>JACCDH010801545.1_pt1 | contig 12396 bp, 8 predicted proteins | sample 7442481 | NCBI WGS metagenome assembly JACCDH01 (sample SAMN15323433, study PRJNA562643) | freshwater metagenome | isolation source: river surface water | place: USA:Blue River Watershed | collected 2017-08-15
CCTGTCCGACCAGGTGGCCGAGCGCACCCGCCAGCTGACCGAGGCTTACCGCGACACCATCTACACCATGGTCAAGGCCGCGGAATACAAGGATGAGGATACCGGTTCGCATGTGCAGCGCATCAGCTTCTTCTGCCTCGAGCTGTCCGAGCACCTGGGGATGGACAAGGATTTCTGCGACCAGATCTTTTATGCATCGGCGATGCACGACGTCGGCAAGATCGGCATCCCCGATGCGGTGCTGCTCAAGCCCGGCGCGTTCGATGCCGCCGAATGGGCCATGATGAAGACCCATTGCACGCTGGGCGCCAAAATCCTGCACAAGGGCAGCTCGCCCTACGTGACCATGGGCGCCGCTATCGCGCTCAGCCACCATGAACGCTGGGACGGCAGCGGCTATCCCGACGGCCTGGTCGGCGACGCGGTACCGCTGCCGGCCCGCATCGTGATGCTGTGCGACCAGTACGACGCGCTACGCTCGCGCCGTCCGTACAAGCCGGCCATGAGCCATGAACAGGCATCGGCCGTCATCATGGAAGGCGACGGACGTACCGAACCCGGGCATTTCGACCCCGAGGTGTTATCAGCTTTTACACTCGTCCAGCACCGATTCGCCGAGATTTACGACGCCAATATCGATTGATCTTCGATTGGGGCGTGCAGGACGGCCCGGGTTTGTGTATTCTCATTGCAGAGACTTCAGCACAGACTCCAAGCGCAGCCAGCCATGATTCCCCTGTTCGGCGACATCAGCAACATCATCAGCCTCTCCATCACGCCCGCCTTCCTGCTGCTGGGCGTGTTGATGCTGATGCGCGTGCTGAACAATCGCCTCGACCGCATCCATGACCGCCGCGAAACGCTGGCACAGCGCCTGACAGGCGGTGCCGGCCTGCGGCCCGTGCTGATGCATGAGCTGGATGTATTGCGCCGGCGTGCGGATGTGATTCACCGCGCTGTGGGCTTCACCGCGACTTGCCTGGTGCTGGTATGCGCGGTGGTGGTGGCGCTGTTCGTCGACGATGCGTTCAACCTCGCTCTCGATTCCCTGATCGCGCTGCTGTTCGTCGCGGCGATGCTGTTGCTGATCGCCAGCTTCTCGCTGTTCCTGCATGAGATCTTCATCGCCAGCCATACGATGCCGACGACCGCGCTGCACCCCGCGCGCCAGACCGACGGCCGCGGCTGATACCCGCGCCATGGCGCCACCTGCTGGCGCCACTTGCTGGCGCGACGCCTGTCGGTCAGGCCGTCGTTGATTCCGGCAACCAGAAGCGTCCAGCCATTTCCTCCAGCCCCACGTTCTGCAGCACCTCGGCCAGCCGGCGTGCCGCCTTCGGCTGCGGCTGGTCCTTGCGGGTCGCGATGATCAGTTCATTCTTCATCGAATGTTCCCAGCCGACCAGCTCGGTCACGTTCACCTGATAGCCATGCGCTTCCAGCTGCAGGCAACGCAGCACATTCGTCAGGTGGCTGCCGAACTCTCGGGTATGGATGGGATGACGCCAGATCTCGGTCAGCGAATCGCGGCCAAGTGACTTGCCTTTCAGGCGGCGCAAGGTGGCCGCCACTTCGGCCTGGCAGCAAGGCACCAGCACGATGAAGCGCGCCTGCTTCTTCAGCGCAAAGCTGATCGCATCATCCGTTGCCGTGTCGCACGCGTGCAAGGCCGTGACGACATCGACCTTCGCTGGCAAGGCCTCGGAGACGATGGACTCGGCCACCGACAGATGGTGGAAATGCATGCGCTCGAAGCCCAGGCGCCGCGCCAGCGCACGGGTACTGTCCACCAGTTCGGCGCGGGTCTCGATACCGTGGATGGTCGACGCATCCTGACGCTGCTTGAAGAACAGGTCGTACAGGATGAAGCCGAGGTAGGACTTGCCTGCGCCGTGGTCGACCAGGCTCAGCGCGTCGGAATCGACTTGCCTGAGCAAGGGTTCGATGAACTGGAACAAGTGATACACCTGCTTCAGCTTGCGCCGACTGTCCTGATTCATCTTGCCGTCGCGCGTGAGGATGTGCAGCGCCTTCAGCAACTCGATCGACTGGCCTTCGCGGATTTCTGTTTCTGCCATGGTGGAATGTTCTCCTGCAAGGCCGACATGGTAGCAGCGTCCGAAAATTCTTCACCACCCCCGGTAGTTCTTACCCGCCCGGCCCGCATGGCCTTGCCCCGCCTTAACCGGCGGTACGCCTGAGGCTTCTGCTTCATCGCAGTCACCGTCCGGGCACGGTCGCTGCTTCAGCGACGATCTCTCTACCCATCGCCATTCAAGGCAAACACAGATTGCGATCACGCAGCGAGTGACAGCAGGGAGCATCACACACATACCAGAGGATGAACATGAAAGTCTTTTCTTTGCGAACGTTCACATCGTGGGCGATAGCGCTGCTGTCACTGGCCGTCCTGGCGGGATGCGGCAGTGACAGCAATCCGATCAACCCGACGGCAGCCGGCGTCAGCCAGGTCAGTTCCGTCAACAGTACCGTGCCGCGCAATGTCTTTTCGGCGACAATGACCGGCACCGAAGAGGTACCGCCCAACAACAGCACGGCGACCGGTACCGGCGTGGTAGTGGTCGATCCGAACACGCGGGCGATGAAAGCCACGATCGTATCGGCTGATGTCACAGGCACGGCAGCGCACATCCACATCGGCGCGCGCGGCGTTGCCGGCCCCGTCGTGTTCCCATTGACGCAGGTGTCGGCCGGCAGCGGCATCTGGACCACGGCAACGACGCTGACCACGGACCAGCTGACCCAGCTCCAGTCCGGCAACTACTACTTCAACCTGCATTCGGCGGCCTTCCCTGACGGCGAGATTCGCGGCCAGATCACGTCGCGCTTGCCGCAAAGCGGCGTACCGGTGAGTCCGGCCAGCACGTCCACCACGTCCACCGGCGCCACCGGAGTGGCGGGCACGACGGGCACCGCGGGTACCGCGGGTACCGCGGGTACCGCGGGTACCACGGGTACGGCAGGCGCGGCCGGAACATCAGGTACCTCGGGTACCTCGGGTACCTCGGGTACGTCTGGCACCTCAGGCACTCCCGCTACTTCGGGTACTTCCGGCTCCTCGGGTACTTCCGGTACTTCGGGCACCGGCAGCACGACGGACATGAGCGCGGGCACCTATGGCGGTACTGGCACGGCAACCGGCACATCGACGCCGACCAGCGGCACTGCAAGCACCACCAGTACGCCCTCGACCACGCCTTCGACGACCGGCACATCGTCCACCACCGGTACGCCGTCCAACACGGGCACCAGCGCGGGCGCCAGCGCGACGGGTTCACAAGGATCGGGAGGCGCGACCGGACAAGCGGTGGCCGCAGCCAATCGACCGGTGTTCTTTACGAATGTGCTGACGGGTTCGCTGGTCGTTCCGGCCACCACAAGTACCGGCACCGGTACCGGCCTGTCGGTCTATCGGCCGCGTGACAAGACGCTGACCTCGGTCGTGATCACCACCGGCTTTGCCAGCACCGGTGCGGCCATCCACCAGGGTGCGCCTGATGCGAATGGTCCGGTCGTCGCCAACATGCAGGAAACCAGCTCGGGATCAGGCATCTGGGTGTCGCGCGCAACGCTCAATGACACTCAGGTCTCGGCCCTGAACGCAGGCAACCTGTATTACCAGGTGCTGTCGGTCACGTTCCCGAATGGCGAGATCCGCGGCCAGATCACGAAGACTGCGGGTGCGACCACGCCAGCGGGTACCGGCACCACGACTGGCACGACGACCGGTACGGGTACGACAACCGGTACGCCTTCGACGGGCACCACAACCGGTACCACCGGCACCACGCCGGGTACCGGTACAACGACCGGCACGGGCACGACTGGCGGAACGACCGGGGGTACGCCGACCACCGGGACAACCACGGGGACAACCACGGGTACGACGACCGGCACGGGTACGCCGACGACTGGCACAACCACCACTACGCCAACCACAGGGACCACGACCGGTACCACAGGGACTGACACGGGCACGGGCACGGGCACGGGCACGAGCACCGGCACCGGCACCGGCACGACCACGACCACGGGCACTACAGGCACGCCGGCCGATACCGGCGCGACCACCGGCACCACGACAGGAACTGGAACCCCCTCGGGGACGGGGACGACCACCGGTACAGGTACGACGACGGGTACGGGCACGACCACGGGTACGGGTTCCACGACCGGGACCGGAACGACAGGAACAACAACAGGCACGACGACCGGCACCAGTGGCACCATTGGCACCAGCGGAACCGGTGGCGCAGGTGGAACGACAGGCACCTCAGGCACCTCAGGCACCACGGGAACCACGGGCACGCTCGGCACGCTGGATCTTGGCACCGGCGGCACTGGCACCACCACGACGACCACCACCACGACACCGATCACTACCCTGACCGGCGCCGGAAGCAACCAGCCATCGCTCGCCACCACGGCCATCGGCGGCTGACGAAGCATCCAGCAATAGCCATGCGCCCCGGCGAAGGCCGGGGCGTTTTTTTATGTATGTCGAAAGGGTGAATGCCGCAGCTGATACCGCTGCGTCGATTCTTGTGCCGACTCTTACGCCGGCATCTCGGTCGCGATCGACGGCGGCAATGGCGAACGGTCTTGCAGGTAGCGCAGCATGTTCGCCTGGTCCATGGGCATGCCGAACAGGTAGCCCTGATAGGCATGGCAGCCATGCGAGGCCAGGAAATCGCGCTGCCGTTCGTCTTCGACGCCTTCGGCGATCAGGTGCAGCTTCAGGCTCTGCGCCAGCACGACGATGGTACGCACGATCGCCGCATCGGTTTCGATCGTCAGCAGATTGCGGAAGAAGGAATGGTCGATCTTGATCTCGTCGAAGGGCAAGCGCCGCAGATAAGACAGCGAAGAGAAGCCGGTGCCAAAGTCGTCGAGCGAAAAGCCGATACCGGCAGCCTTCAAGGTCTTCATCTTCAGGATCACTTCATCGACATTGTCGACTAGCAGGCTCTCGGTCAGCTCCAGCGTCAGCCGGCGCGGATTGATGCGATGACGGCGCACAATCTCCAGCACATGATCGACGAAATGCTCGTGCCTGAACTGGCGCACGCTGACATTGACCGACAACGTCAGTCTCTCGTGTGCAGCATCGCCAGCCCAAACGGCCAGCTGCCGACAAGCCGTGTCGACCGCCCACATGCCGATCGGCACGATCAGCCCGGTTTCTTCGGCCAGCTGGATGAATTCTCCCGGTGCCAGCAGGCCGAATTCCGGATGCTGCCAGCGCAGCAGGGCTTCGAAACCGAGCAGGCGACCCTCGTCATTGACCTGTGGCTGGTAGTGCAACAGGAATTGCTGCCGGCGCAGCGCCGTGCGCAGGCTGGCTTCCAGCACCGAGCGGCGCGACAGTGAATCCTGCATCTCGGGCGCGAAGAAGCAGATCGCGTTGCGGCCGGCCGCCTTCGACTGGTACATCGCCAGGTCGGCGCGCTTGAGCATGTCGCTGACGCTGTCGACCGCGGTGTCGAACACATAGATGCCGATGCTGGCCGTGCTGTGATGCTCATTGCCGCGCAGCGCATAAGGCTTGTCCATTACTGCCCGTATCTTCTCGGCGACCATCTCGGCGTTGCGGCGGAAAGCGTCCGGCGGCTCGCGCCCACCCTTGAGCAGCACGACGAATTCGTCGCCACCGAGGCGCGCCACCAGGTCGTTCTTGCGCACCGCCGACTGCAAGCGGTTCGCCGCCTCCTTGAGCAGCAAGTCGCCCATGTCGTGGCCATGCGTGTCATTGAGGGTCTTGAAATTGTCGAGGTCGATGAAGACCACGGCTCCGTGTTCGACGCTGTGCGGGCTGGCGTCGACCAGCTTGTGCAAACGGTCCAGCCAAAGGCGACGGTTCGGCAGGCCGGTCAGCGGGTCATAGAACGCGAGGTGCTGGATCTCGGACTCGGCTTCCTTGCGCTGGCTGATGTCGAGCAGGATGCCGCGCATCGTGCCGTGCTCGCTGCCGGGCTCGTGCTCTCGTGCCGCCGTGCCTATTTCCTCGACCCACAAGTAATCGCCGACGTTGTTCCTGAAACGGTATTCGTAGCTGTATTCGACGCCGCCGCCAATCGCCTCGTCGCGCGCATGCTGCGCGCCAGCCAGGTCTTCCGGATGCACGCACGATGCCCAGAAGCCGGGCTCGTGCCACGCCGATACCGGATAACCAAACATGCGCTCGACCTGCGGCGACACGAAGGTGTACTCGCCATCGGGCAGGCTGGCCTCCCAGGACACGGCATTGGTACTTTCGATCAGCATCCGGTAGCGCCCCAGCAGGCGGTTGCGTCGCTCGTTCTCCTGCCGCAGCTGCTCATGCTGCTCATTGAGGCTGTCGAGCATGTGGTTGATGGAGTGGGCCAGGCTCGACACTTCATCGCTGCCGCTGATTTCGGCGCGCGCGTGGCCGAAGCCCTGACCGACCACGTCGCGCGAGAATTGTTCGAGCCGGCGCAACTCGCCCGTCAGCGACAGCGCCAGCCTCTCACCCAGCAGCAGTGTGGCCAGCGCGATCAGCATCACCAGTGCCGCGATCAGCGCAAGCTGCGCCGTGTCCAGCCGCAGTTGCGGCTCGCCTGCATCGCGGATGGTGACGGTCAGGCCCAACTTGTCGAAAGGCGCCGGCAGTTCGATGCGCGCCGTCACATCGCCAGCGACGGGACTGTCCAGACCCGCATCCGGGTTCCACACCAGGCTGGCGGTCTTCGAGTACAGCATCGATGCCAGTCCGAAGCGATACACCAGCGCGCCCTCGGGCCGCCCTGTGCTGGGCAGCGTGATGAGCCGGATCGCGACCAGCGACGGACCGTCACGTCCCGCCTGCAGCATGGCAGCCTCGGTGCCAGCTGCCAGCTGGCGTCTGACCCACGCGCGATCCTCGTCGCTGAAACTGGCGTAATCGTTGCTGGCAATGTCATTGCCGGCGAAATCGGAAAACAGGATGGCGACCGGTATCGCATTCACATGATGGATGCTGGTCAGGTAGGGATGGAGGTAGGTGTCGCGCCCGGTGGTGTCGGTCAGCGCCGCCGCCAGCACGCTGCTGTCGGCCAGTTCGGCCATGCGCAACATGATGCCGCGCATCATGGTGGCCGCCAGCTGGGCGCTGTGCTCGGCCTCGCGCTGCACGAGGACGCGCTCGGCCGCCCTGCTTTGCTGCGCCGCCAGCCAGACCGAGGCCAGCGCCGTCATCAGCAGCACGGCCGTGGCCAGCGCAGCGCTGCCGAGCGCAAATTTCTTCGCGAGGCTGGCGCCGGCCAGCGCGGCGCGCATCCTGTCCAGCCAGGCCGTCATCGCGGCACCATCATCCCGTCGGCACCGAAGCGCATCATCTGCAAGTCGCTGCGCGCGAAGGCTTCATGGTTGGCGGCCGTGAAAGCGGGCGCGTAGTGCTTTACCAGACCGTGCCAGGCGGGCAGGCGCTCGAGCGCGGCGCGTACCTTGCTGCGGTCAGTGCTGCCGGCAGCGGCAATGGCCTTGCCCAGCAGATGCACGGCGTCATAGGCATGCGCTGCGCCGACGGTTGCGCGGATATCTTCGAAGCGGTGCACGCCCTGCGCGCTGGCCGCCTTCAGGAAGCGTGCGCGCATCACCGGGTCGGCACGCTGCGGGCTGAAAGTCTGCAGCACCGATACGTCCACCTCGTGCAGCGCCGTGCCTGCCTTTTCGACGAATTCGCCGCCAGTCACGCCCCAGTGCAGAATCAACGGTACGCGCCTCGATTTGGGCAAGGCAGCGACTTCGCGTACCAGCAAGGCCGCTTCGTCGTTGGCGACCACGATGATGGCCTGTGCGCCTGCATCGACCATGCCGACGTATTTGCCGATCAGGGTCGTGTCGGCCCAGCTGAACCAGCTGCTGCGCACGATACTGATGCCCTTGCCGGCGCTGGTGCGCAGGTGCGCATCAGCGGCCGCGAGATTGCTGCGTCCCCAGGCCGTATTGCTGAGCAACAGACCCACACGCCGCAAACCGCGTTTGGCGGCATGGTCGAGCATGAACGGCATCGCGAGGCTGTCGTGCAACGACACGCGGAACACGAAATTGGGTTGCATGTCATTGCGCGTGATCTGGTCGGCAGACGACCAGACGGCAATGAATGGCAGCTTGTATTCATGGATCAGCGGCAGCTGCTCGATGATGACGGGACTGAAGCGTCCGCCAAGCACGGCAACCAAATCGGGAATCGCGGCGAGTTCTTTCAGGTTGACGACGCCGCGCGCCGGCACTGAGCGATTGTCGCGCGTGACCAGTTTCAACGGCCGGCCGCCAAGCACACCGCCCGCAGCATTGATCTCTTCGATTGCGGCTTCGGCCCCCAGCTCGATGGCTTGTGCCGATGAACTGCGCAGCACGCCAAACTCGGCATCGATACCGATCCATACCGGCGCCTTGGCCGGTACCTGCGTTTGCATTTGCGTTTGCGTTTGCGCTTGCACGAAGACTGGCAGCAGACAAGCCAGCAAGAGGGCCAGCGACGCGAGCGCCGGGCCCGGCTGCAATTTCGATGGTCGGATAAATGCTGTCATGTTTCGCATACGCGACGTGATTCAAGCCAACAATTCTTATACCAAAAGAATTCTTGCTGAAAGGATACATGACGGTCGGCAATTGAGAAGCCGAAAATTCCTATAGGGAAATGGATTTGACGAAAATATTTTCCACCACCCGCTTATTCATTCCCTTGGAGAAATTTATTGATTAGTTTTGTTACTTCCCGGGAATATTTGAGCGCCGACTGACGTCCACTATGCAGCATGGCCTGGCATAGCATCCGCATCACTGTCGCAGGCTGGCTCAGCATCGTCAGACGCGAACGGTACAGCTGCACTCGGCGCAGTACCCGTAACTGTCCCAGCAGCTGGACCTTGTAGTCATAACGCCCCCACAGCAGGTGACAAGCTCGCGCCTGATGCGTGATGCAATCGCAGACGGCCCAGTAGCAGGCGAGGAAGCCCAGCCGCAAGCGCGCCAGCGCCGGGTCGGCCGCCGACAGCAGCATCACGTAATGGTCGCCGAAGCGGCATGCCAGCGAGCCAGCCACCACGCGCCCGTCGACGCGCGCAATGCCGAACAGGCCGCAGTCGCGCGCCAGCATCAGCAGGCGCGCCGTATCGCGCCTGTCGATCGCCGCCTGCTTGCCACGTTCCTGCATGCTGTCGCGCTTGTAACGCTGCAGCGTACGCACCAGCGCGCGCTGCTCCTGCCAGCTCATGGCGCACGCATCGCGGCACTCCCACTGCAGGCCGGGCAGTTCACGAGCGACGCGATTGCCATAGCCCCGGATCGTCTTGCGGGTCGATTTGCCCAGCCGCGCATGATAGGCATCGACGCTGCCGGGCAGCGCGATCACATAATCTTCGGAGAACGCATAGGACTGTGACGGCCAGCGTGCCGCACGGCACTGCTCCCAGTTGATCACGTCGACGGCATTGAGCACGATCACCCCGGCCTGCGGGTAGCGGTCATAGACGCTGCGGCAAAACGCATCGACCAGGCTGGCATCGATCGCCATCATCTCGGTCAACACCAGCACGCGCGACGGCTCGATCCGAAACAGCAGCGCCGCTGCCACTTCGCCATGACGCCAGGCGACCCACGAATGCGGTATCGGCCGGTCGGCTTCGCACAGCTGTACATGGCGCCAGGACGCAAACATGCTGCCGTATAGCCGGTCCAGCGCCTCGGCCACGAAAGGCGGCACCGCCTGTTCGTGGATCTCGCAAGCGAGCGCCGACGCCATCTCGTCCGGCCGCGCATCGGCGACCGGCACGAAGGCTTCCAGCGCATGCGACAGCGGCGCGTCGGGCAAGTGCACCATCACTCTCCGGGTCGGGACGAGCAAGGATTGTCGGCGCAGGCGCGCGACACGGGATTGAGCATCACCAAACCGGAAGGCAGCCCGGCTGCGGCGGCGCAAGTCGCGCGTATGCCGCGCGACGACAATCACGGCACAGGGGTAGATCCAGTGGGGATAGGCCGGTGTCCAAGCCGACCGGCGTGGTTCGAATCCATGCTCCCCTGCCCTGTCATGCCGCCCGTCGGTAGCAGCGGCGGAGTACGGCAGATCAGGACAGCACTCGCTTGTCGACGATGCGCTTGGCCTTGCCGACCTGGGTGCGCTCGACGCCGCGCGGCGGCAGCACGTTCACCTTGCAGCTGATGCCGATGTAGGACTTGATCATCTGCTCCAGCGCCGCACCGGCCCGCACGCCGTCACCATGGCGCACATCTTCGCGCGACTCGACCAGCACTTCCAGCTGGTCGAGGTGCATCTCACGCGTCAGCACCAGCTGGTAATGCGGCGCCAGCGCACCCTGCTGCAGCAGCAATTCCTCGATCTGTGACGGGAACACATTGACGCCGCGGATGATCAGCATGTCATCCGAGCGGCCGGTGATCTTGCCCATGCGGCGCATGGCACGCGATGTCGGCGGCAGCAGGCGGGTCAGGTCGCGGGTGCGATAGCGGACGACCGGCATCGCTTCCTTCGACAGGGACGTGAACACCAGCTCGCCCAGCTCGCCATCGGGCAGCACCTCGCCGGTGACGGGGTCGATGATCTCGGGATAGAAATGGTCTTCCGAGATCACCGGGCCATCCTTGCTCTCGATGCATTCATTGGCCACGCCCGGGCCCATCACTTCGGACAGGCCATAGATATCGACTGCGTCCAGCCCGGCACGCGCCTCGATCTCGGCGCGCATCGCATCGGTCCATGGCTCGGCGCCGAAGATACCGATCTTCAGCGAACTGGCCGCCGGATCCAGGCCCTGGCGCTCGAATTCCTCGATGATGTTGAGCATGTACGACGGCGTGACCATGATGATATCGGGGGCGAAGTCGCGGATCAGCTGTACCTGCTTTTCCGTCTGCCCGCCCGACATCGGTATGACCGTGCAACCCAGACGTTCGGCGCCATAGTGGGCACCCAGCCCGCCGGTGAACAGGCCATAGCCATAGGCGACATGCACGATGTCGCCCGCGCGGCCGCCGGACGCATGGATGGAACGCGCAACCAGCCCGGCCCAGGTATCGATGTCGCGCTGCGTGTAGCCGACCACGGTCGGCTTGCCGGTCGTGCCCGATGAGGCATGCACGCGCACCACCTGTTCGCGCGGCACCGCAAACATGCCGAACGGGTAGTTCTGCCGCAGGTCTTCCTTGGACGTGAACGGGAATTTGGACAAGTCGGCCAGCGACTTCAGGTCGTCCGGATGCACACCCTTCGCATCGAAAGCAGCCCGGTAGTGCGGCACGTTGTCATACGCATGGCGCAGCGACCAGCGCAGGCGCTCCAGCTGCAGCGCCTGCAGTTCATCGCGGCTGGCGGTCTCGATGGCGTCGAGCGCGCCTGACCTCTTGCGGGTCTCGGTCATTGCTTGTCTCCTCCTGATGCGGCCATCCTTTAGGAGCCGCTGCCTCATGTTCGACGGTCTGTGCCATCGTTTGCGGTCTATGCCACTGAATTGCGATCTTTAATGCTTGCGATCTTTAATGCTTGCGATCCTTAATGCTTGCGATCCTTAATGCTTGCGATCCTGGACGCTTGCGATCTTTGCCGCAGCTCTACCTCACTCCGGAATCACACTGCCTTTCCAGACATGCGATTTGCCGCGCATGAGCGCAACCTTGCGCCCGGCCGGGTTGGTGACAATCACATCATAGACGCCCGTCTTGCTGCCGCGCGACTGCTCGACGGCTTCGGCCACCAGCACCTCGCCCGCAAACGCCGGCGCCAGGAATTCGATCGCGCAGCCGGCCGCCACCGTCACCTGGTTGTAGCTGTTGCAGGCGAACGCGAAAGCCGAGTCGGCGAGCGTGAAGATGTAGCCGCCATGGCAGGTGCGATGCCCGTTGAGCATGTCGTCGCGGACCGTCATCTGCATGCGCGCATAACCGGGCCGTACCTCCAGCAGCACAATGCCCAGTGCCTGCGTGGCGGCATCATTGGCATACATGTGATCGGCAGAGGCCTGCGCCACCTGTTGTGCCGATCGCTGCGCATCCCGTGCCTCCTGCGCTTCCGCAGGCGAAGCCGCAGCACTACGCTGGTCGTTTGAACGCTGGTCCATGTCAGCCATCCTGGTCGAAGTCGAGCACCAGCTTGTCGCTGGCGGGGAACGCCTGGCAGCTGAGAACGAAACCGCTGGCGATCTCGTAATCTTCCAGCGCGTAATTGGCATCCATGTCGACCTTGCCGTCGACCACCTTGCAGCGGCAGGTCGCACAGATGCCGCCCTTGCATGCGTAGCGGATGTCGATGCCCTGCGCGAGGCCGGCGTCGAGCACCGATTCGCTGTCGCGCTTCATCGTGAACGACTGATGGCTGCCATCGATCACCAGCGTCACCTCGCATTCGCCGGCACTCGC
>JACCDH010469029.1_pt1 | contig 12395 bp, 12 predicted proteins | sample 7442481 | NCBI WGS metagenome assembly JACCDH01 (sample SAMN15323433, study PRJNA562643) | freshwater metagenome | isolation source: river surface water | place: USA:Blue River Watershed | collected 2017-08-15
CAGCGACCAGTACCAAAAACGCGCCTTGGTATATCGTACCGGCAGACTCAAAGCCGCACCGGGATCTCTTCATTGCCACGCTGCTGGTACAGACACTGGAATCGCTGGATCTCAAATTACCCAAGCCGAATTTCTCGTTGGACGATGTGACGCTGAGCTGAGGCTGCGGTTGCAGTGGCAGTTAGAGAGCGCATGCACTTGCGCTTTTTATGAATGTGCTCAATGCTCTTTAGCCCAGCCTGCTGCACGTGAGATGGCTTCTTGCCAGCGTATTAGGCGGGTTTGGCGTTCATCATCAGACATGCGCGGGTCGAATTGGTTTTCGCATTGCCAGTGTTGTGCCAGTGAGCTTTCGTTTTCCCAAAGTCCGATCGCCAAACCCGCCAGGCTGGCAGCGCCGAGCGCAGTGGTCTCCGTGATCCGTGGTCGCAGCACGGGCACACCGAGTATGTCCGACTGAAATTGCATCAGCAGGTCATTGCGCGATGCGCCGCCGTCCACGCGCAGCTCGCGTATTGGCATACCTGCGTCGGCTTGCATGGCCTGCATCACATCAGCGTTCTGAAGCGCGATGCCTTCCAGTGCTGCACGGGCAATATGTGCTGCGCTTGTACCGCGCGAGATGCCGACCAGGGTGCCGCGCGCATACGGATCCCAATGGGGCGCACCCAATCCCGAAAAGGCAGGTACAAACACCACGCCACCCGTATCGGGCACGCTCGCCGCCAGCGGCTCAATATCTGCCGCAGCGCGTATCAGCCCCAAACCATCGCGCAGCCATTGCACCGCGGCGCCTGCAGCGAAGACACTGCCTTCGAGCAGATGATCCGTAGTGAGATGCGATGCGCCGTGCATATCGCGCTGCAATGTCCAGCCCACGGTGGTGAGCATCTGATTTTTAGAGATAACAGGCGAACCAGTATTCATCAGGATGAAGCAGCCGGTGCCGTAGGTCGCCTTGACCATGCCACGCTCGACGCAAGCCTGACCAAAGGTCGCTGCCTGCTGGTCGCCAGCGATACCGGCAATCGGTATGGCAGCACCAAACAGCGATACATCCGTGTAGGCAGCAATACCACTGCTTGGTACCACGGTGGGCAATATGGCGTGGGGAATATCAAAAAGATCAAGCAGCTCGTCATCCCAGCGCAGCGTATGCACATTAAAGAGCATGGTGCGTGAGGCATTACTGGGATCGGTCAGGTGCGCACCGGAGAGTTTGAAAATCAGCCAGCTATCCACGGTGCCAAACGCGAGTTCGCCGCGCTCGGCCCGTGCTCGAATGACAGGATCTTGATCAAGCAGCCAGCGTAGCTTGGTCGCAGAAAAATAGGCGTCAATGACCAGTCCGGTTTTTTGACGAATGAGATCAGCCTTGCCTTGCTCGCGCAGCAGATCACAGGCACCGGCAGTGCGACGGTCTTGCCAGACGATGGCGTTACTGACTGGTTCACCGGTCTTGCGATCCCAGAGCAGGGTGGTTTCACGCTGATTGGTGATACCGATGGCGGCGATATCGCCAGGCGCCAAATGCTTTTCGCGCATGAGCTGGCGAGTGACTGTCCACTGCGAATGCCAGAGATCATAGGGGTCATGCTCGACCCATCCCGGTTGCGGGAATAATTGCCGAAATTCCTGCTGCGCGATATGCCGCATGCGACCTTCGCGATCGAACAGCACAGCGCGTGAGCTGGTGGTGCCTTGGTCAAGAGCGAGCAGGAATTTTTCTGACATGCGAGTTTATGATGGCAAGGACAAGACCGGAATCCGCAGTATATAGCGCTCTATGGTTTGAATCATTCGTTTCGATTGGCGCTACCCGTTTGTTGAAGCGATGACTCTGGCGTAGGCTGCATCGCCTGCGATAGCGGGTGTTTGTTTATTAATTATCAATGTCTGCCTTTTGGAATGCTGCAATATGGGTTTGCGACATCCCTGAATTGACATGCTGCTGGCGATGGCAGGCAGCTTTCGATTTCTGCGGGTACAAGCACCTTTTTGGAAAATCAATGCTGACCCATATAGGCATCGAAGACTGATTGGGTTCCGTCGTATAGCCCCGGTTCTTGCGAATTCGGGGCTATTTTTTTGGCGCTTTATTATTCATGTGATGATCATTTGTCGTTACGAGTGTCAAGTGGTTTTATTCACAGTTCAGTAATGACTTTGCGTTATTGACATACTAAGCCGGTCATAAATCGATACTTCTATCGCCGACAAGACTACCCTCGATGCTTTCATCAAGGGAGTGGATCATGGCAAAACCTTTATTGCAAGTTGATCCAAGTGATCTCCTTGATTGGGCACGATGGAAGCTGCAGATTTTTTCGGATTTTGATTTGGCGCACAAGCTGGAAACTTCGGCGTCCGCGATTTCGAAAATCAGAAGAGGTCACTCCCCATTGGGATCCACGCTGTTACTCAGGCTGCTGGTGCTGACTGATGCCAGATTTCACGATCTTCCCCTGTTGATCGAACATACGCGACCGCTTTGGCGATATTGATTGCATTGCAAATTTTCGAAGCCGTAAACAGTAAAGAAATCTTCTGCAACGCTTTCATTCCAGGAGCAAGACCATGCAAAAAGCACGCGTGAAATTCAAAGAAAAAAACTTCGTCTACGAGGGCTTGATCGGAGAATTTCCTGAATTGACGAATGATGCTGAGGTCGAGGAGACCTATATTGCCATCTTCGATAATTCAAAAGTTTTTTTATACGGCAGTCAATCGCAGTTCGTGGCCTGGCTGAATACGAATGAGTTGGTGCGGTTGATAGAGCAGGGAAAAGTTCAGGTGCTTCCTTAGTGTGGCAGCCGTTAAGCTTAATTTTGGGGGGGCTGATGAAAATGCTGCGCACTAGTCTGATGGGTGGTGTATGCCTCGCAAGCTTTCACATGCTCTGGACTCTACTGGTCTTTCTTGGATGGGCTCAGCCATTTATTAATTTCGATTTGCAGTTGCATATGATGGACTTGCCTTTGACCGTGCAGGCATTCCAGCTGTCCAGAGCAGTGGGGTTGGTGGTGCTTGTATTTCTGGCAGGTTGTTTTTACGGGATGGTGTTTTATCTGTTTGGAAAATCCTCGAATCCGGGCCGGTTTTTGCAATAGTGATATTACGATTTTGAGACCCTTGAAATCGTCTCGCGCATCCCTATTTGGAGTACAGGTCGGATGCCTTCGGGGTCCGACCCGAACCTTCAACTTGCTCAATAGGAGATGAATCATGAACTACCCATTCGGACGCAATATTCTGCTCAGCACCGTCGGTTTTGACCGCTTGCTGGACGCTTTCAGCGACCTTGAAAACACGCTGCCAGAAAATAAGGCTGCCAGTTATCCACCCTACAACATCATCAAGCGCGGTGAACATGATTATGTAATCGAAATTGCTGTTGCTGGTTTCCGCCGTGACGAGCTTGATATTACTTTCGAAGGCCGCAAGCTGACCGTGACCGGCAAGGTCAACGCCAATCGCGGCGGCGAGTATCTGCACCGGGGTGTCGCTATGCGCGAGTTTACCCACAGCTTCATGCTGGCGGAGACCGTGGTGGTGAATTCTGCCGATCTGGAAGACGGCATGCTGGTCGTGCGACTGCAAAACGTGATCCCTGAAGAGAAAAAGCCGCGCAAGATACTGATTGGTGGCGATGCGAAGTATCTGGTTGAGGATCCGGCTGAGCGCGTTGCTGCTTGACGCGCAGAAGATTTGACTTGGCAATCAGCTTTGGTGTTACGTCTGCAACTGATAGCATGCGCCAAAGCTTATCTGCGGTTTATGGATACCGTTGCCAGGTCATGCTGACCTTTTATCAACTCTGAACAATTTATATCTTAGGGTTTGTGTGTTCAACGAACCAAGTACAAAGCTGTTCTTCGGATAGCTTGCCTTCCGCAAGTTTCATGAAAATTTCGTATAGATTATCCGGCGAGCAGCTGAGTGTATAGTCATTGAGTCGAAGGAAGAGAAGGCTCAGTACCAGTGCCGTTCGCTTGTTACCATCTACAAAAGGGTGGTTCCGTGCAATTCCGTAAGCATAAGCGGATGCAAGCTGCGGTATTGATGTATCACCGCCGCCGTATAGATATACATGTGTCGGTTTTAAGATAGCTGACTCAAGTAAGCCAAGATCTCTGATGCCAGTGCTACCACCATGTTCTGCGAGTTGACGTTTGTGAATTGCGATTACGGCTTCTTGCAGAATCCAGATGGGCTCTTTCATCGCTTACAGTGCTAGCTTGCGAAGCACATCTCTATTCTCCCGCATGATTTCTTCTGCAGCATCCATTTGTGCAGCGAAGTCGGGTCGATAGGCGGTGAGTTCAATGCCTTCGGGCGTTTCCACCACGTAGAGCGTGTCGCCTTTTTCGACGCGTAATTTGCTCAGGATTTCTTTGGGCAAAACGACCCCGACCGAGTTTCCTACGGTAGTCAGTTTTAAAGTGTTAATCATGGCGAAACCCGCTCTGTACAGTATGCGGATGTTACAACGGAGGTTATAACGACGTCAATAGGCGTTCATGGCACCTGCGGTCTGTCACTCAGCCATTGCCGGTTTTCAGAGTGGAATGTAGCTGCGATACCAGTCCGCCCAGTGCTGCAGACCTTGACTGAGCGGCGTAGAGGGCGCGAAACCCACATCTCGGCGCAGGTCGTCGGTGTCTGCATAAGTAACAGGGACATCGCCCGGCTGCATAGGCAGGAAGTTTTTCTTCGCTTCTACACCCAACACGCGCTCGAGCGTGCCAATGAAATCCATCAGCTCAACCGGCTGGTGGTTGCCGATGTTGTAGAGGTGATAGGGCGGCGCGCCCGTTGGTGCATGATCGAGGACGCGCAGTGTGCCTTCGACGATGTCGTCGATATAGGTGAAGTCACGCTGCATCTTGCCGTGATTGAAAACATCCATCGTGCGACCTTCAAGGATGGCGCTGGTGAAGAGCCACGGTGACATGTCCGGGCGACCCCAGGGCCCATAAACGGTGAAAAAGCGCAGGCCTGTGGTCGGTATGCCGTAGAGATGGCTGTAGCTGTAGGCCATCAGCTCATTTGATTTTTTGGTGGCGGCATACAGGCTCACTGGATGATCGACCGCATCTCCTACGGAAAATGGCACTTTGGTATTCGCGCCGTAGACGCTCGATGAACTTGCATAGACAAGATGCTGCACACCATGATGCCGGCATCCTTCGAGAATATTCACGAAACCCACCAAATTACTTTGCACATAAGCGTGTGGATTCTTCAGTGAGTAGCGCACGCCGGCTTGTGCTGCAAGGTGAAGCACTCGCTCAGGACGCACTTCGGCGAAGAGATTCTCAAGCGCATCGCGATCTGCAATGTCCGTCTCGATGAATCTGAATCCGGGTTGTGGCGTGAGCTGCGCGAGTCGAGCCTGCTTGAGGCGCGGGTCGTAGTAATCATTCAGGTTGTCGATGCCGATCACCTGATGGCCTTTTGCCAGCAGTCTTGCGCTGCAATGCATACCGATAAAGCCAGCGGCGCCTGTAACGAGTATGGGTGTAGTGTTCATCAGTGTGCAGCGTCGGTTGGTGCGCCAGGGTCGGCGTCGGTGTCACGGGGAGGTCGTAGCATCAGGCTCGCAAGCAGGGAGGAGCTTAAGTAGACCGCCCAGAAAGCGAAAACGATATCCGAAAAAAAATGTCCGCCTTGAATCATGCGACCCAATCCCACCAAGCCGCCAAGCGCGATACCTGCGATCAGCCAGCGACGTCGTTTGGTGGTCCAGTAGAGGCCGATCAGAGCAAAACCTGCTGCGGCATGGCCGCTGACGAAAGAGCAATTGCGGTCGCATTGGGCGGCGGGGTGCAGAGGCGGCGAGTAACTGCGATCACCGCCAAATTGCGTGACTTGCGAGGGCCGAGCGCGGCCCCAGTTGTCTTTCAGGCCGCTGTTGACCAGTAAAACGGGACCGGCCACGATCATCGCCAGCAAAAACAGGGTGGCGTTGCGCTTGGCCGGCACGGGAATGCGTCGGGTCATGGCGTAGGCTAGATAGGCCAGCAGCGCAACAACGACCCAGCCAACGGATCGGGCCTTGAATATTTCGTATGACGCCAGTACCGGTGGCAGCTGGCTCCAGTGGAAGCCGGTGTCGGGCTCGTAAAACCAGGCGGCGACCTGCAGATCGAGTTCAGGAAAGACAGCAAACACCAGTACGCTTGCAACGAACATCAGCAGACCGATGCGCAAGGGCCGCAGCGAGGACGTCGTGGTTCTCTGGTCAGGCAAGATCGTCATCAGGGTGTGCCGTCAGCGGGAACTGGCAGCAGGTGCGGAAGGGGGCGTTCAAAACTGCCGAATTGTACTTGTTTAATGGTACCTTTACCCGTTTTTTGGGCTGACCATGCCGTGCTGACGGGCGGTGGTGCCCCTTGGCCTATCCTGAATGAAATTGAACCACGTGCGCATCAAGTATTTTGTCATGAGCTCGCTGACCGCGGCGTTTGTCGTATGGCTGCTCTGGTCGGGGCAGGGTGCGCAGGTGATGATCGCGCTCGGGTCACTTTCCGCGCCGCTATTGCTGCTGTTGTTCGCCGGGATGATCGTTACCTATCTCTTGCGCGCGCTACGGGTGTATTACGAATTCGGTGATGCCACGCGTGGTCGTTTTGCTGCCTGCCTGCAGCTGGTGTTAACGCATAACGCGCTGGTGAACGTATTACCTATGCGCGCGGGCGAGCTTTCGTTTCCGGTGCTGCTCAAACGAGAATTCGGGGTGCCGATGATGCGCTCTGGCGGATCGCTGCTGTGGCTTCGGGCGCAGGATGCGATCATACTGGCGGCGCTTTCGATTGTGGTCTGGCCGGGTCTTGATCCATTGATGCGGATCGCGGGTGTGTTCTTGCTGATTATCGGTGGCATTTTGCTGCCCCATGTCGCGCAGCGTCTGCTGTCACAATTCAGCACCGGCAAGCTGGGTACTATCTGCGCCGCACTGGCAGAGTCCGCTCACCATGCGCGTATTGGTTGGTTGTGGACAATCGCGAATTGGGTTGTGAAGCTGACGGTCTTGTCGCAGCTGTTCGCGCAACTGCTCGCTGTCGATTGGCAGGTGGGTGCTGCGGGGGCAGTGGGCGGTGAACTGGCGGCGATATTGCCGGTACAAGGTGTGGCCGGCATAGGCAGTTATGAAGTGGGCGCTGCCGCCGCGCTGAAGCTGTCGGGCGTCGCGTGGGTCGATGGCCTAAAGGCCGCGTTTTCGCTGCACTTGCTGGTGCTCGCAAGTGCCTTAGTCTCCGCCGGTATTGCGCTGTTGGCATCGGCAATTTTCAGAAATCGCGTTGCATCGGATGATGCACGCACAAACAAATCATCACAGGAAACATGAGCTCTGCCGATATGAAACTCCAAGATAGTCCTGCGCACACACTGTCGCTGGTCATTCCTATGTATAACGAGGTCGACAATGTCGTGCCCATGCTTGATCGCGTTCATGAAGCACTCGGTAGTTATCCGCATCCTTGGGAACTGGTGCTGGTGGATGATGGCAGCAGCGACGGTACTGCTGAAGCGATTCGGCGCGAGTCAGCCGTGCGCGGTGCGCATGTACGTTTGATCGAGCTTGCGCGCAATTTCAAGCAGACAGCGGCGATGCAGGCAGGTATTGATGCTGCGCGTGGTGATGTGATTGCCACACTGGATGGCGATCTGCAAAATGATCCGATCGATATTCCCCGTATGGTGGGCCGTCTGCTGAACGAGAATCTTGATCTGGTGGCTGGCTGGAGAAAAGACCGCAAAGACGGACTGTGGCTGCGCAAGATACCTTCACGCATTGCCAATCGTCTTATCGCGCGACTGACCGGTGTGCATCTGCGCGATTATGGTTGCAGTCTCAAAGTTTTCCGCGCATCGGTGCTTAAGAAATTACGCCTCTACGGTGAAATGCATCGATTCATTCCAGCCTGGCTATCAACGGTCACACAGCCGCGTCGCATTGCGCAGGAAGTGGTGCAACATCATCCGCGCGTACATGGCGTTTCCAAGTACGGTATCTCGCGCACCTTCCGTGTGCTGCTTGATTTGGTGTTTGTTTATTTTTTCATGCGCTTTCGCAGTCGCCCCGGTCATTTTTTTGGTGGGATCGGCATTGCGCTGGGTGCGTTGGGCGGTGTGATCCTGTCGTATCTGCTGGTGCTCAAGCTGGCGTTTGGTGAATCCATCGGTGGTCGGCCCTTGTTGTTTGCAGGGTTTTTTCTGGTGATCGCTGCGGTGCAGATGGTCACTGCCGGTGTGCTGGCTGAGGTGCTGGCGCGTGTGCTGTTTGAATCGGGTGGCACGCGTTCTTATTTTCTGCGTGATGAGTTCGTACCATCTTCCAATGAGGGCTGGCATCACGCACCCGATGCGACAACGGGCCGCGCGGAGCACTCGCGATGATATCCACTGACGCGACGGCAGAGAGCCGCTCGCGCAGCGCACTGCTCACCTTGCTGGCGCTGATCGTCTTGATTGCGGGATGGCGGGCGATGGTCGCAGCCGGTGTGTCCTTGTCCGTGGACGAAGCCTATTACGTCGCCTGGTCGAAGTCGCCTGATTTTGGTTACTGGACCAAGCCGCCCATGATCGCCTGGACTATCGGTGCGGCTCGCATGTTGTGTGGTGAAAGCGCCGGTTGTGTGCGGCTGGTGCCGGTGATTGCGTTTCCGCTGTCGACGCTGCTGATGTTTGCACTGGCGCGTCGTTTGGCGTTTACTGAATGGCAGGCATGCGTCGCTGCGTTGGCATTCGCGACGCTGCCGATGACGTCTTTTTACGGTGTGGCAGCAACCACCGATGGCTTGCTGCTGCTGTATTGGATCGCTGCGATGCTGTTCTTGCGTATCGCGCTGGGTGGCAAACGCATTGCTTGGCTGATCGCTGGTGGTTTTATGGGACTGGCACTGCTCTCGAAATACTCTGCCGGTATTTTTGCGGCCTCGGCTGCATTGGCGATGTTGCACCCCAGTTGGCGTCACTGGTGGCGTAGCCCCTGGCCTTGGCTTGCGGGACTGACGGCACTACTCGTTTTCTCGCCGAATCTGTGGTGGAACTTTACCCACGGCGCACCGACCTTTGCCCATACCGCAGAGATATCCCAGCATGGCGGTTATTCAGCGCATCCAGCAGCCATGCTGGAATTCCTGTTGTCGCAATTCCTGGTCGCCGGACCCATCATATTTGGTGGTTTTTTTGCGTGGTTGATCTCTCGCGAATGGCTGCCTAATCGCGCTGCCTCTGCAGATGGCTGGTTTCTGCTCTCGCTGTCATTACCTTTTATGGCGGTGATCTCGCTGCAGGCGCTGCTCTCGCGTGCGCATGCGAACTGGGCTGCACCGGCCATGGCGGCGGGTTGTCTGGCCGCAGTGCACTTTCTGCTGCAGCGGCGGCGCTGGCTGGTAGCGTCTTTTGCTATCAACGTGCTGCTTGCAGTGCTGCTGTATCACTTCGATGTACTGGTGCGTGAGCCTTTTGGCTTGCAGCACACAGTGCGCACGGATCCTTTCTGGGCCACACGCAGTTGGCCGAACATTCATGCGCAGGTGAGGGATGTAATGCGCGATCCGCCTTCAGGCAATGCAAGTGCCAGAATCGCGTCTGACGATCGCGCAGTCCTCGCGCAACTGCAGTGGGGATTGGCTTTGCCGCCGGGTTCTGCACTGGGATGGCAGCGCGGCGCACGACCGGCTAATCATTTCGATCAGCATTTCCCCCTGCCTGCCAAGCTCGACGCTCCCGTGCTGCTGGTGACGGCAGCACCCACCGCTGATGTGCTAGCGGCGTTTCCAACGGCGCAATCCGCAGGCACTGCGCGCTCCGAGGTGCTGCAAGGTAGACCGCTAATATTGCCAATGTGGTGGTTGGTGCCTGAAGCGCACTGAGCGTATTCAGTGCGCTCATTCCGTCAAGCCGTAAGACGCTGCTCCTGAGCGACGCTGATTTCGGTGTTGAATTCAGCGTTGGATTCGGCATCCCTATCAGTGTGTTGGCTCGAGTAGCTCTCCATCGCTTTTCTCAGTTCTTCCTGATACCGCTCGACTGAAGCGGCCTTCACATGACCAAACCCCCTGATTTTTTCAGGCAGTGATGCTATAGCGATTGCGGCTGGTAAGCGCTCTGCCGTCAGCGTCGGTAGCAGGTTCGTGATCAGCTCACGATAGTCGACGATTAATTGTCGCTCCATTTTGCGCTCGGCAGTCCAACCAAACGGATCGAGTCGGGTACCGCGCAGTGCTTTGAGTTTTGCCAGCAGCTTGAACGCTGGCCAGACCCAGCTGCCGTATTCAGCCTTTTGCGGCTGGCCTTGTGCATCTTTTTTAGCGAACAGTGGTGGAGCAAGATTGAACGACAGCTTGAGCTTGCCATCAAATTGCTGCTTCAAACCATTTATAAAGGCAGGGTTGGTATAAAGTCTCGCAACTTCATATTCGTCTTTGTAAGCCATCAGTTTAAACAACGATTTCGCCACTGCACGCGACAGCTTGTCGCCTTGCCCAAGTTGCGCTTCGGCTTGTTTCACTTCATCGACCAGCGTTTGATACGGTTGCGCATAGTCTGCGTTCTGATAGGCAGTCAGAAACGCAACCCGGCGCGTGACGAGGGCGGTCAGTGTCTCTGGCATTTTCAGCACCACGGGTTGTGACGGCAGCGCGATCTTTTCTACGGCTTTCTGATCAACTGCAGCACGGCGACCCCAGCGGAAGGCTTTTTGATTGAATGCTATGGCGACACCATTGAGTTCAATGGCGCGCATCAACGAGCATTCCGACAAAGGCAGCAAGCCTTTCTGATACGCATAGCCGAGCATGAATAGGTTCGTTGCTATTGCGTCGCCCGTCAGTGCTGTCGCCAGTTGGGTTGCATCGATATAGTCTGCAGCGCCGGCGACGGATTCATCGATCAATGTCTTGACTTCATCGGCCGGGAATTGCCAGTCAGGCTGGCGTGCAAACGGGCCGATGGGCTGCTGATGACTATTGATCACGGCACGCGTGCGGCCGGGCCGCATTTTGGCGATGGCGTCGTGTGTGCCGGCTGTGAGCATGTCGAGCCCGAGTACGAGATCAGCTTCGCCGGTGGCGATACGCTGTGCGCGTATGGCGTCGGGTGTGGCGGCGATTCGCACATGCGAGGTCACTGAGCCGTTCTTTTGCGACATGCCGGTCATGTCGAGAACGGACACGCCTTTACCTTCGAGATGACCCGCCATACCGAGCAGCGCGCCGATGGTGATTACGCCCGTGCCGCCGATGCCGTTGATCAAAACGTTATACGACGCCTCGCAAGGGGCGGGTACGGGTTCGGGGAGTGTGTCGCTGTTTTCTTCCGTGTTGTCTTTGGAAGTCGTCACCGATTTCATTTTTTTCAGCGTGCCACCAGTGACGGTGACGAAGCTCGGACAAAAGCCCTTCACACAAGAATAATCCTGGTTGCAAGACGATTGATCGATGGTCCGCTTGCGACCGAATTCTGTCTCCAATGGCATGATCGATGTGCAGTTTGATTGCATGCCGCAGTCACCGCAGCCTTCGCATACCGCGTCGTTGATGACAAGTCGCTTGGATAGCTTGGGTAATTCGCCTTTCTTGCGCCGACGACGTTTTTCGGCAGCGCACACCTGATCGTAAATCAGTACGGAGACACCCTGAACTTCGCGTAGCTCGCGCTGTACTTTGTCCATGTCGGCGCGGTCATGCAGCGTGACGTGCGAGGGTAAACCGGCAGGGTCGTCGTAACGACTCAGATCTTCAGTCACGAGTGCGATACGTTGAATACTCTCGGCCGCCATCTGCTGCGCAATTTGTCGCACGGAGATCGTGCCATCGACGGCCTGGCCACCGGTCATCGCGACGGCGTCGTTATAAAGAATTTTGTAGGTGACATTCACCTTGGCTGCAACAGCCGCGCGTATGGCTAAATAGCCCGAATGAAAATACGTGCCATCGCCTAGGTTCTGAAATACATGCGGCACTTGCGAGAAAGCGGCCTGACCAATCCATGGCGCGCCTTCGCCACCCATTTGCGTAGTGAGCTTGTTGAATTCAGGGTAAATCGCCGTGGCCATCACATGACAGCCAATGCCGGCCAGCGCAAGACTGCCCTCGGGCACTTTGGTGGAGGTGTTGTGGGGACAGCCCGAGCAGTAGTACGCGGGGCGGGGTGGGGTATTGACTGCCTTGTTGAGCACTTGTTCTTTGGCTTCGAGGAAGGCGAGGCGTGCCTTGATCAGATCACTGGTGTGAAAGCGCGCGATGCGTGCTGCAATCACGCGTGCAATCTGTGCGACAGAAAAATCGGCCTTTGAAGTTAGCAACCAGTCGCCGCGTGGCGCCACCCATTCACCTTTTTCATCGAACTTGCCGATCACGCGTGGTCTGACGTTTTCCTGCCAG
>JACCDH011415692.1_pt1 | contig 12392 bp, 8 predicted proteins | sample 7442481 | NCBI WGS metagenome assembly JACCDH01 (sample SAMN15323433, study PRJNA562643) | freshwater metagenome | isolation source: river surface water | place: USA:Blue River Watershed | collected 2017-08-15
TCAAAGCCGAAGTCGTTGGCAAAGGTTTCGTAGTCTTGCGGGCTGTAGCGGAAGGCGTGGCCTTCGCGTGCGGCGCGGCGGGCGTAGATGTTGAGCAATTCGGCGGCCGAGTCGCGCACCTGTTCGGCCGCTTTGCGCTTGGCCTTTTCCCATTGGCCACTGCCCAGCTTGTGCAGGGGCGCTTCGTCGGCGCTCACGCCTGTGTAGCGACCAATCAGCTGCAGCTGGCTCACCGGCACATAAAGCGTGGCTTTGTCGGCGTATTCCAAATGCAAAAACTCTTGCAGGGCGGGCGTGCCGTCTTCGTTTTTCTGGCCCATGTCCATGTTGACCAGGCCCCGGTAACGGCCAATGCCGTGCTGGCTGTGCACCACCGGGTCGCCCACATTGAGTTCGGAGAGGTCTTTGATGAGGGCTTCCACATCGCTGACCTGTTCCTGCTTTTTGCGTCGGCGGGTGGTGGGGCCTGCGGCAAAGAGCTCGGTTTCGGTGACCAGGTCGATGCCGTGCTCGAACCAGTGAAAGCCGCTGACCAAAGCAGCGGTGGCCATGCCGACTTTTTCGTCGCTGGTCAAAAAGTCTTCGAGGCTGTCGAACACCGGGGGCGTGAGGCCGCTGGAGCGCACGAAGTCCATCAGGCTTTCGCGGCGGCCATCGCTTTCGGCCAGGATCAACACGCGGGTCTTACCGCTGTGGATGTGTGCTTGCAGCCGCGCCAGCGGGTCTTCTGCACCACGCACCACGGTGAGGTCCGGCAGAGGCTGGGTCAGGGTGTTGTCGGCCACGTCGTGCGTGCCTGGTCGCAAGGCCAACTGGGCGTGTCCATTGCTTTGGGCATAGAACTGCTCTGCACTCAAAAACAGCGCATCAGGAGGCAGCACGGGCCGCTCGGGGTCACCTTGCACCAGGCGGTAGCGGTCTTTGGTGTCTTGCCAAAAGCGCTGGAAGGCAGGTTCCAGATCGCCGTGCAGCACCACGGTGGCCGCATCGGCCTGGCCAGCGCCCAGGTAGTCGAACACCGTGGCGGTTTCTTCAAAAAACAGCGGCAGGTAGTACTCGATGCCCGCCGTGGCCACGCCGTTGCCCATGTCTTTGTAAATGCGGCTCTTGGTCGGGTCGCCTTCGAGCAGTTCGCGCCAGCGGCTCCTGAAACGCGCACGCGCCGCCTCGTCCATCGGGAACTCGCGCCCGGGCAGCAAACGCACTTCGGGCACGGGATAGAGGCTTCGCTGGCTGTCGGGGTCAAACGTGCGGATGCTGTCGATCTCGTCGTCGAACAGGTCTACGCGGTACGGCACCAGCGAGCCCATGGGGAAGAGGTCGATCAAGCCGCCGCGCACCGCGTATTCGCCGGGGCTGACCACTTGGCTGACGTGTGAATAGCCCGCCAGCGTGAGTTGGGCCTTGAGCTGGGCTTCGTCAAGCTTTTGCTTGACCTTGAATTCGAAGGTGTAGCCCGCCAAAAAGGACGGCGGGGCCAGCCGGTACAACGCCGTCGTGGCGGGCAGCAACACCACATCGGCGCTCTCGGCGTGGTTGCGCTGCTTGATGCGCCAGAGCGTGGCCAGCCGTTCACTGATCAGGTCTTGGTGAGGCGAAAAAGTGTCGTAGGGCAAGGTTTCCCAGTCGGGGAACATCACGCAGCGCAAATCGGGCGCAAAAAACACCAGCTCGTCCATGAGCCGCTGGGCGTCGGCGGCGTCGGCGGTCACGATGGCGGTGAGTTTGCCGGCCTTTTTTTCGCGCTGGGCCAGTTGGGCCAGCAGCACGGCGTCGGCCGATCCGGCGGGGCGGGGCAGGGTGAATCGTTTGCCGGAAATCAGGCTGGGCAGTTGCATGGCGGTGCCGATGGAAAAAAGCAAAACACCCCCCGCCAAAAAGGAGGGGGGTGTGGGTGGTTCGAATTGGAAGTGATTTTAGGGGCTTTGGGCGGACCAAACGGTGTGCGGACCTGGTCAACCACAGTGTTCAGTGGGTTGGCGTCTTCAGCCCTGACAAGGCTTAGCCTCGCACGACGTGACGTCGGGGCAGAAGCAGCCGACCTACAAAACTACAATCGACGCATGACCGCTCCCAATGCCTTGGCCCGTTTTCATGCCCTCATCCCTTGTGCGGGGACTGGCAGCCGAGCGGGCACGGCCATGCCCAAGCAATACCAAATGGTGGCTGGCCAGCCCATGGTGATGCACACCGTGCAGGCCCTGGCCCAAGTGCCGCAGCTTGATTCGGGCTGGCTCGTGGTGTCGCCCGATGACCGTTTTGTCTGGCCACAAGCCCCTTGGCCCGAGCGCTTTGTGCGGGTGGCTTGTGGCGGCGCTTCGCGGGCCGAGAGTGTGTTCAATGGCTTGCAAGCCATGCTGGCGGCAGGCTTGTCCGCCGACGATTGGGTCTTGGTGCACGATGCAGCGCGTTGCCTCATCACGCCTGAGGCGGTGGCTGCCTTGATTGTGGCCTGCCAGGGCGACCCGGTGGGCGGCCTGCTGGCTTTGCCTTTGCCCGACACGCTCAAGGCGCAGCGCCAAGATGCCGATGCAGTGCGTGTGCACAGCACCGTGCCGCGCGAAGACAAATGGCTGGCCCAAACGCCGCAAATGTTTCGCTTGGGCGCTTTGCATGCGGCTTTGGCCCAAGTGGCCGCTTCGGCCTTTGAAGGCATCACCGACGAGTCGAGCGCCATGGAGCGCTTGGGGCTGTCGCCCCGACTGGTGCCGGGCTCGGCGCAGAATTTGAAAGTCACTTACCCGGCCGACTTTGCGTTTGCCGAGGCGGTTTTGAAAGGTCGCACATGAGTTTTCGCATTGGAGAGGGCTGGGACGTGCATGCCCTGGTGCCTGGCCGCAAGTTGGTCTTAGGCGGGGTCGAGATCCCCCACACCACCGGCTTGCTGGGCCATTCGGATGCCGATGTGCTGCTGCACGCCATAACCGATGCGGTCTTGGGTGCGGCGGGCTTGGGCGACATTGGCCGGCATTTCCCAGACACCGATGCGCAATTCAAAGGGGCGGATTCGAAAGTGTTGCTGGCCGAGGCCATGCGCCGGGTGCGTGCGGCAGGCTATGAATTGGTCAATGTGGACAGCACCATCGTCGCGCAAGCGCCCAAACTGGCCCCGCACATGCAAGCCATCAACGCCTCGGTGGCCCAGGCTTTGGGGGTGCAGAGCGATCAGGTCAATGTAAAAGCCAAAACCGCAGAAAAGCTTGGCCCTGTGGGCATGAGCCAGAGCATGGAAGCACGGGCGGTGGCCTTGCTTGCCAAGCGCTGAGCTGACCTCAAGCCAGGTTGGCTTGTTTGAATTTCATCAGCGCCATCAGGCCTCCGGCGCTGTTGTTGAACACCGAAAACGTGCCGCCCATGCGCTGCACCGAGCGCTCCACGATCGCCAAGCCCAGACCAGAGCCTGTGGCCGATGTGCGGGCCGTGTCGCCCCGGTAGAACGGTTGGGTCAGGTTCTTCAAGGTTTCTTCAGACACGCCGGGGCCTTGGTCGCGCACGCGCAGCAGCACCCAACCGTCGTGCACGCGGGCCACGATCTCGACCCGGGTCACGCCGTCGTTGGGGCTTTGACCATAGCGGCGGGCGTTTTCCAGCAGGTTCGACAAGATGCGTCCCAGCTCCACGGTTTCAGCAATGACGTGCAAGTCTTCTGCGACATCAATGGAGATTTCCAGTCGCGGGTTGTTGCGCCAAGGCACGATGCAGCGGCTGAGCACGCCCGACAGCAAGACCGGACCCAAATCGGTGGGTTCGGGTCGTGCGTAGTCCAGAAATTTGTCGATGATTTCGTCGAGTTGGGCAATGTCGCCAGCCATGAGCTCTCGGGTTTCGGCGTCTGCCACGCTCAGCTCGGTCTCCAGTCGCAAGCGGGCCAGGGGGGTGCGCAGGTCGTGCGAGATCCCTGCCAGCATCAAGGCCCGTTCCGCTTCAATTTTGGCCAGTCGCTCGGCCATGCGGTTAAAGCCAATGTTGACTTCGCGGATTTCACTGGTGGCTTCGTCTTCATTGAGCGATGAATTTCGGAAGTGACCTTCCCGGACTTGGCTGGCTGCATAAGACAGACGTTTGAGGGGGCGGTTGATCAACCTGGCCATCAAGGCGGCACCGCCCAGGGACAAGATGGCCGCAAAGCTCAGCCACATCAGCCAGGTTTGACCGCCCAATGGGCGTAGGCGTTCAGGATCCATTTGGAGCCAATAGCTGTCTCGCTCAATGGCAAAGCCGACCCAAAGCCCCGATTGACCATTGACGCTGGAGGCGATCACGGTGCCATGGCCAAGCCGCTTGAGCATTTCTTGCACAAGGCGCTTTTCCATATCGGTTTCGCCAAAGGGTTCGATGCGATCACCGGGTTCACGGGTGAGAATGTTCACACTTTCTTCGTCGGCCAAGGTTTTGAGCAAGGACACCCGGGCAATTGCATCGCTGTGAACCAAGGCGGTTTTGGTCAAGTTGACGACCGTGGCGATCTGGTGCGCGTTGCGCAAGACGCGCGGCTCAAATTCCTGAGTCCGAAAAAGCTGTAGCCAGGCCACACTGCTGAACAAAATCAGGATTGCCAGCAATGCAAAAGTTCGCCAGAAAAGGCTGAACTTCAGCCTGCGCAGGAGCGCTTGGGGAGTTTGTTTGCCCTCAAGCCTGTCGTCGGGAGCGCTCACGACTGACCATCGGGGACGAAGACATAACCGACGCCCCAAACTGTCTGGATGATCTTGGGCGCAGCGGGGTCGATCTCGATCATTTTTCGCAAGCGGGACACTTGAACATCCAGGCTGCGGTCAAAGGGTTCAAATTCACGCCCCCGCGCCAGTTGTGCCAATTTGTCACGGGTCAGCGCTTGTCGAGGATGGCGTGCCAGAGCTTTGAGCATGGCGAATTCACCGGAGGTCAGTGGAATGTCTTGACCATTCTTGCTGAGCGACCTGGCACCCAGATCGAATTTGAAATCACTGAACGTGATGACCTCGCCATCGCCCGCGGGGGCGCCAGGCACCTCGGACTGGGGGCGGCGGCGCAGCACCGCGTGGATCCGTGCCAGCAATTCGCGCGGGTTGAAGGGTTTGCCCAGGTAGTCGTCTGCGCCGATCTCAAGGCCACGGATGCGGTCCTCATCTTCGCCTTTCGCCGTGAGCATGATGACCGGCGTTTTGACACCCGATGTTCGCAGTCTTGTGCAAATGCTCAGGCCGTCTTCACCGGGCAGCATCAAATCCAGCACGATCAGGTCAATGGTTTCTCGCTGAAGGATGCGATCCAATGCGCGGCCATCTTCGGCCAACAGAACATCAAAACCTTCTTGCGAAAGGAAGCGTCGCAGCAGATCACGGATGCGGGCGTCATCGTCCACGATGACGATTTTGTCCAGACGGGATGAGGGTGCTGTCATGGTCGGTGAGTGCGTGTGGTTGAAACGGCGCTTATTGGGCAGTCCAGCCGCCATCCATGTTCCAGGCTACACCGCGCACGTTGTTGCCCGCTGGCGAGCAGAAAAAGACCGCCAACTCGCCCAACTCTTCGGGCGTGGTGAATTGCATTGAGGGCTCTTTTTCCTGAAGCAGCAGTTTGGTGGCGGCTTCGTTGGACAGGCCCATGTCGGCGGCTTTGGCGTCCACCTGTTTTTGCACCAGGGGCGTCAGCACCCAGCCAGGGCAAATTGCATTGCAGGTCACGCCGGTGGTGGCGTTTTCCAGTGCGGTGACTTTGGTCAGGCCGACCACACCGTGTTTGGCGGCTACGTAGGCCGACTTTTCCGCGGAGCCCACCAGGCCGTGGATCGAGGCCACGTTGATCACGCGACCCCAGTTGGCGGCCTTCATGGCGGGCAGTGCCAAGCGGGTGGCGTGGAAAGCACTGGAGAGGTTGATGGCGATGATCGCATCCCATCGCTCGATGGGGAAGTCTTCGATCTTGGCCACATGCTGGATGCCGGCGTTGTTGACCAGGATGTCCACGCGGCCAAAGGTGTCGGCAGCGAACTTCATCATGGCTTCGATCTCGCTGGCCTTGCTCATGTCGGCGCCGTGGTAGGCCACTTTCACACCGAGGGCTGCAATTTCTTTTTGGGGGCCTTCGGTGTCGCCGAAACCGTTGAGCACGATGTTGGCGCCTTGCTTGGCGAGGGCCTTGGCGATGCCCAGACCGATACCGCTGGTTGAACCCGTGACCAAAGCTGTTTTACCTTGCAACATGATTTCCACTCCAGATGAATTAGGATGCATAAAAGTCCATTATCGCGCTGCAAAAGCACTGTTTTGCAGCACGTCCGATTCGATTGTGTCCGATTGTCATGAGCGCCAGCCTTTTGCAGCCCCAACTTGAATTTGTGCCATGCCCGCATCCCGAGGGCCAGCACCGCATGGCCTATTGGCGTTGGGGGGAGGCATCGGCCCGCCGCGTGGTGCTGTGTGTGCACGGCCTGACCCGCCAGGGCCGCGATTTTGACCGCTTGGCCAAGGCCTTGGTGACCCAAAGCCCCGAGCCCTTGCAAGTGATCTGCCCTGATGTGGCCGGTCGTGGCCAAAGCGAATGGCTCAGTGACCCCATGGGCTACCAGATCCCGCAATACGCGTCCGACATGTTGGCCTTGCTGGCGCAGTTGCGCTCGGGCGTGGACATCGAAACGCTCGATTGGGTGGGCACCAGCATGGGCGGCGTGATCGGCATGGTGTTGGCTGGTCAGCCCGCTATGCCCATGCCAGCGCCGATTCGGCGGCTGGTGCTCAACGATGTGGGACCGGCGATCGCGTGGGCTGCAGTCCAGCGCATGCAGCAATACGTGGGGCAATACGGCCAGTTTCAGAGCCTGGACGAAGCAGCGGCTGCCTTGAGGGTTTTGTCAGTCGGGTTTGGTCCTGTGCCAGCCGATGTTTGGCGCGAGATGTCGTCCCACATGGTGCGCCCTGCTGCACAAGGGAGCGTTACCTTGCATTACGACCCGGCCATTGGCACGCCTTTGCGTGCTTTGACGGCCGAAGCGGCCGCGGCGGGCGAGCAAGTCATGTGGGGTTTGTACGACCAGATCCGGGCCCAAACCCTGCTCATACGCGGCGGCCAGTCGGATTTGCTCTTGCCTGAAACGGCCTTGGCCATGACCGAGCGCGGCCCCCGCGCACAACTCGTCACCTGGCCCGATTGCGGGCACGCGCCCACCCTGACCAGCGACGCTCAAATCGAGGCGGTGGCCCATTTCTTGTTGGAGGCTTGAGTCGATGGTCAGCCCCAATACCAGCCATGCCGCCAGCCCCACACGCGTCTCCACGCATTTGCACGCCGCTGTGCCGCCGGTGATGCTGGCCACGGCCGATTCGGCCGATCAGGCCGAAACCCTGGCCCGCGCCAGAGCATTTGCCGACCCTTTGATCTCGGGCGAATGCCTGGACACGGGCGAGAACATCCTGGCGCACGCCGATGCGGTCGCGGCGATTTTGGCCGAGATTGGCGGTTCGGCCCAGATGCAGGCGGCCAGTTATCTGGTGTATGCCTGCCCGCACTTGAACAAGCCCGAAGAGGTGATTGCCAAGGCCTTTGGATCCAACTTGGCGCAATTGGCCATTCAGACCAACCATTTGGTGCACGTGCAACGCTTGTCGCGGGCTGCCGAGACCAGTGCACAGTTGACTGAAGACCCCAAACTGCAAACCGAAAACGTGCGCAAGATGCTGCTGGCATTTAGCCGAGACTTGCGTGTGGTGATGCTGCGCTTGGCTTCGCGCTTGCAGACCCTGCGCCATTACGCCGCCACCAAATTGCCGGTGCCGCCCGCTTTGGCACGCGAGTCCTTGCAGGTGTTTGCACCTTTGGCCAATCGCTTGGGCATCTGGCAGATCAAATGGGAAATGGAAGACCTGTCGTTCCGGTTTCTCGAGCCGGTCACGTACAAGGAAGTGGCCAGCTTGCTCGATCAAAAGCGGGGCGAGCGTGAGCGCTACATGGTCGATCTGCGTGAACGCATGGCGAAAGCACTGGCCGCTCAAGGCGTGAAAGCGCAAGTCGATGGCCGACCCAAACACATCTACAGCATCGTGCGCAAGATGCGCGGCAAGTCATTGGCTTTTGACCAGGTCTTCGACATCCGCGCCATGCGCGTGGTGGTGCCGGCCGTGGCCGATTGCTACCAGGTGCTCAGCTGGGTGCACGAGCACTTTGTGCCGATTGCTCAAGAGTTCGACGATTACATCGCCAAGCCCAAACCCAATGGCTACCAATCACTGCACACCGTCGTGCGCGATGTGGATGGTCGACCCATCGAAATCCAGATCCGCACCCAGGCCATGCACGACCATGCCGAACACGGTGTGGCGGCGCACTGGGCCTACAAAGAAGCTGGTGCCAAAGGCTATGCGGGGGTTTCGGCCAGCAGCGAATACGACAACAAAATTGCGGTGCTTCGCCAACTGCTGGCCTGGGAGCGTGACCTCTCGGGCGCAGGGCAGGGCGAGGGTTTGTTTGATGACCGCATCTATGTGCTGACCCCCGATGCCGCGGTGGTGGAACTTCCGCAAGGCGCCACACCGGTGGACTTTGCCTACACCGTGCACACCAATTTGGGCCACCGTTGCCGGGGCGCCAAAGTGGACGGTGCGATGGTGCCGCTCAACACCGCTTTGGCCAATGGCCAAACGGTCGAGGTCACAGCCATCAAGGAAGGCGGGCCATCCCGTGATTGGCTCAATCCGGAGCTGGGTTATCTCGTCAGTAACCGGGCCAGGGCCAAGGTGCGTGCTTGGTTCAATGCCCAGATCAGCGAAGAGACCATCGCCCGTGGCCGAGAGTCCGTTGAAAAACTGCTGCAAAGGCTGGGCCGCACATCCACCAAGCTCGATGACTTGGCCAGCCAGTTGGGCTTCAAGTCGGCCGAGGGCTTGTTTGAGGTGGTGGGCAAGGACGAATATTCGCTGCGCAACATCGAGGTCTTGCTCAACCCGCCCGAGCCAGCGCTCTTGCCCGATGAGTACCTGGCCAAGAAGTTCAAAGGCGCTGTGGCGCGCAAATCGCCTTCGGGCGTGCTGGTGGTGGGGGTGGACTCGCTTTTGACCCAGTTGTCGCGTTGCTGCAAACCCGCGCCGCCCGATGCGATCAGCGGCTTTGTGACGCGCGGCAAAGGCGTGAGCATCCACCGTCAAGATTGCAGCAATTTCCGTGAACTGGCTTCACGCCACGGTGAGCGGGTGATCGATGTGCGCTGGGGCGAACACAAAGGCCCCGATGGCGCGGTGTATCCGATCGACGTGTCGGTGGAAGCCTTTGACCGTCAAGGTCTGCTGCGCGACATTTCAGAGGTCTTTGCCAAGGAAAAAATGAACGTGATCGGGGTGCAAACCCAATCGGTCAAGGGCACGGCCTGGATGACTTTCACGGTGGAAATCAGCGATGCGGCAGGGCTCAACAAGGTTTTGGGCACGGTGCGAAACGTCAAAGGTGTGCGTTCGGCCCGAAGACGCTGATTTTTGATGCTATAATTCAAGGCTTCAACAGGCGCGTAGCTCAGCTGGTTAGAGCACCACCTTGACATGGTGGGGGTCGTTGGTTCGAGTCCAATCGCGCCTACCAAATTCGGTAGGATCAAAAGCCCGGTAAACAAGATGTTTGCCGGGCTTTTTTGTTTTCACGACCGATGGAAAAAATGGGCGCTACAAACGCCCATTTCTGTTTCAGGCACTGACCATGCCTTGGTGCCGCAGCAGCGCATCCAAGCTCGGTTCGCGGCCCCGGAATGCTTTGAAGGACTCCAACGCAGGGCGGCTGCCGCCGGCTTCCAAAATGGCTTGGCGGTAGCGGCGGCCGGTTTCCAGGCTCGGGCTGCCATCGGCTCCGGCGGTCTCTTCAAACGCGGCGTAGGCGTCAGCGCTCAGCACTTCAGCCCACTTGTAGCTGTAGTAACCCGCGGCATACCCCCCGGCAAAGATGTGGCTGAAGGTGTGGGCCATTCGGTTGAAGGCAGGCGGCTGCATCACCGACACCTCGTTGCGGACCTCTTGCAACAGCGGCATGAAGTCTTGCGAAGGGTCATGCTCGGCATGCACCAACATGTCGAACAGCGAAAACTCGATCTGGCGCAAGGTCTGCAAACCGCTTTGGAAGTTCTTGGCGGCCAGCATTTTGTCGAACAATTCGCGGGGCAGTGGGTCACCCGTTTCGACGTGGGCCGTCATGTGGCTGAGCACCGGCCATTCCCAGCAGAAGTTTTCCATGAACTGGCTGGGCAACTCGACCGCGTCCCACTCGACACCGCTGATGCCTGAGACATCGCGTTCGTTCACTTGCGTGAGCATGTGGTGCAGGCCGTGGCCAAACTCGTGGAAGAGGGTGATCACGTCGTCGTGTGTGAGCAGCGCAGGCTGCCCATTGACACCGGCCGCGAAGTTGCACACCAGGTGCGCCACGGGCGTTTGCAAAGCGCCGGTGTCGGGGCGCTGCCAGCGGCCGCGCACATCGTCCATCCAGGCGCCACCGCGCTTGCCTGCGCGGGCCGGTTGGTCCAGGTAGAACTGGCCCACCAGTTGGCCTGCGCGCTCGATGCGGAAAAACTGCACCGCAGGGTGCCACACGGGTGCTTGGTCTGGGCGGATGCTGACTTCAAAAAGGGTTTCGATGATCTTGAACAGACCGGCCAACACCTTGGGCGCTGTGAAGTACTGCTTGACTTCTTGCTCGCTGAAGCTGTAGCGCGCTTCTTTGAGCTTTTCGCTGATGTAGGGGACATCCCAGGCGTTCAAGGGGCCGTTGTGGCCCAGCTCTTTGGCCGCAAACTCACGCAAGTCGGCCAGGTCTTTTTCGGCAAAGGGGCGGGCGCGCACGGCCAGATCGCGCAAAAAGCCGATCACTTTTTCAGGCGACTCGGCCATCTTGGGCACCACCGACACTTGCGCGTAGTTGTCGTAGCCCAGAAGGCGTGACTCTTCTTGGCGCAAGACCAAGATCTCTTGCATCAAGGCGGTGTTGTCGAAATGGCGGCTGTCTTCGGGGGCCTGGTCCGATGCACGGGTGACGTGCGCCTTGTAGAGCTCCTCGCGCAGCGCCGCATCATGGGCAAATTGCATCACCGGCACGTACACCGGCATTTTCAGTGTCAGACGGCAGCCGGCTTGGCCTTCTTGCTCAGCGGCAGCTCGGGTGGCTTGCACCACATCGGCGGGCACGCCGGCCAAACGGTCTTCGCTCACATACAGGGCAAAGCGGTCGGTCGCGTCCAAGGTGTTTTCGCTGAACTTCTGGATCAGTTCGGCCAAACGCTCCTGAATGGCGGCATAACGCACTTTGGCCTCGCCTTGCAGCTCCGCGCCACCCAACACAAAGCCGCGCAGCGCATTTTGATGGGCCTGTTTTTGCTCGGTATTCAAAGTGCGGGTGTCGATGGCTTTGTACTTGGCATACAAACGCTCATCGCTGCCCAGACGCGTCCAAAATTCGGTCAGCAATGGCAGGGCCGCGTTGTAAGCGGCGCGCAACTCGGGTGTGTCGGCCACGCTGTTGAGGTGACTGACAGCGCCCCAAGAGATGCCCAATCGTTCGGTGCTCACATCCAGGGTTTGGGCGATGGCTTGCCATTGCGCGGGGAAATCGGCCGCGGTGACGGTTTCCAAGGCCTGGTTGGCATCAGCCAGCAACACGTCCATGGCAGGGGCCACGTGTTCAGGCTGGATCTGGTCAAACAAGGGCAGGCCCGATGTCTCGAGCAAAGGATTGGGTTGGGCGCTCATGGGGCTTTCTGGGTTGGTGCGGTGGAGCTGATCAGATGGCGACGCGTTCGGCCGCTTCAAGGGTGTTGACCAAGAGCATGGTGATGGTCATGGGGCCCACGCCACCGGGCACGGGGGTGATGTGGCTGGCGACTTGCTTGACGCCTTCAAAGTCCACATCGCCGCACAGCTTGCCTTCGTCGTTGCGGTTCATGCCCACGTCCAACACGACGGCGCCGGGCTTGACCATGTCGGCCGTCAGCACATTGCGTTTGCCCACAGCGGCCACGACCACATCCGCTTGCAAGGTCAGGGCTTTGAGGTTTTGGGTGCGCGAGTGCGCCACCGTCACTGTGGCGTCTTTTTGCAGCAGCATCAGCGCCATGGGCTTGCCCACGATGTTGCTGCGGCCAATCACCACGGCGTGCTTGCCTTTCAGGTCATAGCCGATGCTTTCGAGCATCTTCATGCAGCCGTAGGGTGTGCAAGGCCAAAAGCCGGGCATTCCGGTCATGAGGGCGCCAGCACTGGCGATGTGAAAGCCGTCCACATCTTTGGCGGGGCTGATGGCTTCGATCACTTTTTGCGCATCAATGTGCGCAGGCAAGGGCAGTTGCACCAAGATGCCGGGTTGCTTGCGTCCAACCGACAAATACAAACCCCGTATAAACTCACGCCACCCCAACAACTGTCGCACAAAACCCTCAATGTCGTTCA
>JACCDH010489977.1_pt1 | contig 12389 bp, 10 predicted proteins | sample 7442481 | NCBI WGS metagenome assembly JACCDH01 (sample SAMN15323433, study PRJNA562643) | freshwater metagenome | isolation source: river surface water | place: USA:Blue River Watershed | collected 2017-08-15
GATGCGGGCAAAGGTCGACTCGGGCATCACCGCCTTGACGTCCTTGAGGCGGCCATCGGCCCCCCACATCTTGCCGCCGTTGCGGATCATGGCGGGCATGGAGGCGTCCACGATCACGTCGTTGGGCGAATGGAAGTTGGTGATGCCCTTGGCCGAGTCCACCATGGCCAGCTCGGGGCGGTGCTCGTGGCAGGCATGCAGATCGCGCTTGATCTCTTCTTGCAGGCTCTGGGGCAGGGTGGCGATCTTGTTGTACAGGTCCACCATGCCGTTGTTGACGTTCACACCCAGTTCCTTGAAGGTCTTGGCGTGCTTTTCAAAGGCTTCCTTGTAGAAGATCTTGACGCAATGGCCGAACACGATGGGGTGCGAGACCTTCATCATGGTCGCCTTGACGTGCAGCGAGAACATCACGCCGGTCTTGCGCGCGTCTTCGATTTCCTTTTCGTAGAAAGCCAGCAGGGCTTTCTTGCTCATGAACATGCTGTCGATCACTTCGCGGTCGAGCAGCGAGACCTTGGGCTTGAGCACGATGGTCTTGCCCGACTTGGTGATGAGTTCCATCTTCACCTCGCGTGCACGGTCCAGGGTGATGGACTTTTCACCGTGGTAGAAGTCACCGTGGTGCATGTGCGAGACGTGGGTGCGCGAGGCCTGGCTCCATTCGGCCATGCTGTGCGGGTTCTTGCGGGCGTATTCCTTGACGGCCTTGGGGGCACGGCGGTCGGAGTTGCCTTCGCGCAGCACCGGGTTCACGGCCGAGCCCAGGCATTTGCCGTAGCGGGCCTTGATCGCCTTTTCTTCGTCGTTCTTGGGGTTCTCGGGGTAGTCCGGCACCGCATAGCCCTTGCCCTGCAGTTCCTTGATGGCCGCGACCAGCTGGGCCACCGAGGCGCTGATGTTGGGCAGCTTGATGATGTTGGCTTCCGGACGCAGGGTCAGCTTGCCCAGGTTGGCCAGGTGGTTGGGGACCTGCTGCTCGGGCTTGAGGAACTCGGCGAACTCGCCCAGGATGCGGGCCGCAACCGAAATGTCACTGGTTTCCACCGCGATACCCGCCGGCTGCGTGAAGCTGCGGATGACGGGCAGAAAGGCTTCCGTGGCCAGACGTGGCGCTTCGTCGGTGAGGGTGTAAATGATCTTGGAGGCGTCAGCGGAGGTGGTCATCGTGGTACGTCTTTTTGCTGGGTGAAAAAGGAAGCCATGATCTTAAACCAGTCCGCCCAACGCGGGCTGACGCGCGGCTTGTCCCGCAAGGGCCCGGGTCATCCGACCGGAACCCGTCGGCAAGGCCTGAGACAATCGGGGCATGAGTGAACAAGAACACGAAGTCATGGCCGAGGGCATGCCCGTACCGGCCGAGCCGCAGGAAGACCTGCCCGAGGGCTGGTTGCGGGTGCGCGCGCTCGACATGGACGCCCAGGGCATCGCCCGCCGGCCGGACGGCAAGGTGGTGTTCATCGAGGGGGCCCTGCCTGGTGAGCTGGTCTCGCTCAAGGTGACCCGCAAGAAAAACCAATGGGAGCAGGGCACCGTCACCGACATCCACCACTCCTCGTCCCAGCGGGTCAAGCCGGGCTGTCCGCACTTTGGCCTGCACCAGGGCGCCTGTGGTGGCTGCAAGATGCAGCACCTGGACGCCGCCGCCCAGGTCGCCATCAAGCAGCGGGTGCTGGAAGACAACCTGTGGCACCTGGCCAAGGTCAAGGCCGAGTCGCTGCTGCGCCCGATCCAGGGCCCGGCCTGGGGCTACCGCTACCGGGCGCGCCTGTCGGTGCGCTATGTGGCCAAAAAAGGCGAGGTGCTGATCGGCTTTCACGAGCGCAAGAGCCGCTACATCGCCGACATGCAGGTCTGCCCGATCCTGCCGCCGCATGTGAGCGCCATGCTGTTGCCGCTGCGCGGTCTGATCGGCAGCCTGCAGGCGCGTGAGACCTGTCCCCAGATCGAGCTGGCCTGCGGCGACGCGGTCACGGCACTGGTGCTGCGCCATCTGGAGCCGCTTTCGGAGGGCGATCAGCAAAAGCTGCGTGCGTTTGCCGCCGTGCACGGCGTGCAATGGTGGCTGCAACCCAAGGGCCCCGACACGGTGCATCTGCTCGAGGCGGGCCCGCCACTCGCCTACGGCCTGCCCGACTTTGGCATCACCATGCCCTTCCGGCCGACCGACTTCACCCAGGTCAATCCCTTCATCAACCGGGTGCTGGTCAGCCGCGCGCTGCGCCTGCTGCAGGCGCAAAAGACCGACCGCGTGATCGATTGGTTCTGCGGCTTGGGCAACTTCACATTACCGCTCGCCACCCAGGCCGGCGAGGTGCTGGGCATCGAAGGCTCAGAGGCGCTGGTGCAACGCTCGCAGCAGAATTACGTCCACAACCAGCCAGGCCGCAGCCAGCCGCTGGCGCCCACCACCTTCGTCGCCCGCAACCTCTTCGAGATGACGCCGCAGATGCTGGTGGCCGATGGGGTGGCCGACAAATGGCTGGTGGACCCGCCGCGCGAAGGCGCTTTCGCCCTGAGCAAGGCGCTGGCCGAACTGCACCAGCAACCCGAGCTGCGCGGCGGATGGACGCCTCCCCGGCGCATCGTCTACGTGAGTTGCAACCCGGCCACGCTGGCGCGCGATGCTGGCCTCCTGGTGCACCAGGCGGGTTACCGCTGCGTGGCCGCGGGGGTGGTCAATATGTTTGCCCACACGGCGCACGTGGAGAGCATGGCGGTGTTTGAACTGGCATGACCCCGGTGGGCCCCAGTGGGCCCCATGGGCGGCCATGAAAAAGGGCTCCCGCGGGAGCCCTTTGATTGGGATGGGGGCAAGGCTTATTCGCGCTCGCCACCCATGATGCCCAGCAGGGCCAGCAGGCTCTGGAATACGTTGAAGATGTCCAGGTACAGGGCCAGGGTGGCGCTGATGTAGTTGGTCTCGCCGCCGTCGACGATCTGCTTGAGGTCAAACAGCATGTAGGCGCTGAAGATGACGATGGCCAGGGTGGACAGCACCATCATGCCCGCCGTGGAGCCGACGAACACGTTGATGATGCCGCCGACCATCAGGCCGATGGCGCCGACGAACAGCCACTTGCCCATGCCCGAGATGTCGCGCTTGATGGTGGTGGCCAGGCTGGCCATCACGAAAAACACGCCTGCGGTGCCGGCAAAGGCCGTCATCACCAGTTCCGAGCCGTTCTTGAAACCCAGCACCATGGCAATCAGGCGCGAGAGCATCAGGCCCATGAAGAAGGTGAAGGCCAGCAACACCGGCACGCCTGCGGCGGAGTTCTTGGTCTTTTCAATAGCGAACATGAAGCCGAAGGCGCCGGCGAGGAAAACCACCAGGCCCAGTCCGCCGCCCATTTGGGCGGTGATGCCGGTGGCCACGCCCAACCAGGCGCCCAGCACGGTGGGGACCAGGCTCAGCGCCAGCAACCAGTAGGTGTTGCGCAGCACGCGGTTGCGCTCGGCCAGGGTGCCGCTTTGGCCCCAGGAAGAGGTGTCGAGTGTGCGAATGTCGCTCATGTGTGTGCTCCGTATGGATGAACCCTGACATCAGGGCAGCCCCATTGTAGGGACAGCGCCTGTCTGCAAGTTAATCTCCAGTGCGGGGCAGGGAATTGCGCCGGCCCCGGGGGCCGTGAAGCAGTTTTGACCGCCGGTCACAAATGGGCGGCAGGCGGCCGTGTATGCTGGCGTCCTCCTTTTTTGATGAACCCCCACCATGAAAACCCAATCCGTCCTCGAGGCCGCCGATGTCAAGGCGATCGCCGCCGCCGCTGAAGCCGAAGCCCTGAAGAACAAATGGGCCGTGTCCATCGCCATCGTCGATGGCGGCGGCCACCTGCTGCATTTCCATCGCCTCGATGGCGCGCCCCCAGTGTCCTCGCACATCGCACCGGCCAAGGCCCACACGGCCGCCCTGGGCTGCCGCGAAAGCAAGGTGTATGAGGACGTCATCAACGGCGGTCGCACGTCCTTCCTGTCTGCGCCGGCCATCGAGGGCATGCTCGAAGGCGGGGTGCCCATCATGAAAGACGGCTTTTGCCTGGGGGCCGTGGGCGTCAGTGGCGTCAAGTCCAACGAGGACGCCCAGATCGCCAAGGCCGGCATCGCGGCCATCGGGCTGTAAACCGCCCGGACCGCAGCGCAGCTGCGGCTGCGGCGCCGATCCGGTCACTTTTGGGACAGGATCCAACTCACCAGCCGGCGCGCTTCGGCTTCGCTCACCTGGGGGTTGGCGGGCATGGGCACCGCGCCCCATGCGCCGGAGCCGCCCTTGATGACCTTGGCGGCCAGCCGGTCCACGGCGCCCGCATCGTTGGCGTATTTCCTCGCCACATCGCGGTAGGCGGGCCCGACCAGCTTGCTGGCGGGCGCATGGCAAGCCACACAGTTCCTGGCCTTGGCCAGGGCCTCGTCGGCGAGGGCTGGGCCTGCGGTGGCTGCGGCGAGCACCAGTGCCAGCAATCTCTTGTTCATGGTTCTTTTCTCCTGGGCGCGTCCCGGGCCGTCCCTGTCGGGTCCGGTGCGCCAGCGGCGCGCAGTGTAGCGCGCGCATGCTGGCCGTGCCACCAGACCGGGAAAGTGCTGAATTCCGGCGGGTCTTGCTCGGAGATAATCCCGCCTTTTGATCTTCTCGTTACGGAGTCACTCCATGCCCGCTTACCGCTCCAAGACCTCCACCGCAGGCCGCAACATGGCCGGTGCCCGTGCGCTCTGGCGCGCCACAGGCATGAAGGATGGGGACTTTTCCAAGCCGATCATCGCCATCGCCAATTCCTTCACCCAGTTTGTGCCCGGCCATGTGCACCTCAAGGACCTGGGCCAGCTGGTGGCGCGCGAGATCGAGGCGGCCGGTGGTGTGGCCAAGGAATTCAACACCATTGCCGTGGACGATGGCATCGCCATGGGCCACGACGGCATGCTGTATTCGCTGCCCAGCCGCGAGCTGATCGCCGACAGCGTGGAATACATGGTCAACGCCCACTGCGCCGACGCGCTGGTGTGCATCTCCAACTGCGACAAGATCACCCCCGGCATGCTGATGGCCGCCATGCGCCTGAACATCCCGGTGGTGTTTGTTTCGGGCGGCCCGATGGAAGCGGGCAAGGTCAGGCTGGCGGTGCCTGGCACCCAGACCATCCAGATCAAGAAGCTCGACCTGGTGGACGCCATGGTGATGGCGGCCGACGACAAGGTCAGCGATGCCGAAGTGGCCGAGGTCGAGCGTTCGGCCTGCCCGACCTGTGGCTCGTGCTCGGGCATGTTCACCGCCAACTCCATGAACTGCCTGGCCGAGGCCCTGGGCCTGGCGCTGCCGGGCAATGGCACGGTGGTCGCCACCCACGCCGACCGCGAGCAGCTGTTCAAGCGCGCCGGCCGCCTCGCGGTCGAGCTGTGCAAGCGCTATTACGAAGAGGACGATGCTTCCGTGTTGCCGCGCTCGATCGCCACCTTCGAGGCCTTTGAGAACGTGGTCTCGCTCGACATCGCCATGGGGGGATCGACCAACACCGTGCTGCACCTGCTGGCCACCGCCCAGGAGGCGCAGGTCAACTTCACCATGGCGGACATCGACCGGCTCTCGCGCCGCGTGCCCACCTTGTGCAAGGTCGCGCCCAACACCAACAAGTACCACATCGAAGATGTGCACCGCGCCGGTGGCGTGATGGCCATCCTGGGTGAGCTCGACCGCGCAGGTTTGTTGCACACCCATGTCTCGACCGTGCACAGCAAGACGATGAAGGACGCCCTGGACCAATGGGACGTGGCGCGCCAGCCCAGCGAGGAGGTCAAGACCTTCTACATGGCCGGTCCGGCGGGCATCCCGACCCAGGTGGCCTTCAGCCAGAACACCCGCTGGCCCTCGCTGGACCTCGATCGCCAGCAAGGCTGCATCCGCAGCATGGCGCACGCCTACTCGCGCGATGGCGGCCTGGCGGTGCTCTACGGCAACCTCGCTGCCGACGGCTGCATTGTGAAAACCGCCGGCATCGACGAAAGCATGTTCGCGGTGGAAGAGCTGCGTTACACCACCAGCGTGCCGACCTCGACCCTGCGGGTGTTCGAAGGTCCGGCGCGGGTGTTCGAGAGCCAGGACGCGGCGGTGGACGCCATCCTGGGCGACCGCATCCAGGCGGGCGACGTGGTGGTGATCCGGTACGAAGGCCCACGCGGCGGCCCGGGCATGCAGGAAATGCTCTACCCGACCTCCTACCTGAAGTCCAAGGGTCTGGGCAAGCACTGCGCTTTGCTGACCGACGGCCGTTTCTCCGGCGGCACCTCCGGTTTGTCGATCGGCCACGTGTCACCCGAAGCGGCGGCGGGCGGCGTCATCGGCCTGGTGCGTGAGGGCGACAAGATCCGCATCGACGTGACCCAGCGTTCGATCGAACTGGTGGTCGATGCCGACGAACTGGCCCAGCGCCGCCAGCAGCAGGACGCCCTGGGCTGGAAACCCGCGCAAAAGCGCGAGCGCAAGGTGTCGGCGGCCCTGAAAGCCTATGCCATGCTGGCCATGAGCGCCGACAAAGGCGCGGTGCGCGATCTCTCCAAACTGGACGACTGATCCTCTGCTTGCCCCGAGGGGCTGCTGCACAATCGGGGGATGCTCCAACATCCCTCGATTGACCCGGTGGCCCTGCAGCTGGGGCCTTTGGCCATCCACTGGTATGGCCTGACCTACCTGGCCGCCTTTGGCCTGTTCTTCTTTCTGGGCACGCGTCGCCTGGCGCATCTACCCTTTGCGCAATTGCCGCAGTGGACGCGCAAGGACATCGAGGACATCCTGTTTCTGGGCGTACTCGGCGTGGTGCTGGGCGGGCGATTGGGCTACTGCCTGTTCTACAAGCCCGGCCACTACGCTGCCCATCCGCTGGAGGTGTTCGCCGTCTGGCAGGGCGGCATGAGCTTTCATGGCGGCATGCTCGGGGTGATGGCGGCCATGGTGTGGTTTGCCCATTCACGCCAGCGGCCGTTTTTGCAGGTGATGGATTTCGTGGCGCCCTGTGTGCCCACGGGGCTGGCGGCCGGCCGCATCGGCAACTTCATTAATGGCGAGCTCTGGGGTCGCGTGGCCGATCCGGCGCTGCCCTGGGGCATGGTGTTTCGCGGGGCGGGTGAGTTGCCCCGCCACCCCTCTCAGATTTACCAGTTCCTCCTGGAAGGGTTGCTGCTCTTCGTGCTGCTCTGGTGGTATGCCCGCAAGCCACGGGCCCAGGGCCAGGTGGGGGCGGCCTTCCTCATGGGCTACGGGGTGTTTCGCTTCGTGGCCGAATTCTTCCGCGAGCCCGATGCCCATCTGGGCCTGCTGGGCCTGGGCATGAGCATGGGCCAGTGGCTGTGCGTGCCGATGATCGTGGGTGGCGCGCTGCTCTGGCGCTGGTGTGGGCGCCGGGCGGCCTGAGGCCGCCCCGGTGTTCAGGCCGGTCGGCGCTGCAGCCAGTCGTGGCGAACGGCCTCGTAGCTGGCCGCCACCTGCAGCAGCGGCACATCGCCCTGTGGCTTGCCGATCAGCTGGATGCCCATGGGCCAGGGCTTGTGGGGGTGAAAGCCCGCGGGCAGGCTGATGGCGGGCAGACCCGCCAGCGTGGCGTAGATGGTGCATTCCATCCAGCGGTGGTAGGTGTCCATGGTGCGCTCGCCGATCTGCTGCGGCCAGCGCTGTGCGATCGGGAAGGGCCAAACCTGGGCCACCGGCAGGGCCAACACATCCACCTGTTCAAACACCTGCAGCAGCTGGTGGTAGAAGGCGGTTCGGCGCTGGCTGGCTTTCTGGAAATCCATGCAGGACAAGGCCAGCGCGTGCTCGTGCTCCCACAAGGCTTCGGGCTTGAGCTGTTCACGGGCATGGGGCAGGGCGAGCAGGGCCGCCACCTTGGGGCCGACCAGGGCGCGGCGCCAGGCCAGCCAGCATTCCCAGTGCCTCAGGGTCGTCTCCCAGCGCCATCGGCTCGACGATCGCCCCCGCGTTTTGCATGACGCGCAGCGCGTCTTCGCAGACCTCCAGAATGCCATCCTCCATGGCCAGATGGCCGTTGAGGTTGCCCAGCCAGCCCACCCGCAGGCCCTGCAGACCCTCGGCGCTGTACTGCAGACCCGACACATCCAGCGCCCCCTGGATCGACAGAGGCTGACGCGGATGGTGCCCCGCCTGGGTCGCGAGCAGCCGGGCCAGGTCGCGCACGCTGCGCGCCATCGGGCCTTCGGTGCCCAGCTGGTCCACCCAGACATCGGCGCCCGGCCCATAGGGCACGCGACCCTGCGAGGGCCGCATGCCAAAGAGGTGGTTCCAGCCTGCCGGGTTGCGCAGGCTGCCCATGAAGTCCGAGCCATCGGCCACCGGCAGCAGGCGTTGCGCCAGCGCCACCGCCGCGCCGCCACTGGAGCCCCCGGCACTGACCGCGCGGTCCCAGGCGTTGGGGGTGGCGCCAAACAATTCGTTGAAGGTGTGCGAGCCCAGGCCCAGCTCGGGCATGTTGGTCTTGCCGATCACGATACAGCCGGCGGCCTTCATGCGCGCGGTCATGATGCTGTCGCTGCGCGGCATGTTGTTCGCCAGCACCCGGCTGCCCATGGTGCTCGGAAAGCCCAGCGCGTGGCCGGTGTCCTTGATGGCCTGCGGGATGCCGTGCAGCCAGCCGCGCGACTGGCCAGCGGCCAGCTCCTGGTCGCATTGTTGGGCTTGGGCCATCAAGGTTTCGGCTGGGGCCAGGTTGACGATGGCGTTGTAGAGCGGGTTGAGCTTGTCGATGCGGGCCAGATAAGACTGCATCACCTCGGTGCAGGACACCCGACGGGTGTGGATCTGTTCGGAGAGTTCGCTGGCGGTCCAGTCGGTGATCTGTGCAGTCATTTCGAAGTCATGAGGATGAAGGAGGCTGGAATCCGCAAGCTGCGGTTTCCAGCCATGTGCCATTGTCACTGGGCCTGAGGCTGCAGGTTGATGCTCCTGGCAATGGCGTTGTAGCGCTCGGTTTCACTGGCGTAGATCCTGGCCAGCTCGGCCACCGAGCGGGGCGCCAGGATGGCGTTGCCGGTGGCTTCCAGTGCCTTGCGCAGTTCAGCGTTCTGCATGACCTCGTAGGCGGTTTTGTTCAACCGGTTCACGACGTCATCTGGGGTGCCTTTGGCCACCTGCAGACCCAGCCAGAGGTCAAACTCCATTTCGGACAGGCCTGGCATGGATGCCATGCCAGGGTACTGCCTGAAGAGCGGGTGGGGTGCTTTGGCTGTGATGCCCAGCGCCTTGAGCTTGCCGTCAGCAATGGTGGGCATGACCGGGCCAGCCATGGGCAGGAAGGCCATGTCGATCTGGCCACCGATCAGGTCCGGGATGACGTTGGCAATGCCTCTGTAGGGCACATGCAGCAGTTTGGTTTTGGTGACTTGTGCGAATTTCTCGCCGATCAGGTGGTACATGGAACCAGGACCCACACTGCCGTAACTCAGCGGCTTGTCGGCGGACTTGCGCGCCAGTGCGATCAGATCCTCGACCGACTTGACATCCAAGTTTGGACGTACCGCGAGCACCATGTTGGTGCTGATCAGCTGTGCAGCGAGGCGAAAGTCATCAGGCTTGTAGCGGATACCCTGGATGGCCAGTGGTGTCAGCATCAGTTCCATGGGGGTTCCTGCCACGATCATGTGGCCATCGGGGGCTGCCCCGAGTGCTTTCATGAGGCCGATGGATCCGCCTGCACCACCGATGTTGTCGACCACCATGGTTTGTCCCAGCTTGCTCGACAGATCAGGCTGTAATTTGCGGGCCACGAAATCGGAGGCCCCACCCGCAGGGTAGGGAACCAGGAGGGTGGTTGTCTTTGACGCGCTCGACTGGGCCATGGCAGGCAGGCCGATGCCGACGGCGAGTGCAGTGGATGCGGCTTGAACAAGAACCTGTCGGCGGGTGAAGTGTGTAGGCATGGATGGAGCTCCGGATGATTGAGGGACGCAATGCGGCTTCAATGATCCGTGCTGTCTTCTCCAGTCGTTATCAAGAACCGGCAAAGGCCATCTCGGGTTTTCCCGTGAACACGATCGAGCCCGGTTTGGGCCCGGGGCACATCTTTCTGGCTCCTCAACTGAGCCATCGGGCGGAGCTGACCGGTGTCATCTGCCGAGGGGCACTCATCGTTGGCGCAGGGTGTCCGACGGCAGTTCGCCAAACAGGTGTTTGTAGTCTTGCCCGAATTGGCTCAGGTGCCAGAAGCCCCAGTGCGAAGCGATGTCCTGGATGGTGACACCCGGCGCTGCCTGCCGCAGGGCGCGGCGGACACTGTTCAGCCGCAGCGTGCGCAGGTACTTGATGGGTGTGGTGCCCAGCACGTCCTGAAAGCAGTAGTTGAGTTTTCGACGGCTGGTGCCCATTCGGCTGCAGACCTCGAGGATGGACAAGGGTTCATCTGCATGGCCCATCATCAGTTCGCAGGCGCGATCCACCAGTTTTTTGCGCCGTTCCAGGTTGGGCAACTCGGAGGTGTCCACCTGTGGGGGCAGGGCTTCTAGCCATTCCATCAGGATTTCGTCGCGCAGCTGGCGCAGGGCCTGCGGGTCGTGCTGGCGGTGCGCCAGGGCACTGGCCTGGTCCAGCACCGTCAGCTGCAGGTCGCGCAGATTCTGGGCTTTGATGTCGGTGGTTTGCAGGACCAGCTGCTTTTCGAGCCAGTGCGCCAGGGGTTTCTGGTACATGCGCTCCCACAGCGGGTTGAGGAGGCTGCGCTGGGCCACCACCGCGATCAAGGTGAAGTGGGGGGGCGTCGTCAGGTCCACCTCGTCGCCCTTGCCGCACATGATGGCGTGCGGTGATACCCGCTGGCCGTTGAAAAAAAGGTCGGGCGAGTCCTGAAGCGCCATGGCAAAGCCGTAAACACTGTCGTCCAGCCGACCGCGCTGGCGCAGGGCGATGTTCGTGTCCTCGCGCAGCAGCGTCACTTCGGGCAGCTGCACCTGGTGGATGCGCCCCTTGAACTGACCGGGGGAGAGCTGTTCGTACTGCAGTGCCCACCCTTGCTGGGCCTGGGCGTGCTGGTCCATGTCCTGGGTGTCGAGCACCTGGACCCAGGGAGGATGGGCGGCTGGTGAGGTCATCCAGTGGTGAAAACGCAGGTGAAGGTCATCTCCAGGAGTGTGCCTGTTTCGGAAGGGCTCCATTTTTCGTGAAAACCCGGGGTGTGCGGTGCCCAAACTTGATAGTGCCTTGTTCGCCTTGTGCATAGGATGGTTGTCAATATGAAAGACAAGCGATGAACCTGCGCCTGGCCGTTTTGCTGACCAACGACGATACCTCGGCGTTCGCTGCGCGGTTCCCGAACGATGGGCAAAAGGTGGTCCAGTTGCTGCAGCCGCTGCGCCCGGACTGGTCTTTCCACGTGCTGCCGGTCAAGGACGGCGTGCTGCCGCCTGGCCCGCTGGCGTTCGATGCCTATGTCGTCACTGGCAGCCCGGCCTCGGTCAACAACGATGACTTGCCTTGGCTGGCGCAGCTGTTGGATTTCATCCGCGAAGTCCATGCCGCCCGCCAGCCGCTGATCGGTCTGTGTTTTGGCCACCAGGCCGTGGCCCGGGCGCTGGGCGGGCAGGTGGCCCGCCACGCGGCGGGCTGGGGCCTGGGCACGGCGGCCACGCACTGGCAGCACGCACGCCCCTGGATGCAGCCTGCACAAAGCACCACCACCTTGATGGCCGCCCACAACGAGCAGGTCATCCGCATGCCCGAGGGGGCCGAGTGCCTGGGCGGCAATGATTTTTGCCCCGTCGGCTCGATGCAGATCGGCCAGCACATCTGGACCACGCAGTACCACCCCGAAATGCCGCGGGTCTTCATGCAGGCTTTGCTGGGCTACCTGGCCGACAAGCTCGATGCCGAGACCCTGGCCCGCGCCCACGCCAGTTTGGCCCAGGCCGCCGATGTGCCGCTGTTTGGCCAGTGGATGGCGCAATTCATTGAACACGCAAGGGACACCCGCCCATGACCGTCTGGCACCCCACCGACGATGGCCACGCCGACTTGGCAGACCACGACAGCTATGTGAATGGCACGCCGCACAACACCTTCAAGCGTTTGCGCGACGAAGACCCGATGGCCTGGTGCGATTGGTCCGAAGGCAAGGGCTTTTGGTCGGTCACCCGGCATGCCGACATCCTGGAGCTCAACCGCAACCACCAGCGCTTGAGTTCTGCCCAAGGCATCCGCATGGAAGACCAGACGCATGAGGAGTACCTGGCGCGGCGCACCTTCCAGGAGACCGATCCGCCCGAGCACACCCGCACCCGCATGCTGGTGGCCAAGGCGTTCGCCAAGCCCATGATGGCGCTGTACGAAGACCAGATCCGTGAACTTTGTGTAGGCATCCTCGACCAAGCGCTGGCGCTGGGTGAGTTTGACGCCACGCACC
>JACCDH010094500.1_pt1 | contig 12387 bp, 8 predicted proteins | sample 7442481 | NCBI WGS metagenome assembly JACCDH01 (sample SAMN15323433, study PRJNA562643) | freshwater metagenome | isolation source: river surface water | place: USA:Blue River Watershed | collected 2017-08-15
CGTGCCGAACTGGTGCTGATCGATATCACGGCTGCACCCGCGAACGGATAAATTCGACCGCAGCATGAATATCCTCTTCGATCTGATCAGGCCGTTCGATGGGGATCTGTTCGACAAGGCAATGGTATAGAAACTGTCGAGCGCGCGAGAGCCGCGCACCTGCAAGCTCTTGGAGATGCCGAGCTACTTTGGTTAACTTTGAGGGATGGCTGGTTCTAGTGCCTGGCGGTTGGCCCCACTCTAGGTGACCATCAACTTCAAGGATGGGAGCAGCTAATCTGGCAAGATCATTTACTCCCTCCGCACCGATAGGAAGGTGTCCGGCAGATGCTGCCGGATAGGTGACATAGGCAAAGGCGGCAGCTCTCTCTTTTCGCTCTGTCGCAAGCAACTGTGCGATGGCCTGCGTGCCAGCATCAGGGGAGGGACAGCGGTCGAGCAGGATTTCAACTTTTCGTGCAATTGAAGGTTCGGCAAGAAATGCATGGACCCAGGCGGCCTGCGTACTGTTCGCGGTGTCCCACGCTGCGCGGTGGGCTGCCTGGACAACGTCAGCGGGAAGCTGCTGCCCCCAGGCTCTGTGAGGAAGGCTGCATCGCAAGATCATGAGGTAGATGTCCTCGCGCACATCTGTCGCGATAATGCCGGCTGCGAGCAGACTACGGGCAAGCAGCCTGGTGCGGCGCGGCGAAATCCTGATGCCAGCGACTACGAGGTGGTTGGTGACGGCTGTTACATAATCCAACAGATGGGAAGGGCAGCGACCCAGTTGCGTCAGGAACTCGAGACGCCAGTTGGTCAAAGCTTTGGCCAAGGCTCCGCCATCGTCAGCAATTCGGCCTTCGCCGGCCGGCGTTGCGATAGACCGGCGTTCCCGTTCGCTAAGTTGTTCCCAATCGGCGGCCTCAACGAAAAGACTGAACCTGTCGGCCAATGCAGGGTCTAGTGGCTCGGAACCTAGATAATCATCGTCGCCGCCTTGATCGCCTGATGGCGGGTTCATGGCTGCCCACCTGAAGCGCAGATTGGAAAGCGCGATACCTTGGATCTTGCGCTCGTGGACAAGGGCGAACAGGCGGTTCTGGTGTTCGGGCTTACAGCGACTAATCTCGTCGATCAGGACAGATTGTGCAGGCCAAACTGTAGCCGGCGTCTCCAGAAAGCGGACAGTGCCGGCCTCCTGTTCTGGAAACGGGAAGCCCACCAGATCGTCAAAAGAGATCAGTGACGCGTTGTAATGGCGGTGCTCGAGGGACAGAGCCTCAGACAGGGAGTTAAGCAAATAGGTCTTGCCGGTCCCTGACCGACCAATGAGTAGAAGCGGGTCCTCAGTTACGAGAGCAGCCAGGATGGCGACCTCGAGCTCATCAAAGCCATAAACCCCAAGGCCAGGCAGGAATTTGGAGAGTTTGTGCGCTTCACCGTGGGCGCCCGCCTTGGCTTGGCTTGGTTCGTCGATTGTTAGGGCGTTCATTTTGTTTGTCCTCTTCGGTGTTGGCCGAGGAGGGCTGCCCGCATCCCATGTCTTGCCCGCTTGATTGCCTAGGGCCGCATGCCGCCATTTGGCGGAACCACCTTGCCCGGGCGGGCAGGTTGGCGGAGGCGTCAGCCTCACTCGCTATGCTTGGTGTGATCAGATTTAGCGGTGCAGTTGCTCCCTACCCCGCTGTACGCTCATCTCAGGGCTGGGGGCCTCGATATCCAGAGGGTTTAAAGGCCCAACTCTAACCCAGCGGGTGAATGCTCCGCTGCCGAGACAGATTATACGAACCCGCTTGCCGCGAAAAATCGCAAAGTTCCCGCGCTTGTTCAGTGGTACGTCATACAGGAACGATTGGCCGACTTGGTGGACAAGATAGGTCCTGGGGTCGACGGTCCAGCCGACATAGCCAAACCAGGCACTCATCGCTTCAAGGTCGCGCTGCAGACGCCGCTTCTCTGAAGTCCAGCCTTCAATTATCTGCATGCGCCGGATCTTGGCGCCCAGGATATCGTCAAAGGGATCTGGACGAACGTCGCGAAGGTCAATCAGTCTTGATCCATGGCGCGGAAAATACCCGGACGTCAGCATGGCAGCAGTCCGCCATGCCGGTGCTGCGGATATAATTCCGAGCATTTTGACAATGTCCAAATATGAAAGCATTTCATCTTCGCCTCCTATGTTTGCCCTTGGGCCTCGTCGTTGAGCCACCGATGCCGGAGTTGGCCGGTTGGCAGGGCAAATGCCCTTCTTGACGATGCGCAACACTTAGCGTGTGCGACGCTTCTTGCAATGAAATTGATCTATCAGCCAGCCAAGCTTTCCCACAGAATGTCCTTATTTGGCATGCTCGCGCTAGGCAGGTGGGCGACGTCTGCTAGAGGCAAGCGGCCTAGCGGCGACATGTCAGGGGGAAAAATGAGGCATCCGATTTGTGTAGTAGCGCTGGTTTTGGCCTCGACACCCGCAAGTGCACGAACCCCCACAGCTGACGTGATCCTGGATCAGGCCAATCACTACACAGTGAAAATTCGGCGTGTCGCGTCGATCGGCCTCAGTGAGGACGAAGGTACTTCAGCTAGTGCGACCGGGTTTCTGGTTGATCGAACCCGTGGGTGGATCCTGACGAACGCTCATGTTGCCAGCCGGTCGCCAGCGACAATCACGGTATCGTTCAAAGGGCACAAATATGTCCCCGCGCGGCGCGTGTTTGTTGATCGGCTGACCGATGTGGCTGTCCTTGAGATTGATAAGGGTGCAATTCCTGCCGACGCGGTGATTGCAGATCTGGAGTGCACCCAGCCGCCGGGGGTTGGCAATCCTGTGGCCATTTTTGGCCATCCTGGCGATCTTTCTTACACCGCAACACGCGGAATCATCTCCAGTGTATCGTGGGTTTTCCCGACCGAAATCATTCAGAGTGACGCAACGATTAATGGGGGCAACTCGGGTGGGCCGCTCATTGATCTTTCGACTGGCAAGATTGTCGGAATCGCGGCAGCCAGCTACCGCGACACGGATGATGACCATTCAACTGCGGTCTCTTTTTCAGAGCCAATCCGCCCTCTTTGTCAGATCCTCGATCTGCTCAAAGCGGGGCGCGACGCGCGTTACCGACAATTGCCGGCCGCATATGCGACAGCGGAAGACGATGATCGTCCGATCGTGGCGACCGTCTTCGATCAAGCGTCTGGTCTCAAAATTGGTGATCGCGTCGTCGGGATCAACGGTCGCAAAGACATTCGAAACAGCTCGGATCTAGCCAATCGGCTCCGGGGGGCTGATGGCTTGGTTGAGGTCATTGTTGATCGGGAAGGGCTGGAAGTCACCCTAAAGGCAGCCACATTCGTGATGCCTGAGGTTACGGACAATCGATCGATCGAGTTTTCGGGATTGGTGATCTCTAATCAATGGAAGCTGGATAGTGCTGAATTCCAGCATGAAGGTTATCCAGTTATCGACTTTGTGCTTCCCGGTTCGCCTGCGGAAATGACGAAAGCTTATCCCAGCTATCATCTCGTGGCGATCAACAACCGGACAATCACCGACCTTGAAAAGCTGTATGAGTTTCTGAGCAGCCTGCCGGCCGAGGATGAAGTTAGTCTGGTCCTGAAGGCCACAACTTCAGCTGAGCAATTTTACCGGCAATACCACCTTGTCACGCTGCCGCGGGGCAAGCCTCGTTGGCTGAAGGCTTCGCAAGCGGCTGATGATTGATGCGCCGGCAAGGGTGTCAGATCGGGGCATGGATCAGGTTTTTGCAGGTGCTCTCAGCGCAATGTCTTGCTAATCGTGTAGGTCAAAGGGGGGCATATGCGCTACAGCAGGGCTGAACGGTTGATCCAACTGGCGTTGGAAATGCAGGCTGCCCGTGGCGGATTGACCATTGCTGAGATCCAGGAGAAGTTCGAGGTTAGCAGACGTACGGCTATCCGCATGCGTGATGCAGTGCTGAGGGCCTTTCCCAATTCCAGCGAAGTTCAAACAGGGGAACGCACAAAACGCTGGCGTCTTAATTCCGGTGCTGCACAGACTTTTGCAGGGATTACATCGGACGATCTCGCGAGCATTGAGGTGGCGGCGTCCGCGATGGAAACTGCGAACCTTCCTGTTCATGCACAAAACTTGCGGGGGGTTGCGTCTAAGATGCGCAACCTGATCGAAGGCTCATCTCTTAACCAAATCGAACCAGATCTAGAAGCGCTCACTGAAGCGGAAGGGCTCGCTCACCGTGCGGGCCCGAGACCGCATATACCGCACGCTGTCTTCGATACCCTGCGGACAGCGATCAAATCGTTCCGGAAAGTCTCTTTTGATTATGCCTCACGGACTGGCAAATCTGCGAGCCGCAGGACCGTCGCTCCTTTGGGCTTCCTTTATGGGCATCGGCATTACCTTGTTGGCCTTCAGGACGGGGCGGCAAAGCCAAAATTTTTCAGCCTACCTTCCATCGGTAAACTCCGTCTGGAGCAGGACAGCTTTGAGCGAGATCCTGACTTTAGCCTCAAGCAATTTGTTTCGCAAAGTTTTGGGGTGTTTGAGGAGCCGCCGGTGGACGTGGTGTGGAGGTTCTCGAAAGAGGCTGCGCCACTTGCTCGTTCCTTTGTATTCCATCACAGTCAGTCATTCGAGGGTCAGCCTGATGGTGGGTTGATCGTTCGTTTCCGTGCGGGGGGGCTGCTGGAAATGGCTTGGCATCTGATGAGTTGGGGGCGGCATGTCGAGGTTTTGGAGCCTGATTCCTTACGCGTTCTAATTCCTTCAGACCCTCCGGATTGGCCAGCTCTGCCTTGAGATATAATCGAAAATTCTTTTAGTAATGCGGATAATAATGCGGAGGTTTTTATACGGTTATGAATATCGGAAAAGTTGGTGTTGCTCTTGATGTAAAGACGGCTGACGCTACCCCCTACGCTTCCTCGCTTATCCAGAGCCTGCGGGATATTGGGTACTCTTGTGACACTGCACTTGCCGATATTATCGACAACTCCATAACTGCTAAGGCGAGCCGCATTGAAATCCTTACAGATCTATCTCAAGCTGAACCTGCGATAGCAATTCTCGATGATGGTGAGGGTATGTGTCCCGATGTCCTCGTCGAAGCGATGCGTCCCGGATCGAAGAACCCACTGGAGAAACGTGATATCAATGACCTTGGCCGGTTCGGGCTTGGACTGAAGAGCGCAAGCTTTTCTCAGTGTAAAAAGTTGACCGTACTAACACGTCGAGACGGAATTTTTTCTGGGGCCACATGGGACCTCGACCGAGTGGCACACACAAACCGTTGGGAGATCGAGCTGCACGACGAGCAGTCCGTTATTCCTTGGCGCGATCGCCTGACTAGTGACGGAACATTGGTCATTTGGCGCAGCCTCGATCGTATCGGTGGTGGCCTAGAAGGTGACGAGATCGCCAAGGCACGGCATATCAACGGCCTTATTGCGCAGGCAGAGCGTCATATCCGGCTTGTTTTTCATCGTTTCATGTCAGAGGGGCCTGCGCCCCTATCGATTTTCCTCAACGGCCGTCGTCTCGACCCAATCGACCCATTCGGCACGTCCTTCCCGGGTCATCAGGTGGACCGTGTTGATAGGGTCGACCTGCCATTGGGAACAGTCGAGTTTCAAGCCCACACACTGCCGCATCACAGCGGGCTTACTAAGGCGCAGTGGGATGATCTCGGCGGACCTGAGGGGCATCTGCGTTCGCAGGGCTTTTACATCTATCGTGGTCGTCGTTTAATTATTGCCGGCAGCTGGCTTGGTCTGGCGCGCCAATTGGAGCTGACGAAGTTATGCCGGGTCCGCGTTGACATTCCCAATACGATGGATCCGGACTGGAAAATTGACGTTAAAAAAGCGTCGGCACAATTACCCCCAAAAGTTCGTGACCGTATGCGTCTCTTGGTAGAGCGTCTGCCTCAAGCATCGAAGCGCACATACCAACGCAAGGGGAACAAGCTAGTTGATGAGGAATACCTGCCTATTTGGAGCCGCGTCCGAATGAATGGGGGAATTGTATACAGGCCTAACCTTACGCACCCCCTGATGGCAGCATTCAGCGTAAAACTTCCTCCAGAACTGCAGAACGAATTTGCAAATATTATCGCCGCAATCGGGACGACAATGCCCATCGCCTCACTACACGCCGATTTCGCTGGATCTCCAGAAGCGGTGATCACGGAAGACAGCGATGAAGCCATGCTGCAACAATATATCCGGGCGGTCGTACCCGCACTTTTAGAAACTGGTTTGGCTGAGGACGATATCCTGGATCAACTGCAGCCGATCGAACTTTTGAGGAAAGACTGGGACATGGCGGAGAAGATCATACGTGCCACCATGCAGGAGATGCTGCAGCCATGAGCGACGCCTTCGACCTTTTGGATGATACGGTCACTCCGATGGTGCTCGCGCTGACCGATCGCACATCGGAAGCGATACGCGTAGTCATCGAGCAAATGCGGCAGCTTCCGATGTTTGCACAAATTTCTGCCGAGGATGCGGAACGCCTGGCTCGGAGGATCGAGGAGCGCCATGGCATAACGATGGGTTTGGGAGCGGTTGTTGGAGAGCGAAAGGAGGACTTTGTCCCTTGGTTACACGAGGCGCGAGCGGACGCGAACTTTGACCCGTACTACTGGAAACGCTATAAAAAGTTGCTGCGAAAGAAGCGGCTGCCAGAAGACGTTATTACCGTAACCGACAAAATCACTGACACTATTCTTGAGCGGATGGGCAATCCGAATTCGCCGGGGAATTGGCAGCGCAAAGGCTTGGTCGTTGGGCACGTGCAGAGCGGAAAAACGCAGAATTATACCGGGCTGATCTGCAAGGCCGCCGATGCAGGATATCGCCTAATAGTTGTGATTGCAGGCATTCATAACAACCTTCGCAATCAGACGCAGATCCGCATTGACGAAGGCTTTGTAGGGCGGGCATCTGAGCAGATTGAACGCGGCAATGGCGTTCGTCAGCGGAAAGTGGGCGTCGGCGAATTCGACAGTACGCGCATCCCTGTTAGCTTCACCACCAGAACACAAGATTTTAGCCGGCCGGCTGTCGACGCTAACCGAGGCGCCATCTCCGCCTACAATGTACCGCTTGTTCTTGTTATAAAAAAAGAAAACAATACGTTAACTAATTTGATCGATTGGCTAACGGCATACAATGCTGAGGAAAGCCAGCACGGGGGCTCTGGCATGGTTGACCAGCCTATGCTGCTCATCGACGACGAGGCGGACAACGCTTCTATTGACATAAATTATCGCCAAAAAAGAAAATGCAACGCGCAAGTTAAGTGCGATCCTAATGCGGCCTGCGCCCTCGGTGGTAAATGCGAGCGCTCTACAATAAATGGTCATATCCGTGACTTGCTCGCGCTGTTTCGACGTAGCTGTTACGTCGGATACACTGCGACACCTTTCGCTAATATTTTCATTGATCCAGAGGCCGATGACGAACTCGAAACACAAGATTTGTTCCCAAGCCACTTTATTATTGGTTTGGATGCGCCGGACAATTATTTTGGCGCGCGCAAGGTCTTCGTAGACGGCGTCCCTGAGGGTGACGATGAGGAGCAACGACCCAGCTTCGTTCGATATATTGACGACAATGACGAGGTACTACCTGTCAAGCACAAGATCGATCATGATCTGGATAATCTGCCGGAAAGCATGATCGAGGCAATGCGCTGTTTTCTAATTGCGCGAGCTATTCGCAATCTGCGCGGCCAGCATAAGGATCATGCCTCCATGCTGATTAACGCCTCCCGATTCACTGGCTTGCAGAAGAAGATACGCAATAGGTTGCATCAGCAGTTGGAGATCATTGAGGACGCCTTGCGAGCAGATGGTGCACGGGCAGATGCTGCTCGTCAAAACTCCGAAATTGCGCAGCTCAAGTCGGCATGGGAACGTGAATTCTCATCTACTGGCCACTCATGGAGCGATATTATTCCGCTTCTGCTCCCAATTGTTGCCTCGACTAGGCTGGTTACAGTTAATAAAGATTCTGCTGACGGGCTCGATTATGAAAATGGCGGTGAAGGACAAACTGTAATTGCCGTGGGCGGGCTGTCGCTGTCACGAGGCTTGACCCTTGAAGGTCTGACGGTTTCATATTTCCTACGCAATTCGATGATGTACGACACGCTGATGCAAATGGGGCGCTGGTTTGGATACCGCCCTGATTATGAAGATATCTGCCGAATCTGGATGCCAAAAGCGGCAGCTGCTTGGTACGCACACATCGCCGAGGCGACTGAAGAACTGCACGAGTCTCTCAAGGAAATGCAGCAAAACAACGCCACGCCAAAACAATTTGGATTGGCCGTTCGAAGCCATCCAAGTACCTTGATGGTTACTGCCCGCAACAAGATGGGCTCTGGCAAGAAGACTGTCTGCATAGGGCTTTCCAACAGTTTCATAGAAACTGCGCGGCTGTCTGCTAAGCCTGAGGATATTGAGGTGAACCGCAACGCAGGCAATGGACTTTTAGCGGCATTGCAGGGGGTTGGCTCCCGCCCTGAAGTTGATGTCCATGTCTCTGGTGGTCATCTGATCCGTGAAGTGCCAGTTGAAATTATTGACAGATTCTTGGCTGGTTTTCGAAACGAGCCAGGCGCGCTGCTGACTGAAACTACACCGGTCCGTCGATACATTCGTGATCGTAAAGATGATGAACTGCATCGCTGGGATGTTTTGATCGCAGAGACAGGCACTGCTCAGGACGGTTTGCTGCCGACCTGCATAGATGAGGTGAAGCCGGTTCAGCGTTCAATCTTGGGTACGAGCAAAGATCCGAAGAGGCGTGAACGTGAAATACGCGGTTTGCGTGAACGTATCGCTTCTGATCTTCTATCGATTGGTGGTGAAAAGGTACGCCTATCGTCCCGCGGCATCGAGAAGGTTGGTTTAAAATACGACGAGGCTGAGGCGGCAGAGAAAAAATATATCCCAAAAGCTGGTCGTAAAAATGCACAAGAAAAAAATGTTAATTATCCTGATTGGATATACCGCCACCGCCGAAAATTCCCACTTCTGATAATCTACACAATCCTCATTAAGACTGAAAATATCGACGCAGGGTTATTGGACCGTATCCCTTCTGATCCTATCGTTGGGTGGGCCATCAGCTTTCCTCGATCAAAGCGTCACGAGGAGACAGTCGAATATGTGATTAATAAAACTGCTCAGCTAGCTCTGCTTGGGGACATTGATCCCGGCGAGTATGGCGAAGAGGAGGGGTGAAGTGTCGGATAAGGAATATCCTTGGGCAAAGTTAGAACCAGGCGGCACAGATGCTCGTCGAGTTTTGACCGACGGTCGCTTCGACTTTTTCTGGATCATTACCGGCCGACGGGAGCCAGGGCTTTTATTGCAACTGCCCGCCGGTTTCGAAAGCGCGGTCACATTGCCGATTATGCGCAATCTGCACATCGCTTTTCTGGATGTTGGTGCGAAGCCAGCGCTGCTTCTTCTGCTTAGGGATAAGGACCAGACAGAGCTTTTTGAAACGCTGTGCTGGGACATAGTCGAGTGGGCCGAGAAAGGGCTGGACGTGGCCGATGCTGTCGCGCGTATGATCAGGCGGACGATGCGCTGGCACCATCTCCTTCGCGGCGGTCGTTCAGATAAACTTTCACCGGAGGAGCAACGAGGCCTGATCGGTGAATTGCATTTTCTGCGTGTTCTCATGGAACTTCTAAGCCCCCTCGATGCGATCCAAGCTTGGACAGGCCCGGCAGGTAGCGCCAAGGACTTCGAGATGGGCACGGTGTATGTGGAGGTGAAGGCGCGTCGCGGTGCCGCGCATCCACATGTTCAGATATCCAGTGAAGCGCAGTTGAGTGATGTTGATGGTGCAAGGCTGTTTCTTCGCATCCTGGCGGTGGATACTGTTCCGTCACCTCATGGAATGACACTGGCCAATTATGTCGACGAATTGGAAGCGCTTTTTGCGCAGTCGGACTTTGATGCTTTGTCCCTGTGGGAGCAGGCCTTAGCTGACACGGGGTTCGATCACGGCCACGATTACTCCGATCGGAACTGGATTGTCGGACCTGTCCACACCTATGAGGTGACTGACGTTTTCCCGCGTATAGCTACACCTGTTCCCAGTGGGGTGTCGAACGTGCGCTACAATATCGCAATTGATGCGTGCCAACCATTTGCGGTAGATGAAAAGGATCTGCACCAACTCATTGCTGGGAGAGTGGTGTGATGGACGATTTAATTGAATTTTATAGGGATTTTCTTGCCCAGATTAAGGGCGATGCTGATGCCTTCGGTCAAATCACGACCGACACCTTCATCGAGCGCACGGCGGACCTGCTCAACGAAGCGGGCGAGCTCACCTCATTCACTCAATGCTACTATGACGGCAAGTACGGCGTCAAAAGGGTGCAGGTAGACGGTTACGGTTGGGATACCGAGGAAAAAGACGGTGTACTCAGCCTTGTGATTGCCGACTTCGACCAGAGCCAAGAGCCAGGTACCCTCGGCAAGGCTGATGTGAATAGGCTCTTGTCGCGATTGGCCGATTTTGTCCGAGCATCTTTGAAGAGTGACTGGCGGGACAGCCTCGCAGATACTAGTAACGCTTATGTCTTGGCCGATCTGATAAAGCGCCAGTGGAAGGCTATTACCAAAATCAAGCTTATTCTCATTACTAACAAGAGGATCGTGACACGCTCTGATGCGGTTCCGATCGGCGAGTTGGGTGGGATCCCTGTAACTTCGAACGTTTGGGGATTGGAGCGTATCCGGCGTTTTGTGGAAGCTGGCCAAACACGTGAAGATTTAGTTATCCATTTCGATGAGGACTTCGGTGAGCCGATCCCTGTGCTCAAGGCTTCGACTGGTACAGGTCAGCTGGAAAGCTACATTGCTGTCATCCGAGGCTCTCAGCTTGCAGCAATTTACGACAAGTGGGAGGCCCGGCTGTTGGAAGCAAACGTCCGCAGCTTTCTTCAAGCAAGGGGTAAGGTCAATCGAGGTATCCGCGACACCATTACTAACGAGCCGGAGATGTTTTTCTCGTACAATAATGGGCTGACAACAACTGCAGAATCCGTTGAGGTTGTGGACCTTGGAGAAGGGCTGTTCCTGATGTCCGCCAATAATTTTCAGATCGTCAATGGAGGTCAGACAACAGCTTCGATCCACGCAATGCGCAAGGCAGCAGCGGCGCAGCTAAATGATCTTTATGTTCAAATGAAGCTCACAGTAGTGCCTAAGGAATATAGCGAACAAATAGTGCCAAACATATCGCAGTTCGCTAATAGCCAGAATAAGGTGAATGCAGCAGACTTCTTTGCGAACCATCCCTTCCATATACGAATGGAAGAATTTTCGCGGCGCATTCTCACTCCAGTTGGTGATACCCATTACCGAGAGTCTAAATGGTTCTATGAGAGGGCTAGAGGGCAATATGCAGACGAGCGTGGGCGCCGCAGTGCGTCGGAACGAAAGAGCTTCGATGCAATGTTTCCGAAAAGTCAGTTTTTTTGCAAGACGGATCTGGCTAAGTTCGAGAATTCATTTCGTTGCCGTCCACACATTGTTAGCTATGGCGCACAGAAAAACTTTGGCGATTTAGCCAAGGCAATTGGTGAGGAATGGGGACGTAACGACGGTCGCAATTTCGATGAAATTTGGTATCAACGGCTGATAGGCAAGGCTATTGTCTTCCGTAGCTTGGAAAAGGTGGTCGGCGCTCAACCTTGGTATCCGGGCGGCTACCGCGCGAACATCATAACATATGCAATCGCCAAACTGGTGCACGATGCAAAGCAGGCGGGTAAGGTGATTGATCTCGACTCGGTTTGGCGCATGCAGCGTGTACATGCGGAACTAGAAGCCGCGCTTCTTGTGGCGGCGAAGTCGGCGGCCTCCATCATCACCGTTCCGCAAGCGAACATTCAGAACGTGACGGAATGGGCTAAGAAGGAGGCCTGCTGGACGATACTGTCAAAGCAGGAGTTGAAATACCCCGCCGGCCTCGATGCGGTCCTGGTGGACGCCGCTGATGCGCAGTCCTTCAGACGGGAACGTCGCATAGAGCAGGCTGCTTATGACGGCGTTGAGGCCCAGCGCATGGTTATGGCTGAGGGGCCGGAATACTGGGACCAGTGGCTGAACTACGGAAGGAGCTTGAATGTTCTCAGCTCTAGGGAAGAGGGCATCTTAAAATCCTGCACTGCGCCGGGAGGGCGCATACCTAGTGAGAAACAGTGTATTGCCGCGCTCGGTATTGTAGAACGGCTTCACGCTTCGTATCAGAGGTCTCAGTCCGGCTGATCTTCTAAAATTCTAACCGAGTGCTTGCCGTGGATCTGTGATAAACCGCGCCTGTGTCAGTTTAGGACGTAGCAGCTGTTGTAGGTGTGGTGTCTACGCGCAATGA
>JACCDH011627455.1_pt1 | contig 12387 bp, 13 predicted proteins | sample 7442481 | NCBI WGS metagenome assembly JACCDH01 (sample SAMN15323433, study PRJNA562643) | freshwater metagenome | isolation source: river surface water | place: USA:Blue River Watershed | collected 2017-08-15
CGACCTCAAATAATGCCACCACGGGGGGCCGTCGCCCCCCCTGCCCTGCGCCATAATGCGTATCGGTCGGGGCGTTAGCTCAGTTGGTTAGAGCAGGGGACTCATAATCCCTTGGTCGGGGGTTCAAGTCCCTCACGCCCTACCACTCTTAAAAGGTACATACTGAAGACATGGTTTACAGTTTGTACCGATCACATCGTGAACACCCGTGGCCCCAATGGATTGGGTCGGCTTTCGCTCTGAGAACTGACCATGTGCAAGGACGTTAATAGTTCTTACCGCAATCGAATTTCTTTGCTGACAAAACCTTGGTCAGAAACCTCCCCAAACACTTCCTCCCGCCCCATCCCTTCCTTTTCCCGCACCAACCGCACACTCGGATACCAGCGATTTTCACTCGGGTGCAGGCCCCAACGCCAATCTGCTGCACGCGGCAAGACCAGCCAGGTGGGCTTGGCCAAGACACCCGCCACATGCACCAACACCGAATCAATGGTGACAATGGCATCCATCTGACTCACCCAACGGACAGTGTCTGCAAAGTCTGAAATCTCATCACCGGTCTCATGCCAGCGATCCCCAAAAATGCCTTGGGCTTCCGGTATCTTTTTTTTCTGAATGTTGTAAAAGTGAGCGCCTGCAATCTTTAAGAGCGGTTTGGCACACTCAATTCTGAATGTTCTGCGGGTCGCCGGATTCTGCTCAGTGGAATGCAACTGAGAACACTCCAAAGAGACCCCGATTTTCAAGGGCGCCCCATCCTGCCGATCAACCCGACTGACTGGATGCTGAGCCTGTTGCATTTGAAGCAAGCCATTCATTTGATAGGCATCGTCCTCCAAACTCAAAATCCCCGGCAACACGCCAACAGGAATGTGCGCATCGAATTCACATTTCTCAATGTCTTCCCTCGCTATGACCTCGACGGGCAGCGATATCGACAGCCAACTCATCAACGAAGCATCACAGGCCAGTGTGATCCTTTTCGCTCTTTGGGCTGCCTCATACAAATACCTGCTGAATAGAATCGTGTCCCCCAAGCCCTCATCAGCCAAAACCAACAGCCGATCCACCGCCTCACCCTTCCACCATGGACTTGCCAAAACGGGGGTCGGCAGCACGCCCGCGGCGTACACATGATCCCTGGCCTGCCAGCCTCTCTTCAAATCGCCCTGTTTGAGCAAGGCACGACCCCAGTGATACCGGGCGCTGGCGTCAGCAGGAAATTGTTGAACTGTTCTCCCCAATAGATCCATCGCAACCTGATGCTCACCGGCCGCCTCGTGGGCATGAGCCAAAGCCAAATGCCCGACCATCGAGCCCGGGTGGTGCTTCAGGATTTTTCGGGCCAGTTGTTTCGCCTGGGTTGTGTCATCCCGTGCCAAGGCAACATCGACCATGCCCGAAAGTGCACTGGCGTTATGGGGAATTGCGGCCAACACGAACTTGAACTGGCTTTCAGCCACATCATGCAGCGACAACCGCAAACACAGTCGGCCCATCAATTGCCTGGCCAGCAAGTCCTTGGGCGCCAAGCTCAGCAGTTTTTCCAGCACACTCAGCGCCTCATTCAGTCGGTGCTGTTTGAGCAGGCTAAAACCCAAATCACGCAGATCCTGAATGCCCGCAGCTAAACCGGGATCTGTGCCCAGGGCGCGCTGATGCCCTCCCATGTTTCTGCCCCCGGCGGATGGAGAGCTGCGAGCGGAATTCGACGGATGGGGTGTCAGCATGGCAATGATGGTTTTCTGCCAGTGCGAAAAGCAAAAATTGAGCCAGCCCTCATCCCACCCGAAAGCCTTCCAAACGCCGAAACACCCCACCTCAAGACCTGTCCCCCCTGGCCATGGATGCGTCAATGCCTGATGCAGATGGCAAAAGTTTGCCGGTGAAATGATTCAGCGTGCAGAATGGGCATGAACCGCCCCTCACGCTCACTTTTCACAGCATCGCTCTAACCATTCGGAGCTTACAATGTGTTTTAATATTTTATAACTCATTTATTTTCTATATATCCTTTCAAGATGCCACATCACCCCCTCCTCTCCCGGTCTTTGCTGGCCTGCATCGCCGGAGTGCTGACGGCCTGCGCAACGCCCGAATACCGGGCTGCGCAAAGCCAATGCGCCCCTGCAGCCTTTACCCAATTTCCGATCCAACAGGTCCCGACATGGGTCACCCTGCATCGGGTGATCCAAGTCCCCACCGGACAAAGCCATTGCACCACCACCCAACAGGGGCAGGTGGCCCACACCGTCTGCAACCCGGTCACGCGGTCCGAATTCATCCCCTATCAACAGATGGTCATGACCGACGCCAACGAAGCCGCACGCGATGCGGTCATCCAAAGTTGCGCCAACCAGTTGTGCCTGCAACGCTACGGCAACCCGGACTGCAAACTCCCCGGGCAACGCTGACCCCGGACCGCTCGATGGGCCGAATCAGGACAGGTCGGCGCGCATGACCTCGGCGGCCTTTTCCGCGATCATGATGATCGGCGCCTGGGTATTGCCCGAAACAATGCGTGGCATGACCGAACCGTCGACCACCCGCAGCCCCGGCAATCCATGCACCCTGAGTCGGGCATCGACCACCGCCATCCGATCCGATACCGGTCCCATGGCACAAGTCCCGACGGGGTGGAAAATGCTGCCCGCACGACGGCGCACCCAATCCAGAATTTCAGCGTCGGACTGCGCCGCCGCGCCAGGTTCGTGCTCGGCAACCAGATAGCGGGCCAATGGACCGCAAGCAGCGATGTCGCGCATTTTTCGCACCAGCTCCACCGCCAACTTCCGGTCGGCCTCTTCGCTCAAATAACGCGCCCGGATGCTGGGGGCTACCGAAGGGTCGAGACTGGTGATGGCAATTCGCCCCCGGCTTTGCGGTCGCAACAGACAAGCCGACAACGTGACCCCCGAAAAAGGATGAGGTGGCTGATGAGGGCGATCAAAGCTGATCAAACCGAAGTGAATTTGCGCGTTCGGCCAATCGGGGTCGGCCTGTTCACCCGCAGAAAAAAACGCGCCAGCCCGATACACCCCATTGCGCAACGCCCCTTGGCGCGTCAATTGATAGCGTAAAAATTCCCAGGCACTGAGCCAGCGACTGTGCGCAATGTCATTCAAAGTCGTGACGCCTTGGCATCGGTAGGAAGGCCTCACTTGAAGATGGTCTTGTAAATTCTCCCCCACCCCAGGCAGCGCATGACGCACGCGCACTCCCACGGCCTCCAACAGCGCCGGATCGCCGATGCCAGACAACTGCAACACTTGAGGCGTCTGAATCGCCCCGGCTGACAAAACCACCTCGTGCCGAGCCGCAACGGTCTGGTCCTGCCCCTGCACCACCACCTCGACACCCGTCACTCGACCTCCTTCGATCAGCAGCCGCAGCACTTGCGCCGAGGACATCACCCGCAAGTTGGGCCTTGAGCGGGCAGGCTGCAAATAGGCCCGGGCGGTGCTCATGCGCACCCCGTTGCGGGTGTTCATGCGGAAATACCCGGCTCCGCGGTGATTGCCTTGGTTGAAATCAGACACCGGCTCGATGCCACACAGGGCCGCCGACGCCACAAAAGCGTCTGACAGTGGGTCATGCGGCACATCAGAGATCCAAAGAGGACCCCCTCGTGCGTCGGCCTCGCCGTGCACATGCTCAGCATGCATGGCGCGCTGAAAAAAAGGCAAAACATCGTCATAGCCCCAGCTTTCATTGCCCAGATCGCGCCAACCATCGTAGTCTTGCCGGTGCCCGCGCAGATACAGCATGCCGTTGATCAGACTGGAGCCTCCCAGCCCCTTGCCTCTGGGCCATGGCAAGCGCCGGCCGGCCATTTCGGGCTCGGGATCGGTCTGAAACGCCCAATCGTGTTCGGGATGCCCCACGGTCTTGAAGTAGCCAATCGGGATCTTCAGCCAGGGGTCGCGTGACTCCCCTCCCGCCTCGATCAGCAACACCTTCAACCCCGGGTCTTCGCTGAGCCGCGCCGCCAGCACGGCACCCGCAGACCCGGCACCCACCACCACCACATCGGCTTGCCAGCCCGCGTCCACTTTCATGTTGTCTCCTTGTTCTGGAGTCCGATGTTAGCCTCTCCGGCGCATGCGGATGTGACCCCCAAATCCCTTGGGCTCAGGCAAAATGCCTGACTTTGACACCTCAGTGAGCCCCTGCCATGAATGCATCCCCGATTCTGGACCTGATCGCCGAGCGCGATCGGGCACGCATTGCCGCCCTGCTGGCCAAAGACACAACGGCCCTCGATGACCTGCTGGATGATGAGTTGGTCTACGTGCATTCCACAGGCGTGGCCGACACCAAAACCAGCTACCTCGAAGGCCTGGTGACTGGCGTCTGGGACTATCACAAACTCGAGATCCGCAACCCTCGCTTTGTGGTCCACAACGCCACCGTATTGGTCTTTTGCCGGATGGCCATCGACATCACGGTGCGAGGACAATTTCGCTCGTTTGAAAGCAACGCATTGCTGGTTTGGGTCGAGCGCCCCAACGGCTGGAAACTCGCAGCGGTGCAATCGTGCAGCATCCCTGCGGCCTGAACGACAAGTCATCCGACCGCGCACACCTCATTCGCCCCCCGGCATCACTCCAGCTTGATGCCGCGTGCTGCGATGATCTCGCCAAACAAACGGGTCTCCTCTCGCACCCGGGTGGCCAGGGTCGCGCTGGAACTGCCGACGGGATCCCAGCCGCCGGCCAGCATGCGCTGACGGATCTCCGGGTCTTTGAGCACGCTGGGCACATCTTGCGCCAGACGATCCTGCGCCGCTTTGCTCAGGTTGGACGAAGCCACCAATGCCACCCACACCTCCAGCGGGTTCATGCGCACCCCGGCCTCGGCCAAGGCGGGCACATCGGGCGCCAGCGGGCTGCGTGGCCCGGTCAAGCCCACCGCATGCAACTTGCCGGCTTTGACATGGGGCAATGCCAAGCCCGGCGGCATCAGCGCCATCTGCACCTGGCCACCGAGCATGGCATTGATGATGGCCGGGTTGCCGCTGTAGGGGACATGAACGGCCCCGCTGCTGCCGATCGCCGATTTGATGACCTCCATCCCCAGATGGCCCACCGAGCCGACGCCCACCGAACCGTAACTCAGCTTGTCACCCGCCTGACGCACGGCGCCGACCCAAGCCGCCCCGGTGGGCAAATCCACCGGTGACACCAACAACAGCGGCGCCGTGGCCAGCAGGCTGATCGGCAGCAAGTCCTTGGCCGGGTCATACGGCAACTTGGGGTTAAGCAACTTGGCGCTGGTGAGATTGCCATTGATCACCACGCCCAGCGTGTGATCGTCATTCGCCTTGGCCACCCCATCAGCGGCCACATTGCCGCCCGCCCCCACCTTGGCCTCAACCACCACCGGCTGCCCCCATAGCTTGGCCAAACCATCGGCCAAAATGCGGGCCGCCGTGTCGGGCGTGGAACCACCGGGAAACCCGACCACGATCCGCACGGCCTTTTGCGGCCAAGTCGTTTGGGCCCAAGCCGGCGCACACAGGCTGGTAGAAAGACCCACGGTGGCGATCATGGCGATCAGTCCGCGACGTCGAAAATTCAGTGTCTCCAACATGGCAAAGTACCTCTTGAACATGGACAAAAGCTCCCCGGGCTTTGACCGGGGGCGACTGGACAAGCCCTGATTCATGACCATAATCATGACTCATTGGAGTGTAACCATGGCCAAACTCAGACACATCGCCCTGTCGGTTCCCGATCCCTGGGCATCGGCGAAGTTTTACCAACAGGCGTTTGGCCTTGAGGTGGTGGGCGAAGCCCATTCATCGACCGCTGATGGGGTCTATCTCAGCGACGGCACCGTCAGTTTGACCCTGCTGAAATACAAAACCGATGCGCCGGCTGGTCCCGCGGGCAAAGATTTTGTCGGCCTGCACCACATGGGATTCATGTGCGATGACCTGGAAGCGCAGAGCCGTCAGGTCGAAGCCGCCGGCGCCCAATTGTTCATGGATGCACCGGTTCACACCAGCACCGAGTACTACGAAAAAAAGTACCGCGATCCCGATGGCGTGATCTTTGACATCACGCACTCGGGCTGGCGCGGCGCCAAGCCTTGAGGCCGGCCTAAGGCAACCCCACCGGTTGACCTCGCCCCCAGATCAGCACCAGCACCCCCGCCAGACACAGGCTGGGACCGAACGGAAAGTAGGGCTGCGCCTCACGCAAAGCCCGGGGTCGCAACAACCCTTGTGCGATGCCCAACACCGAAGCCACCAGCACCAACACGCTCAGACTCTGCAAGCCCAACCAGGCCCCCAGCGCCGCCAGCAACTTGAAGTCACCGGCCCCCATGCCCTCGACGCCACGCAGCCGCCTGAACACCCACGCCACCGACCACAGCATCAAGTAACCCGCTACCGCTCCCCACAAAGCACTCTGAAGATCAACGCCGATCCAGCCCAAACTGGCCGCCAACAGGCCTGCCCAGCACAGCGGCTGCGTGATCACATCGGGCAAATAAAAGGTGCGGGCGTCGATGCAAGCCAGCGCGATCAGTGCCGCCCCCCAAGCCGACCAGCACCAGGCCGTCACACCCATGCCGTACAGCCCGACCATGGCCACAAACCACAGTGCAGTCAGCAACTCCACCGCCGGGTACTGCCATGAAATGGCCGCCCCGCAATGGCGGCAGCGACCACGCAGCCAGACAAAACTCAGCACGGGCCACTTGTCGCGCCAAGTCAGGGGCGTCAAACAAGCCGGGCAATGCGACGTCGGTGTCGACAAATTGAACGCTGCGGCGTCTGCGCCCGATTCGAACTCGCGCTCGATCATGCGCGGCAGCCGCACGATGACCACATTCAAAAAGCTGCCGATCGCCAAACCCAGCAGGCCCGCCATCCCCCAGTCGATCAGCGTGACCATCTCGAACGGGGATTCAGATCAACGCTGCCCGAACCGCACTTGGCCAAAAATCTGGCCGGCCTCGCGGGGCGTGCAACGCCAATACGACGGATTCGCCTGCACCTGCCCATTCAATGCCGCAGCGGCCTCCCAGCCCCAACGCGGCTTGTACAAAAACGAGCGCGCCAGCGCCACCAGATCGGCCTCGCCCTTTTCAATCACGGCATTGGCCTGCGCCGGATCCGTGATCAAGCCCACCGCGATGGTCGGCAAGCCACAGCGCTCACGCACCAGCTTGGCAAACGGCACCTGGTAGCCCGGTCCGATGGCGATCTTTTGCAATGGCGACACCCCGGCGCTGGAAATGTGCACATAGTCGGCCCCGGCTTGCTTCAGCCGCACCGCCATGTCGGCGGTTTCCTCGGGCGTCCAGCCCCCTTCGACCCAGTCGGTGGCCGACAAACGGATGCCCAACACGCCGGTGTAGGCAGCGCGCACGGCAGCAAACACCTCGAGCGGAAACTTGATCCGGCCTTCGAAATTGCCGCCATACGCATCGGTGCGCTGATTGGCCAGCGGCGACACAAACTGATGCAACAAGTAGCCATGGGCCCCATGCAACTCGATCGCCTCGATGCCCATCTGATCGGCACGGCGCGCGGCCTGGGCAAAAGCCTCTCGAATCCGGACCAAACCGGCCGCATCGATCTCATCAGGCGCCAACTCGCCCTCTTTGTGCGCCAGCGCCGACGGCGCCAAAGCCTTCCAGCCCCCTTGGTCCAAGGCAATCTGGCCTCCCCCATTCCAGGGTTCGGCGCTGGAGGACTTGCGCCCGGCGTGCGAGAGTTGCAGGCACACAGGCACCGGCGGGGCCAATCTGCGTGCGCGCTGCAGTTTGTCGTCCAGCGCAGCAGCGGTCGCGTCATCCCACAAGCCCAGGCACCCGGGTGTGATGCGCCCCTCGGCAGTCACGGCAGTCGCCTCGATGGTGAACAACCCCGCACCGCCGTTGAGCAAATTGCCCCAGTGCATCAAGTGCCAGTCTTGCGCCTGGCCGTTGACGGCCACGTACTGACACATCGGTGCAACCACGATGCGGTTGGTCAACTCCAGCCCACCACGCGGCGAGCCGAAACGGAAAGAAGAAAACAGAGCACTCATGATTTACTGCGGTTCGATTTTGGCGTCACGGATGGCTTTGGCCCACTTCACCGATTCAGCCTGGTTGCGTCGGGCCAAGTCCTCGGGCGTGCCGGGGTCAATCACCAAGCCGAAACTGGACAATTTTTCCTGCACATCTTTGGCATTGGCGGCGTTATTGATCGCCTTGTTCAGGCGGGCAATCGCCTCGGGCGGAGTGCCGGTGGGCGCAAAGATGGCGAAATAGGCGATCAACTCATAATCTTTCAGTCCCAGCGCCTCGTTCACGGTCGGCAAATCGGGCACCACGGCAGAGCGCTTGCTGGAAGTCACCGCCAAGCCACGCACCTTGCCGCCTTTGACCTGCGGCACCATCACCGCAAAATCGGCGGTGAACACATTCACCTGGCCCCCGATCAAATCGGTCATCGCCGCCGGCCCGCTCTTGTAAGGCACCGGATTCATCTTGATGCCCGCCATGCTCGACAACATTTCGCTCGACACCTGTTGCGAGGTGCTGGCATACGCAAAACTGATCTGGCCGGGTTTGGCCTTGGCCTGATCGACCAACTCACGCAAGGTCTTGGCCGGGAAATCGTTGTTCACGGCCACGATCAGCGGCACCGACCCCAAAAAACCCACCGGCGTGAACGCAGTGTCCTGGTCGTAGGGGAGCTTTTTCATCAAACTTTTCAGCGCCGCATTGGTGCTGTTGGTCCCCACCAAAATCGTGTAGCCATCGGCGGGCGACTTGGCCACGGCATCGGCACCCAGCATGCCGTTCACCCCCGGCTTGTTCTCGATCACGATGGTCTGGCCCAACTCTTCCGACATCTTGGCTGCAAAGGTCCGCCCGATGGTGTCGGTCGCGCTGCCCGGTGCAAACGGCACGATGGCTTTGATCGGTTTGTTGGGGTAACCCTGCGCCCAAGCGGTCAGCGTGGTGGCAGACAGGGTCACAGCGGTCAAAGTCAGGCCCACTCGGGCCCAAAAGTTGCGTGGGTGTTTCATAGCGGTCTCCTTGGTTGCGGGACTATAACCCCAGACGACAAGCGGCGCTTCAGTCGATGGTCAGGTGTAACAGGGCGCTGGCCAGACATTTACCATGCGCGTCCAGCGCCAGCGATCGGGTCACCCCACCGCCCAGCGCCTGCGACAACACAAAATTCAGGGCGTGCACATTCGGCAACTCATAACGGGTCACAGAACCCTGCACCGTGTCACCCAGGTGCGCCTTCACCCGTTCTGGGGTCAGCGCAGCCACCAGCCTCGGGTAATCCTCGGGGCGGTAGGCCGTGACCGACAGCGTTGAGCGGTTGCCCTTGTCACCGGTGCGGGTGTGAGCAATATCGCGCAGCAACGTCATGACAACACCTCGACCCGGGCTTGGACCCAATCGCGTGGAATCAGCACGGCATCGGCAGCGATGACCTCGCGCACGCTTTGCGTGGCCCCACCGCCACCGGCCGGGCCGTTCAGGTACAGGGCCTCGACCTCGCGCGTGACTTGGCGGGCTTGACTTTCGGTGTCGCAGCGGGCGCTGACGCGCACCCGCACTTCGGGCGGCTCGCCCGGCCACGAGGCCCCGGCCAGGATGGCGTTGCAACCGATCAGGTCAAAGCGGGTTTCCAAATGCCCCAAACCGGCCTCTTGCAAGCGCACCTTCACCACCTCCAGCGCCAACCGGCCACGCGCCACCGCCCCCAGTCCGGCATAAGAGATTTGACCGTCGGCCAAATACCCATCGCGATACCCCACCGTCACCTTGAGCAAATCCGGGCGGGGCTGACCCGAACCGCCATTCACCCGCACCCGATCCGGTCCTTCCTGGTGCAATTGCACGCGGCTGAAATCAGCCGTCACATCGGGCTGCAGGTAATGGGCCGGGTCTTCCAATTCATACAGCAACTGCTCGGTGCAAGTCGCCACGGTCACGCACCCGCCCGTGTCGGGCAATTTGGTGATCACGGCCGACCCGTCGGCCTGCACCTCGGCCAGCGGAAAACCCAGGTGCGCCAGATCGGGCACGTCTTTGAACCCGGGATCGGCAAAATAACCGCCACTCACCTGCGCCGCGCACTCCAGCAAATGCCCCAGCACCACGCCTTGCCCCAAGCGGCCCCAGTCTTGGGCCGACCAGCCAAAGTGCTGCCAAACAGGTGCCAGAAAAAGCGCCGGATCAGCGACCCGCCCCGTCACAATCACTTCGGCCCCGCTGGCGATGGCCGGCAGCAGGTGCTCGGCTCCCAAATAGGCATTGGCCGACACCACCCGATCGGCCCACTCGGCCACAGGCATCTGGCGGTCTTGCAACATCAGGTCAGCGCCGTGCTGCATCAGCGCGGTCAGCACATCGTCGCCGTGCAGCACCGCCACCCGGGGTTTTAACCCCAACTCCCGCGCCACCTCCAGCACCGCACGCCCGGCGGCTTGAGGGTGGGCCGCGCCCATGTTCGTCAAGATTCGCACCCCCCGGGCCATGCAATCGGGCAACACGGCGCGGATGCGCTCGCGCAACAGCGGGTCGTAGCCCCGTTCGGGGTGTTGTTGCTTGTCCAGTTGGGCCAGGGCAATTGTGCGCTCGGCCAAGCATTCAAACACCAGCCAATCCAATTGGCCACGGCGGGCCAAATCTGCAGCGGGGGGAATGCGGTCACCCGAATAACCGGCGCCAGAGCCAATGCGCAAGGGGGTCATGGGTGGGTGCGTCATGTCAGGGCTGGCGCCAATGGGGGTCAAAGTTTTCGGGCGACATGGTGCAACCTCAAAATTTCGACGTTTTCATCGCGAACCCGATAAATGGCCAAGTAGTTCTTGTGCAAGACCAGTTCACGTGTCCCGGGCACTCGTCCTGCCCTGCCCATGCCAGGGTGATCCTGCAGTTTGCCGATCGAATCTTTCAACTCTTGAACAAAACTGGTGGCTCGGCTCGGGTTGTCCTGGGCGATAAAGCCTGCGATCTCGTCAACCGTGCGGAGCGCCGTTTGGGTCCATTTCAGGGCCATCGATCAGGCACCATACTTGGCAAAAACAGCCTTGACCTGATCGTCGGTGGCAAATTCGCCTGCGTCGGCTTCTTTCAGCCCCTCGTGAATATCGCGGATCTGCCAGGATTCACGCTCTACATAGTGAGTCAGTGCATCAATGGTCAGGAAACTCTTGGTGCGCGCAGTGGCCTTGGCCAGATCTTCGATCTGGCTGTAGAGCGCCTCAGGCAAGCGCACGTTGATGGTCTTGGCAGTCATGGCTGTAACACTCCGCTTTACATGTGTTACAGCGAATTATCCGCTCGAATGTAGCGGCGTCAAGACCAAAAACTTGAATATTAAATTTTTATCATTGTTTTTAAATATGATGCAGTTCATTAATACCCATTGAATAGAAAAAGACCGAATCGATGGGAATCTGCCGATGACCAGCAACCAACAGCGGGCTGAACTGCAACGCAGCATCTGGCCACGATTTTCAAGGCCATCGAAGCATCTGCCCAGGGCTACCCTTCGTTACTGGTTAGAGAGCAGCTTCATGATGTTTCCGGCAATCAAATGATTTTTACATTTTGCCGGAAACAATCGATCGAGAAAGCCAAGCTCAAGCAACTCGAACCTGAGCGGGTTGGTTGCCCAGTCTGGAAACAGTGTGTGGGGTGATCCCGACACCCGTGGCAAGCCAAATGCTCAAGGGGGTCATGGGCAGTAAGCACCTTGGGAAAGGTGGTGCCGGAAGCCGGAATCGAACCGGCACGGTGTTTTGCACCGGCAGATTTTGAGTCTGCTGCGTCTACCAATTTCGCCACTCCGGCACGGAGGGAAAGCAGAATTATGGCACATTTAGGGGCATGAAATACCCCACCATCGAATCAGCCATCGGAAAAACCCCTTTGGTGGCCCTGCAACGCATCGGCGCGCAGGCCCATGCCGAGCGGGGCAATGTGGTTTTGGGCAAATTAGAGGGCAACAACCCGGCCGGCTCGGTCAAAGACCGCCCCGCCCTGTCCATGATCCAGCGCGCCCAGGAACGTGGCGAAATCAAGCCCGGCGACACCCTGATCGAAGCCACCTCGGGCAACACCGGCATCGCGCTGGCCATGGCCGCCGCCATCAAAGGCTACCGGATGGTGCTGATCATGCCCGAAGACCTGTCGATCGAGCGGGCGCAAACCATGAAAGCCTTTGGCGCCGAACTCATCCTCACCCCAAAGAGCGGTGGCATGGAGTATGCCCGCGACCTGGCCGAGCAAATGCAACGCGACGGCAAGGGCAAGGTGCTCGATCAATTCGGCAATGCCGACAACCCGCGCATTCATTACGAAACCACCGGTCCCGAAATCTGGGCCGACACTCAGGGGCAAGTCACGCAC
>JACCDH010347066.1_pt1 | contig 12382 bp, 11 predicted proteins | sample 7442481 | NCBI WGS metagenome assembly JACCDH01 (sample SAMN15323433, study PRJNA562643) | freshwater metagenome | isolation source: river surface water | place: USA:Blue River Watershed | collected 2017-08-15
GCGAGGAATTTCATGCTTGCTCTCCAATCTGATTGAATGAATGGCTTCGGTACCTGGGACGCCCAGAGCGCCGGGCCGCTGTGGAACCGACGTAGGGGATTTCCCGCCATCTGACAAAATGTTGCCGGTTTGTCATTGGTTGCAGTGTCGTTGCGAATCAGGCAAAACGGAATAGTGCAAATGTACTAATGGCCGTTGTGCCTTTTCCACAAGCCTTGTTTTCCAAGGAATAAAGGCGTCAGTGAATGCTCACAACTAGTGCAATCTTTTGGGAAAAATTTGATTTATGACAAGTTTGAAAGGTCGCGTAAGCTAGTTTCACGGCGAAAATCACCCCAGACCCAGCAACAGGACAACACGACATGAAAAGCACTGACCTGCGACGACCCAACAAGAAAGCGGAAGTGCCGGCCTGCTGCGGCGGCCATGCACACGACCATGCGCACGACGATGACAAAGCGCCGGCAGCGTCCGTCATCGACAAGCCGTATACCGATCCGGTGTGCGGCATGAAAGCCGCCGCGAATCCGGAAAAAATGGCGACCTACGACGGCCAGACCTATTACTTCTGCAGCACCGGCTGCGTCACCAAGTTCAACGCCGACCCGTTGCGTTACCTCGATCCCGAACGCAAGGCAGCCGCTGCCGCTGCAGTGCCAGCAGATGCGATCTACACCTGCCCCATGCATCCGGAGATCCGCCAGGTGGGCCCGGGCAGTTGTCCGATTTGCGGGATGGCGCTCGAACCGGAACACGCCACGCTGGAAGAGGACACGACCGAACTCGATGACATGACGCGCCGCTTCTGGCTCAGCCTCGTGTTGTCGCTGCCGCTGTTGTTGCTCGCGATGGGCGACCTGGTCGGCTTCGATGCATCGGCCCTCTTCGGCATGCAAGGCAGCGCGTGGCTGCAGGGTGTGCTCGCCACGCCGGTGGTTCTGTGGTTTGGCTGGCCCTTCCTCGAGCGCGGCGCGCAATCGTTCAAGTCGGGCAACCTGAACATGTTCAGCCTGATCGCTGTCGGCGTCATGGCTGCCTGGCTGTTCAGCGTCGTGGGCTTGCTGTTCCCCGCTTCCTTGCCGGAAGCCTTCAAGATGCATGGCATGCCGCCGCTGTATTTCGAGGCCGCTGCCGTGATCGTGTCACTGGTGCTGCTGGGGCAGGTGCTGGAATTGCGCGCGCGTCTTCGCACCAGCGCTGCAGTGAAGGCCCTGCTGGCACTGGCACCGACGACGGCCGTGCGCATCGCCGCCGATGGCAGCGAAAAGGAAGTGCCGCTTGAGCAGGTGCGCATCGGCGACCTGCTGCGCGTGAAGCCGGGCGCCAATGTGCCCGTCGATGGCACCGTGACCGAAGGCGAATCGAGCGTCGACGAATCGATGCTGACCGGCGAACCGATGCCCGCACTCAAGCGCGCCGGCAGCAAGGCTGCCGCCGGTACGGTGAACCAGCAAGGCAGCTTCGTGATGCGCGCCGAAAAAGTCGGCGCCGATACGCTGCTGTCGAAGATCGTCGACCTGGTGAACAAGGCCGGCCGCTCCCGCGCGCCGATTCAGAAGCTGGCCGATCGGGTATCAGGCTGGTTCGTGCCGGCCGTGATCGTGGTCGCGGTACTCGCCTTCATTGTCTGGGCGCTGGTGGGCCCGGCTCCGACGCTGGCCAATGGACTGGTCGCTGCCGTGTCCGTGTTGATCATCGCCTGCCCTTGCGCACTGGGACTGGCCACGCCGATCTCGATCACGGTTGGCATTGGCCGCGGCGCGCGCGAAGGCGTGCTGATCAAGGATGCCGAAGGTCTGGAATTGATGGAGAAAGTCGACACCGTGGTGGTCGACAAGACGGGCACCCTGACCGAGGGCAAACCCAAGGTGCAGCAAGTGGTCGCCGCCGAGGGCTTCGATCGCGACAACGTCGTGGTACTGGCAGCGGCATTGGAGAAGTCCAGCGAGCACCCGCTGGCGCAGGCCATCCTCGCCTACCTGCAAGCGCAATCGCTGCCGCTGCTGGCGGTACAGGACTTCACGTCCGTCACCGGCAAGGGCGTGCGCGGCGCCATCGACGGCAATACCGTGCTGCTCGGCACCTCGCTGCTGCTGCAGGAAGCCGGCGTCGCCACGACAGCGCTGGACGCGAAAGCCGACGAATTGCGCGCAGTGGGCCAGACCGTGATGTTCGTCGCCGCGGGCGGCAAGCTCGCGGGCCTGATCAGCGTGGCCGACTCGATCAAGCCGGAAAGCCGCGAAGCGATCCGCATGCTGCATGCCGATGGTGTGAAGATCGTGATGCTGACCGGTGATAACGCCCGGACGGCGAAAGCGGTGGCTGCTACGCTGGGCATCGACAGCGTGCATGCTGAAGTACTGCCCGAAGAAAAATACCGGCATGTGCAAGCCTTGCAGCAGCAGGGCCGCATTGTTGCGATGGCCGGCGACGGCATCAATGACGCGCCCGCACTGGCCGAAGCGAGCGTCGGCATTGCGATGGGTACCGGCACCGATATCGCAATGAACAGCGCACGCATCGTGCTGGTGAAGGGTGACTTGCGCGGCATTGCGAAGGCGCGCCAGCTGTCGCGCCTGACGATGCGCAATATTCGTCAGAACCTGTTCTTCGCTTTCGTCTACAACTTTGTCGGCGTGCCGGTGGCGGCAGGTGTGCTGTATCCGTGGCTGGGATTGCTGCTGTCGCCCATGATCGCCAGTGCGGCAATGAGCTTGTCGTCGGTCTCGGTGATCGCCAACGCGCTCCGACTGCGGGCGGTCAAACTCTGAGCCTTCACCTGATCTTGATCTTGTACCTGCATCTGCAATGACATCGCAGCCGCCGCGCAAGGAAAAAGCCGTGCATGCGACCTCGCAGTCGCATGCGCGGCTGTTCTATGCACTGTGGCCCGATGCAGCGACGCGTGATGCGCTTGCCGCACTGCAGGCGCAGGTACAGGGTCGCAAGGTGGCACCGGCCAACCTGCACCTGACGCTGGCCTTCCTTGGCAGCCAGCCGCGCACTTCATTGCCGCTGCTTGACAGCTTGCTGGACAAACTCCCTGAGCCGCGCTTTGCGCTGGCGATCGACAGCTATGGTTATTTCAGCAAGGCGCGCATCGCATGGGCTGGTCCCTCATTGATGCCGGATTCGCTGCTCTGGGTGTATAACGCGCTGGTGAATGCGCTCGATGAAGCGCAGGTGGTCTACAAGTCGGCTGGTGGCTTCCGCCCGCACGTGACGCTGGCGCGCGATGCGGAGCGCGTCGATCAGCAAGCCTCGCCTTCACCGGCCATCGCCTGGCCGGTCGACACTATCGCGCTGGTGGAATCAGTGCCCGTGCAGGGCGGCGTGCATTACCAGTTGCTGGCGACCCGCACACTGGCGTGAACGGCGGCGCGCTGGTTCAGCCAGCCGGCTAAACAAGCGGCTGAGCCGCTGCCTCGGCAAGCTTGCGCAGTACGTGGCCTGCCGCGACAAAACCGAAGCTGGCCGTCACCACGACGGCCGAACCATAACCGGCGCAGTTGATGCCGGTGATGCCCGCATTGGATGGGTTGGATGTATGGGGCTGCCCTGCCCCGTCTTCGGATGCGCTGTCGTCATCCACTTCGCAAACCTCGGGCTGGCGCAGGGGCTCCGACGACCATACGGCGTCGATATGAAACTTGTGGCGGCGGTCGCGCGGAAAACCATGCGCCGCACGCAAGCGCTTGCGCACACGCGCCAGCAGGGGCTCCTGCTCGGTACGCGACAGGTCGCAAACTTCGATGCGCGTCGGGTCGACCTGCCCGCCGGCGCTGCCGATGGTCACCAGCGGTATACGGTGCTGCCGGCAATGGACGATCAAAGCGACCTTGGCTTTTGCATTGTCAATCGCATCGATCACGTAGTCGTAGCGGCCCGGCGGCAGCATCTGCTCGACGTTCTCCGGATCGATGAACTCTTCGATTTCGCCAACTTCGCAATAGGGGTTGATCTGCGCAATGCGCTCGCGCAGCGCGCCGACCTTGGACTTGCCGAGGGTATCGGTCAGTGCATGGATCTGGCGGTTCACGTTCGATTCGGCCAGGTGGTCGAGGTCGATCATGGTGATCTTGCCGATGGCGGTGCGGGCCAGTGCCTCGACCGCCCAGGAACCGACGCCGCCGACGCCGATCACGCATACATGCGCGGTACGAAACGCGGCCAGCGCCGCATCGCCATACAGGCGTGCAATGCCGCCGAAGCGGCGCTCGAAGTCGATGTCTGCGGTCGGAACGGTAAGTTCACCGGCAGTGTTGGCTGCCGCGCCGTCGGCTGCCTTGCCGTCAGCTGAAAGATTGACAATGGGAAGTACGCTGGCCATGCGCGCATTTTAACGGACGCCCATACTTTGCCGGGCTTAAACTAGCGTTCTTGTTCCTCCTGACACGCACCGTGCCCCACCTGACTCCGCTGCTACGCCTGATCGCCATCGCCGTGACGGCCCATGTCGCACTGGCGGCGGCGCGGGTCACGACCTCACTGTACGCGCTGTCGCTGCAGGCGTCGGAATTCACGGTAGGCACCCTGATCGCCTTGTTCGCGCTGTTCCCGATGCTGCTGGCCGTCAGCATCGGCCGGCTGATCGACCGCATCGGCGTGCGCAAGCCGCTGATGGCCGGCTGCGCCGCCGCCACCAGCGGCGTGCTGCTGGCTGCGCTGGTGCCCGGTATCGCCGTGCTGTACCTGGCGGCGATCCTGATCGGCACCGGCTTCACGGCCATCTTCATCGGCGCCCAGCATGCGGTCGGCACGCTGTCGCCGCCGGGCGAACGGGCTGCGCATTTCAGCCAGTTGTCGCTGGGCTTTTCGATTTCCGCCTTCACCGGGCCCCTGATCGCCGGCTTTGCAATCGACCATCTCAGCCATGCCGCCGCTTACCTGGCCTGTGCATTGTTCACCGTACTGGCCTTCGGGCTGACGGCCGGTGGCGCACTGCGCGAGCTGCCGGGCCATGGCGAAGCGCGCAAGCCGCGCGAAGGCGGCGCGTTCACGCTGCTGTTCGATCGCGAGCTGCGCGGCGCTTATCTGGTCGGCATCTTGCTGGCCGCGGCCTGGGACTTGTTCACCTTCGTGACGCCGATACGCGGCACACAGCTCGGCCTGTCGGCTTCGCGCATCGGCATGATCCTCGCGACCTTCTCGGCGGCCACCTTCCTGGTGCGCCTCGCGATGCCAGCGATCGTACGTCGCTATCACGAATGGCAGGTGCTGACCGGTGCGCTGTGCCTGGCTACCGCCTGCTACCTGCTGATGCCTTTCATGCAGCAGGCTTGGAGCATGGCTGCCGTGGCGGCGGCGCTGGGCCTCGCGCTCGGCACCAGTCAGCCGAACGTACTGGCGCTGCTGCATGCGGGCGCGCCGCCCGGCCGGGGTGCGGAAGCGATCGGGATTCGGGCTACCATAGGCAATGCGAGTGCAGTATCGCTGCCGCTGGCCTTTGGCGCTGCCGGCGCGACACTGGGACTGTTCGCCGTCTTCTGGGGATTGGGGCTGGTGGTCGCGACCGGTATACCGGTGGCAGCCCGGCGCGCGCTGCGCGTGGCCCGCGAGACTGCAGCAGCATCGGAAGCGAAAGTAAAAGCTCGCAACGATCAAGGCTTTGATGAATGACTGACCACGGAAAAGAACGGAAACCCATGACAAAGAAGATTTCCATCGCCGACCTGCGCCGCGACTACAGCCACCACCAGTTGTCCGAAAGCGACGTGGACCCGGATCCGATCAAACAGTTTGCGACCTGGTTCCATGAAGCCGTCGAGGCCGAGCTGCCGGAGCCGAACGCAATGAGCCTGGCCACGGTGAACGCCGAGGGCAAGCCTTCGCTGCGCATCGTGCTTCTGAAGGATGTCGACGAGCGCGGCTTCACCTTCTATACCAACTACCAGAGCCGCAAGGGCGAGCAGCTGCTGCAGAACCCGCATGCGGCGCTGACCTTCCACTGGGTAGAACTTGAGCGCCAGGTGCGCATCGAGGGCATCGTCGAACGGGTGGACGAAGCCGACAGCGAAGCCTATTTCAATGTGCGACCGCTGAAGAGCCGGCTGGGCGCGATCGCTTCGGCGCAGAGCCGGCCGATTGCGAGCCGCGCAGCCCTCGAACAGCAATTTGCCGATGCCGAACGCCAGTTCGGCGAGGCGCCGCCGCGCCCCGCGCACTGGGGAGGCTATCGTCTGAAGCCGACCTGGATCGAGTTCTGGCAAGGCCGCCGCTCCCGCCTGCATGACCGCGTTGCCTATACCTTGGGCAGCGATGGCCAGTGGCAGCGTGAACGCCTGCAGCCATGAACGATGCTGCAGCTCATCAGACATTGCGTCAGACATTGCAGCAGAAGACATTGCATTCGAATCTGGAATTGCGCCACAGCAAGCACGTACAGTAATTAGATCAATGTCAACACAAGCCTCCCGCGCGAACGGCATAGTCCGCGGCGGGAGGTGCTATGTTCTGGCAAAGAAAGCTCGAGCAATGGGTTGACGCCATGCGCGCGCGCGCGACGCTGCCGCTGCGCCTGCAATTGTGGAACGGCCGGCATTTCGACTTCAGCACACACGCGCCCGAAGTCACGATACGCGTGCCCACGCCTTCGTCGCTGATCTACCTGCTGAACCCGACGCTGGACAACCTTGGCCGCGCCTATGTCGAAGGCAAGCTCGAGGTCGAAGGCCATCTGCGTGCCATCATCGAAGTGGCCAACACGCTGGCCGAGCAAGGCTTCGCGCAGGGCAGCCGGCTGGGCCAGCTGTTCAGGCCGCGCGCGCACTCGCGCAAGCAGGATGCCTCGGCGATCCAGTATCACTACGACGTCTCCAACGCGTTCTACCAATGCTTCCTTGACCCGAACATGGTCTATTCCTGCGCGTACTACGAAACGGGTACGGAGGACCTGGCGACGGCACAGATCAAGAAGATCGACCACATCCTCAACAAGATCCAGGTCAAGCCCGGGGAGCACCTGCTCGATATCGGCTGCGGCTGGGGCGCGCTGGTGATCCGCGCCGCCGAGCGCTATGGCGCACGCTGCACCGGCATCACGCTGTCAAAGAACCAGCACGCGCTGGCCACCGAGCGGGTGGCAGCAGCCGGTCTGTCGGACCGGGTGCGCATCGAACTGGTGGATTACCGCGATATTGACGGCCGTTTCGACCGCATCACCAGCGTCGGCATGTTCGAGCACGTGGGGCTGAAGAATTTGCCTATGTACTTCGCGCGCATCCACGACTTGCTGGCCGACGAAGGGCTGGCGATGAACCATGGCATCTGTACCACCAACACCGACCATGCCACCGCACGCTACGGGGCCGGCGAGTTCATCGAGCATTACGTGTTCCCGGAAGGGGAGCTGCCGCATATCGGCACGGTGCTGATGGCGATGCAGGATGGCGGGCTGGAAGCGCTGGACGTGGAAAACCTGCGGCGCCACTATGCACGCACCTGCGCGACCTGGGCCGATAATTTCGAGCGCAACGCCGAACGCATACGCATGCAGGTGGATGAGCGGCGCTACCGGATCTGGCGCATCTACCTCGCCGGCTGCGCGCATGCATTCGAGAATGACTGGATCTCGCTGTACCAGGTTGTCTGCGGCAAGGCGGGTCGCAGTGCGGCCACACTGCCCTGGTCACGTCGCTACATATACGACGAAGCGGCGTCGTAGCCCGCTTACTTGCGCACCCTGTCCGTGAAGGTTTGCCGGAATTTCTGCACCTTGGGTGCGACCACGAACGCGCAATACGATTGCAGTGGATGATTCAGGAAATAATCCTGATGATAGTCCTCGGCCTTGTAGAAGACCGGTGCCGGCGCCAGTTCGGTGACAAGCGGCGCATCCCACACATGGGCCATCTCGCCGATCACCTGCTTCGCGGTCGCCATCTGCTCATCGCCGTGCGTATAGATCACGGAACGATACTGGGTGCCGATGTCATTGCCCTGCCGGTCAGGCGTGGTCGGGTCATGGATCGTGAAGAAGACCTCGAGGATCTCGCGGTAGCTGGCCTGCGCCGGATCGAAATGGATGCGTACCACTTCCGCGTGGCCGGTCGTGCCATCGCAGACTTGCTCATAAGTCGGATCGACCACATGGCCACCGCTGTAGCCGGACTCCACCTTGTCCACGCCGCGCATCTGCTGGTAGACGGCTTCAAGGCACCAGAAACAGCCGCCGCCCAGGGTTGCAATCTCGGTCGCCATCAGGGTCCTCCGTTTGCTGTGATGAATTGCCGGCTACTGTAGCGCAAGCCGCGCCGGAAAGCTCAGGAACCCGTGAGCTGCCGTGGCTCGGTCGCTGAAAAGTAAAGACGACGCGCATCGCGCAGCGCGGGCAGGATCAGCTGCCCGAGAACCTCGGCGGTAAAGATGCGGTCGTTCACCCAACCGGTACGCGGCGCGTCCGGCAGCGCGGCAGTCAGCGCGTACAAGCTGGTAGCCTCTCGCGCGCCGCCCTCGATCGGCAGCCACAAGGCCTTGCGCATCGGATCGTCGGTCACCAGCACCGGTTGGCAATGGCACCAGTCATCCAGCAGCATCTCCAGCCGCTGCGACGGCAAGCCATCGACGACCGCGTCGTCATCATGCACGGCCAGCGTGGCGCCCTGCTGGCGGAAGCAGGCGCGCGCGTCGGCCGCCGTCATCCCCTCCAGCGGCAGCAGCGACGCGCCGATACGCAGCAGCGCGAAATACAGCACGATCGCGTCCGGATGACCGGCGCCGACATAGGCCACCGTATCGCCCGCCTGCACGCCCCACTCGCCCTGCAGGCGCGCCGAAGCGCGCTCGGTGCGCGACCACAGCCGGCGATAGGTGATGTCACGATCGGGCAGCACATGGGCCAGCAGGTCGGCCCGGTCATGGGCATGAGCCTGCAGCACAGCCAGGAAGGAAGGGACAGGGGCGTTCATGAATGCAATTCTACGGACAAACCCGGCCGATGCACCCGCCCTCAGGGCGGCGGATGGCGAAATTGGGCATAATCCTGCGTAAATTCATAAAATTCATCATGCAGACCTCCATCAACGGCGCCGCCGGACCCGAATTCGACACAGCCCATTTCCGCAGCGCGCTCTCCCAGTTCGCCACCGGCGTGACCGTGATCACCACACGCGACGAACAAGGCGGCTTCTTCGGCCTGACCGCCAGCTCCTTCAATTCGGTATCGCTGACGCCGCCGCTGGTGCTGTGGAGCCTGTCCGGCCAATCGCGCAGCATGCCGCTATTCAAGGGCAATTCGCATTACGTGATCAATGTGCTGGCGGGCGACCAGGCCCATCTGGCCGAACGTTTTGCAAGCCGCATCGAGGATCGTTTTGCCGGCGTCGATTTCGCGCTGTCGCAGACCGGGCTGCCCATCCTGCGCGGCGTGTCGGCCTGGTTCGAATGCCATAATCGCAGCCGCTACCCGGAAGGCGATCATGTGATTTTTGTCGGTGAAGTCGAGCGCTGCGCGTTCGATGCGAAGCCGGCGCTGGTCTTCCACGGCAGCCGCTTCGCGCAAGTGTCGCCCTTGCTCGCGGGTGACTGACAGCGCTCAGTCCCTGAGCAGCTTCTCCAGCACGCCGGCCGAATCGAAGGCTGCGCGGCGCAGCCTGTCATTGATGCCCTGCCATGCCGCATGCTGCGGCGGACGTTCGACCAGGATCACGGCCGCGTGGCAGGCATCCATTTCGCGCAGGCTCGCATACAGCCCGTGCGCATAGCCGTCCGGATCGACAGGCAAGTGCATGCCATGGATGGCGGCGAAATTTTCCGAATACGAAATCAGCGCGAAGGTCTGGCCCGCGGCTTGCAGCCGCTGCATCATCGACGCCAGTTCGCCGCTGTCCACCAAGGCGACCGGCGTGGTCGGGGCGTAGTGCGCATCGAGACTGCCCGACACGCGCGGCGCGGCCACATCGGGCAAGGACGGCATGCGCCCGATGACCTCGGCGATCTGCGCGGCGCTAACCTGCCCCGGACGCAGCAGCACCGGGCCATGCGACGCAAGGCGACTGAGATCGACGATGGTCGATTCGATGCCGACCTGGCAGTGCCCGCCGTCCAACACGTCGGCCAACGGCCCGCTACCGGGCGCGCCGAATTCATCGATCACATGCTGCGCCGTGGTCGGGCTCACATGGCCAAAGCGGTTCGCCGAGGGCGCAGCCAGCCCGCCCTGCCCGTCACGGAAGGTGCGCAGCAGCGCCTGCGCTACCGGATGAGCGGGACAGCGCAGGCCGATGGTGTCCTGTCCACCGGCGACGGCCGCCGGCACGTGCGGTGCGCGCGGCAGGATCAGCGTCAGCGGACCGGGCCAGAAGGCCTCAATCAGGAGTTCGGCTTCGCGCGGCACCTGCGTGGTCCAGCGCGACAGGTCAGCGTCGCCTGCGACGTGCACGATCACCGGGTGATTGGAAGGTCGGCCCTTGGCCGCGAAGATGCCGGCCACCGCATCCGGGTTGCTGGCATCGGCGCCGAGCCCGTACACCGTCTCGGTCGGGAAGGCGACCAGCTGGCCCTGCTCGAGCAGGCGCGCAGCGCGTTCGATCGCGGCGTGATCAGCGGTCATGAAGGGCCATCCACAGGCAAGCAAAGCTGGCGTCGCGCTGGCGTCGCACAGGCATCGATCAGGGCTGGATGCCGAGGATGCGGCAGCCATTGATGAACTGCATCTGGGCTTCGGCGAGGGTCGCTGCAACGAAGGTCACATGGCCCATCTTGCGGCCACGGCGCGGGTCATCCTTGCCGTACAGGTGCAGGTTGGCGCCGGGCAGGGCGAGCAGCGCATCCCAGGCCGGTTCGCGCGGGGTTTCACTTTCGCCGTCGAACCAGAGGTCGCCTAGCAGGTTCAGCATCACGGCAGGCGAATGCTGGCGCGCATCGCCGAGCGGCATCTTCGCCATTGCGCGCACCTGCTGCGCGAACTGGCTGGTGATGCAGGCATCGATCGTGTAATGGCCGCTGTTGTGCGGACGCGGCGCCATTTCATTGACGACCAGCGAGCCATCCTTGAGCACGAAGAATTCGATGCACAGCACGCCGACGTAATCGAGCTTCGCAATAATTTCCAGCGCCGCCGCCTGCGCGCGCCTTGCGCAATCGGGCGTCACGTTCGGGCCCGGCACGGTGGTGGTGAACAGGATACCGTCGCGATGCACGTTCTCGGCAATCGGGTAGACGACGGCCTGTCCGTCGGCACCACGCGCGGCCAGTACCGACACTTCGTAGGCCAGCGGCAGCATCTTTTCCAGCACGCAGTCCACGCCCTTCATGCCATCGAACGCGGCACGCGCTTCATCGCGCGAGCTGACGCGCACCTGACCCTTGCCGTCATAGCCCATGCGGGTGGTCTTCAGGATGCCGGGGAAAAGCTCATCCGGCAGCGCGTCGATGTCGGCGGCCGATGCAATGCGCGCATGCGGCGCGGGCAGCACGCCGGAAATGGCGGCGCAATCGGTGAAGAATTTTTTCTCGACCAGTCGATCCTGCGCGACCGACACGCAAGCGGCCGACGGCGCGACGAAGATCTTTTCTGCCAGCGTGGCCAGGCTTTGCGCAGGCACGTTTTCAAATTCGGTCGTCACGGCCACGCATTGCTCGCGCAGCTCGGCCAGTGCAGCGGCATCGGTATAGCCAGCCGACAGCAGATGGTCGGCCGCATGGCCGGCCGGGCAATCCTTCGCCGGCTCGAGCACGGCAACCTTGTAGCCCATCGCTTGCGCGGCGTGGGCAAACATGCGGCCGAGCTGGCCGCCGCCCATCACGCCCAGCCAGGTGGACGGCGTCGCCTGCGGCTTGTAATGCACGTTGTCGTTAGCGTTGGTAGTACGTTGGGTCATGCAAATGCTTCTGTGGCTAGTGGGCTGATATGGCTGATGTGGCCAAGGTAGCTTTGGTGACTGCTTTGGGGACTGCTTTGGGGACTGCTTTCAGGGCTGCGATTCAGTCAGGCCGGCAAGGCCATCGCCTTCGCTGCCTCGGTCTGCTTCGCGCGGAAGGCCAGCAGCTTTTCAGCCAGTGCCGCATCTTCCACCGCCAGCATCGCTACCGCCGCCAGCGCCGCATTGGCCGCGCCCGCTTCGCCGATGGCGAAGGTATTGACCGGTATACCTTTGGGCATCTGCACGATGGACAGCAGCGAATCTTCGCCGCGCAGGTACTTGGATGGCACCGGCACGCCCATCACCGGCACGATGGTCTGCGACGCGATCATGCCCGGCAGGTGGGCCGCACCGCCGGCGCCGGCGATGATGGCCTTCAGGCCGCGTGCGCGTGCCGACTTCGCATAGTCGAACATCTCGTCGGGCATGCGGTGCGCGGAGACGACTTGCGCCTCATGCGCGATGCCGAATTCCTTCAGGATCGCGACCGCATGCTGCATCACGTCCCAGTCGGACGAGGA
>JACCDH010162226.1_pt1 | contig 12378 bp, 11 predicted proteins | sample 7442481 | NCBI WGS metagenome assembly JACCDH01 (sample SAMN15323433, study PRJNA562643) | freshwater metagenome | isolation source: river surface water | place: USA:Blue River Watershed | collected 2017-08-15
CCCCCGACCTGCTTGAACTCCTCGGACTTGGCGGCCATGCCACGGGCGATGGCATCACCGTCGGCCACACCCTGCGCGGCGGCAAACTCCCGCACCTCCTGCGTGATCTTCATGGAGCAGAACTTGGGGCCGCACATCGAGCAAAAGTGCGCCACCTTGGAGGCATCCTTGGGCAGCGTCTCGTCGTGGAAGTCACGTGCGGTTTCCGGGTCCAGACCCAGGTTGAACTGGTCCTGCCAGCGAAAGTCAAACCGGGCCTGCGACAGCGCATCGTCACGGGCCCTTGAGCCCGGATGGCCCTTGGCCACATCGGCCGCATGCGCGGCAATCTTGTACGCGATCAGGCCTTGCTTGACGTCGTCGCGGTTGGGCAGACCCAGGTGCTCCTTGGGGGTCACGTAACACAGCATGGCCGTGCCCATCCAGCCAATCATGGCCGCACCGATGGCGCTGGCGATGTGGTCGTAGCCCGGCGCGATGTCAATCGTCAGAGGCCCCAGCGTGTAGAACGGCGCTTCATGACAGGTCTTGAGCTGCTCGGTCATGTTGGCCTGGATCAGGTGCATGGGCACGTGACCGGGGCCTTCGATCATGGTCTGCACATCGTGCTTCCAGGCGATCCGCGTCAGCTCGCCCAGGGTCCGGACCTCGGCAAACTGGGCTTCGTCATTGGCATCCGACAGCGAGCCCGGGCGCAGGCCATCGCCCAGCGAGAAGCTCACGTCATACGTCTTCATGATCTCGCAGATCTCTTCGAAGTGCGTGTACAGGAAGTTCTCCTTGTGGTGCGAGATGCACCACTTGGCCAGGATCGAGCCCCCGCGCGAGACGATGCCCGTGCGGCGCCCCGCGGTCAGGTGGATGTAGGCCAGGCGCACGCCGGCGTGAATGGTGAAGTAGTCCACCCCCTGCTCGGCCTGCTCGATCAGCGTGTCGCGGTAAATCTCCCAGGTCAAGTCCTCGGCCACCCCGCCCACCTTTTCCAGTGCCTGGTAGATGGGCACGGTGCCAATGGGCACGGGGCTGTTGCGCACGATCCAGTCGCGCGTGGTGTGGATGTGCTTGCCGGTGGAGAGGTCCATCACGTTGTCGGCGCCCCAGCGGATGGCCCACACGAGCTTTTCAACCTCTTCTTCGATCGACGAGGTCACGGCCGAGTTGCCGATGTTGGCGTTGATCTTGACCAGGAAGTTGCGGCCAATGGCCATGGGCTCCAGCTCGGTGTGGTTGATGTTGGCGGGGATGATGGCGCGGCCACGGGCCACCTCCTGGCGCACAAACTCCGGGGTGATGAAGCGCGGGATCTGCGCGCCCATCGGGTTGCCACGCAAGCGGGCTTCGCGCTCGGCGTCCTGGCTGTAGGCCGCACGCCAGTCCGGGGAGCCATCGGCCAGGTCCTTGCGCCGCTGGTTCTCGCGCAGGGCCACAAACTCCATCTCGGGTGTGACGATGCCTTGGCGTGCGTAGTGCATCTGCGTGACGTTGCGACCGGCTTTGGCGCGGCGCGGCGTGCGCTGAAGGCCCGCCGCAGCCAGACGCAAGGCAGCCATGCGTTCGTCATGGCGCTCATCGGGTTTGAGGCCATCGTCCACCGCCTGGATGGAGCGTCCCTCGTAGGTCTCTGTGTCACCCCGGGCCACGATGGCCGCCTCACGCACGGGTGGCAGGCCCTGGGTGACGTCGATGGTGACGTTGGGGTCGGTGTAGGGGCCCGAGCAGTCGTACAGCGTGATGCGCTCGCCGTTGGTCAGCAACACCTCGCGCATGGGCACGCGCACACCCGAGTGCTCCCCTTCGACATAGACCTTGCGGGATGCTGGCAGCGGCTCACGGGTCAGGCGAGCGAGCTCGTTCAGCGTGTGCAGTGCAACAGCGGGATCGGGGGCATTCATGGGCAACTCTCCTGGGCAACGGATGTGGATTCACGTTGCTCCGAGGGGCGCCCGCAGCCGACCCATGTCGGGCGGCTGGGCCATCAGGCCTCAGGTCGACACGGACCTGGGACGGGTGGCAGGGACAGCTCTTCTTTCGCCGGTATGAGCCGGATCAAGTTCAGCGGGTTCGGATATTTCCATCTCAGCGCCATCGCATGTCGTTGGACACGCAGGCACACCCCGGAGCAAGGCCCATTGTAGGGCGGGTTGCCGTCGTTGTGTCAACGTTCGCTGAACGGGGTCTGGAAGGATGGGCTCGACGCCGCCTTGGCGGGCAGCGAGGTGATCGTGTGACGCGCAAACACCCAATCGATGAAAGCGGCCGTCCACGACTGATCGCCGGACCTGGCCTGAGAGGCGGGTCCCCACAGAGCCATGGCCAGGACCAGGGGTGCGATGGCGAAGACAGGACGCATGGTGTCGATGAAAACCGTGTGGAGTTCCGAAATGCGATGGGACCAGTGTAGGCCTGAGCCTGCCCCCTGTGCATCCCGAACCTTGGGGGACATGTGAATCATGTGTGTCATTTGCGACCAGGCGATGACATCCGGGGCCCCAATGGCTCAGGGTTTTGGTGAGGAAGGGGTGACCCTGATGGGGTTTTCGCTGGGGCAGGCCGCGACCTTGCACCCTGAGTCGCAGTGGGTGCAAGCCCCCGCGGCGGATGCCCGGCTGGCGGCGGCCCTGGGCCACCATCGCCAGGCCAGGTGGGCCACGGCCAGCACCCCCACAGCGATCGCGGTGATGTCCTGCCAGGATGCGGTCATGCCCATCATGGGTCACACCCCCCAGGCCAGGGCCAGGCGGTACACCACCCAACTGGCGCCGTAGGCCAGCGCGAACAGGTAGGTCGTCATGATCAGCGGCGTGCGCCAGCCGTTGGTCTCACGCTTGACCACGATCAGGGTCGACAGGCACTGGGGTGCAAACACAAACCACGTCATCAGCGACAGGGCCGTGGGCAGGGACCAGGCCTGTCCGATCAGGGTGCTCAGGGCGCCCGACAGCGCATCGCCGGTTTGCGACATGGCGTAGACCGTGCCCAGGGCGCTGACGGCCACCTCGCGGGCGGCCATGCCGGGCACCAGGGCGATGCAGATCTGCCAGTTGAAGCCGATGGGTGCGAACACCACCTCCAGCGCCCGGCCCAGTTGACCTGCGATGCTGTAGTGGATGGGGGCGTCGGTGGCCCCCGGCGGCGCGCCAGGAAAGTTCGAGAGGAACCACAGCACGATCATCAACGACAGGATGATGGTGCCCACCCGCTGCACAAAGATGCGGGCCCGCTCCCACAGGCCCAGCACCAGGTTGCGGGCATGGGGCCAGTGGTAGTCCGGCAGGGCCATCAACAAGGGTTGCGGGCCCGAACGATGCATCAGCCACTTGAGCACATAGGCCACCACCATGGCCGAGACAATGCCGGCCGCATACAGCGCGAACAGCACCAGCCCCTGCAGGTTGAACACGCCCCACACTGGCCGGTCCGGGATGAAGGCTGCAATCAGCAGTGCGTAGACCGGCAGGCGTGCCGAGCAGGTCATCAGGGGGGCGATCAGGATGGTGACCAGTCGGTCTCTGGGGTCACCGATGGTGCGTGCCGCCATGATGCCGGGGATGGCGCAGGCAAAGCTGGACAACAAGGGGATGAAGGCCCGCCCCGACAGGCCTACACCGCCCATGACCCGGTCCAGCAAAAAGGCCGCCCTTGGCAGGTAGCCCGAGTCCTCCAGCGCCAGGATGAAGGCAAACAGGATCAGGATCTGGGGCAGGAAGATCAGCACACTGCCGGCGCCTCCGATCACGCCTTCGACCAGGAGGCCGCGCAGCATGCCGTCGGCCATGTGGCCCTGAACCCATGCACCGAGTTGGCCGACACCGCTGTCGATCCAAGCCATGGGCAGACTGGCCCAGCTGAATACGGCCTGGAACACCAGGAACATCAGCGCGGCCAGGATGATCGGGCCCCTCACGGGGTGCAGGACATGGTGGTCCAGTTGCTGGGTCAGGCGGTGCGTGGCACGGCCTTCGCCTTGGGTCACGCAGCGGCTCAGGATCTCCTGCACCTGCTGGTGGGTGTCGATCACGGACATGGCCTCGATGCCGGCCAGTGTGCGTGGCGGTGCCGGCGTCGTGGTGGTTTGGGCCCAGCCGCTTCGGTCCAGCAGGGCCAGCAAATCATCGGTGCCACCTGATTGAACAGCCACGGCGCCCACCACCGGCATGCCCAGTTCGGCGCTCAGTTTTGGCGCGTCGATGACCAAGCCACGCTCGTGCGCCTGATCCATCATGTTGAGCACCAGCACCATGGGCAGACCCAGGCTGCGCATTTCCAGCACCATGCGCAGGTGCAAGGCCAGGTTGGAGGCATCGGCCACGCAGACCAGAGCCTGAGGCGGCGTCTCGTCCTTGCGCAGTCCCAGGATCACGTCGCGGGTGACAGCCTCGTCGGGGGTGGTGGCCAGCAGGCTGTAGGCCCCGGGCAGGTCGAGCAGGCGCCAGGTGTGACCGGCTGGGCTGGTGAACTGCCCCTCCTTGCGCTCGACCGTCACGCCCGCGTAGTTGCCCACCTTCTGCCGTGCGCCGGTCAGGCGGTTGAACAAGGCGGTCTTGCCGCAGTTGGGGTTGCCCACCAGGGCAATCAGGGTGGGCGATGGGCGGGTCATGGCAATGGGCTCAGGCCGGAACCACCTCGATCAAGGCGGATTCGAAGGGGCGCATGGCAAAGGTGGTGCCGCCAATGCGCACGGCCATGGGGCCACGGCCCAGCATCAGACGCCGCAGGATTTCCACCCGTGCGCCAGGCACAAAACCCAGCTCCTGCAGCCGTCGTTGCAGCGATTGCGCGTGGGCGGTGGGGGCGTGGACGCAACGGATCACGGCCCGCACACGGGTGGGCAGGCGATCCAGGGTGGTCGAGCCGGACGGGGTGGGGGCGTGTGGCATGCGCTGATTTTATTGCAAATGCAAACCATTCGCAATGATGATGGATTGACCTGGGTCAATGGCGGGTGCCGGACTCGTCATCCTTGGATTTGAAGGCCTTGGGGCGGATCACATTGCCGTCGCGCTCCACGCCTCGGCGGGCCCGATTGATGGCCTCCAGTGCCGCCTTGGCGGCTTGGTCCTGCGCGCGTTGCTGCCGCTGGCGGTTCTGTCGCCAGTGGCGCAGGTGGTGCATCGCCTGCTTCAGGCGGTGCCAGGTGCGTCGCAGGTGCGCATCAAAGCGCGCCTGGCGCGCCGGGCTCAGCACCAGGCGAACCAGAAGCACCAGACAGACCAGGGTGATCAACCCTGCCACGATTCTTTCGGCCGACATCATGGGCTCATCCTAACGCGACCGCCCCTGGCGTGCCACCCGTCATCAGGGGAGCTGCAGGCGCGTGGCGACCACCGGGTCGAGTCGTGCCATGAACTGCTCCACCGACCGGGTGTAGGCGCCGGGCAAGCCCAGCCGGGCGTTGATGTCGCTGTGGCTCAGGTCCTGTCGCAGCACGCTGGCCCGCGCGCCCAGGCTGGCGGCCTTGTCGCGGTACCGTTCGGCTTGCCGGCAGGCGTCCTCGCGCTGGGTCGAGCACACGGCCAGGACCGGTGCGGCCCCTTTGCCCATCTGGTGCCAGGGGGAGGTTGCTTGCCAGAAGCCCGGGTCACGGCCAAAGGCACGGTCATAGAGCCGGGGGTGCTTGCCCTCCATGACGCGCACCACATCCAGGGCGGCGCTGTCCAGCAGCACGGCACCCAGCCACGGCTTGGCCCCCAGGCCGGTGGCCAGCATGGGCGAGGCGTGAATCAGCGCCACCAGGTGTGCACCGGCGGAATGCCCCATCAGGATGAACTTGGTCGGGTCGCCCCCCCAGTCGGCGGCCCGTGCCTGAGCGGTGGTCAGGGCCTGGGCCACGTCTCGGGCCTGCTCCAGCGGGTCAGCGTCGGGCAGCATGCGGTAGTTGACGGACACGACGATGAAGCCCTTGGGCACCCAGCGGTCGACCTTGTGGTCCACCACCTTGCTGGCGTCCTTGCTGCCCAGGCGCCAGGCGCCACCATGAACCATGAAGATCACTGGCGCGTCCTCGGCGTCCTTGGCGTGGTAGAGGTCAAAGCGTTGAGCCTCATCGGGGCCGTACGCCACCTCCTTGATCGATTCGACCGCGGGGCGTGCGGGTGCCAGCCGCTCCTTGAGTCGGTCCAGCAAGGGGGCCGACTGGACAGTGCTGGCGGCCAGCAGGCAAAGGGCAGCAGCGAGCCGCCAGGTGTGGGCGCGGGCAGAGGAAAGCAAAGTCATCAGGGTGGGCTCCATCGTCAACCGGGATTTGAGCATGCAACCGTGACGCTTTGTCCCGGTGAGTGAATGTGTCAACGCACCGCGTGCCGCGCGGGGTGACAGGCCCCGAGGGCTTCCACCATGCGGTGAGCGTCTGGCATGGATCCTGGCAGAGTTCTCAACATTCACTTGCATACCCCCTTGCAAGTACTTCTTTTTGAACGACTTTTTGGTGTGAGGTGGTGTTTAAAAGTGCTTGTAAGTCTTTGATTTCATTCAGGATTTTTTTGTTTAAGCCCCTTGTTTCAGGGGTGTCCATGGTTTAAAGTGTTGAAAAGTGCACTTTAGTGGGGTTTTGTGGTGAGTCTGGTTTTTCAAGGAGCATCAGCGCTGTCGCTGGACGCCAAGGGTCGGTTCGCCGTTCCTGCGCGCCATCGCGACGCCCTGCAAGCTCTTTGCACCGGTCAACTCACCATCACCCGTCACCCTGATGGCTGTCTGATGGTCTTTCCTCGCCCCGCCTGGGAGACCTTCCGCGACAAGGTGGCGGCCTTGCCCATGTCGGCGGCCGGCTGGAAGCGCGTGTTCATGGGTAATGCCATGGACGTCGAGGTCGACAACAACGCCCGCGTGCTGGTCTCGCCTGAGCTGCGTGCAGCGGCTGGCTTGGGCAAGGACGTGATGCTGCTGGGCATGGGTAGTCACTTCGAGTTGTGGGATGCCGAGCGTTACGCTGCCCACGAAGCTGCGGTCATGGCTCAGCCCATGCCCGATGTGCTGGCGGACTTCTCCTTCTAGCGCCATGCAGGCCGCCACCCCCTCCTCGCAGCACACGACCGTCTTGCTGCACGAAGCCGTGGAAGCCCTGTGGGATTCCGAGGCTGGGCCGCGCCCTGAAGGTGTCTATGTGGATGCCACCTTTGGTCGGGGTGGTCACTCGCGCCTGATCCTCTCGCGCCTGCCTCGCGGTGCTCGCTTGCTGGCCCTGGACCGTGACCCGGATGCGATTGCGCATGCCGTCAGTGGTGAGCATGCCGTTCTGGATCCTCGTTTTCGCATCGAGCACGCGGCGTTTTCGTCGTGGGCTCAGGTGGCCGCCGACCTGGGCATGACCCCGGTCGATGGTCTGCTGATGGACATTGGCGTCTCGTCGCCCCAGATCGACAACCCCGAGCGTGGGTTCAGCTTTCGCTTTGATGCGCCGCTGGACATGCGCATGGACACGACACAAGGAGAGAGTGCGGCCGACTACCTGGCGCGCGCTGACGTCGATGAACTCACCCATGTCATCCACACATATGGCGAAGAACGGTTTGCTCGCGCGATTGCAAAGGCGCTTGTGGCTCGCCGCGAGGCCGGACAGCCTGTCCGCACCACGGGGGAATTGTCCAGCGTCGTGGCTGGTGCGGTCAAAACCCGTGAAGCTGGGCAGAACCCTGCCACACGGACCTTTCAGGCTCTTCGGATTCACGTCAACGGCGAACTCGACGAACTTCAAGCCGCACTGGAGGCAGCCCTGAAAATGCTGGCGCCTGGCGGGCGTCTGTCGGTGATCAGCTTTCACTCGCTGGAAGATCGCATCGTCAAGACCTTCATCGCCAGACACAGCCGTGAGTCGTTTGACCGTCGCGTGCCCTTTGCCGAGCCCGAGCCGCTGTTGCTGAATTCGCTCGGTCGCATCAAGCCATCGGACGACGAGATCAGCGCCAACCCCCGCGCCCGTTCGGCGGTGTTGCGGGTGGCCGAACGCACGGCGGTGCCCTGGTCGGCGCAACTGGCTGGTGTGGCGCCAGAGTCCCGCAAGGGCAAGCCTCGTGCCGGGGGGCGTCGCTGATGGCTCGCCTGAACATCGTTCTGGTCATTGCGTTGCTGCTGAGCAGCTTCTGGCTGGTGCGCGTCAGTTATGAGGCGCGCAGCTCGTTTGTCCAGCTTGAGCGTGCCGGTGCTCAGGCGCAAGAGCTGGCCGTGGAGCATGACCGCCTCAAGGTGGATCGCCGCACCGCGGCCACGCCACTGGTGGTCGAGGAGGCGGTGCGCACCAAGCTGCGCATGTTTGCCACCAACCCCAGCGTCACCCATTACGTGACCGATGTGCCGACCTCCGCCCGGTCGGCGGCCGTTCCATCGGTGAAGGCTTCGGCTGCCGCCTCGGAGGCTCGTCCGTGACCGGCCGCTGGCAGTCCCTGGTGCGTCGCTTGCGTGGTTCGCGCAAGCAGGCGGCTGCGCCCATGCCGGCGGTGCGCTACGCCACCAGCCCCTTGCTGGCCTCCAAGACGCCCACCTGGCGCGTCAAGTTGTTGACGGGTGTGATCGGGCTGGCCTTTGCGGTGCTGCTGGGCCGTGCCGCGTGGATCCAGATCATCCACAACGATTTCTACCTCAAGCAGGGCTCCAATCGTTACGAGCGCCGCATTGACCTGCCTGCCAATCGTGGCCGCATTCTGGATCGCAATGGCGAGTTGCTGGCCTCCAGTGTGCCGGCGCCTTCGCTGTGGGCCATCCCCAAGGATTTCGAGGCCACACCCGAGCAGCGCAAGGAGCTGGCCCGCCTGTTGGGCATGACGCAGCAGGAGTTGCGCAAGCGCCTGGGCAACAATCCCAATTTCGTGTGGCTGCGCCGCCAGGTGGACGACACCGTGGCGCAGAAAGTCATGGCCCTGGAGCTCAAGGGCATCCATGACCTCAAGGAGTCGCGCCGTCAGTACCCGGAGGGTGAGGCCGCCGCCCACGTCGTGGGCTTCACCAATGTCGAAGACAAGGGCCAGGAAGGCATCGAGCTGGCCTACGAGAAAGACCTCTCCGGCCGCGATGGTGAGCGCCACGTCATCAAGGATCGCCTGGGTCGCGTGGTCGAGAGTCTGGGTGACCTGGTGCCTGCCAACGATGGCCGCGAGATTCACCTGTCCATCGACGCCAAGATCCAGGCCAATGCTTATCAGCGCATCCGTGATGCGGTGGCTTTCCACAAGGCCAAGGCCGGTAGCGTGGTGGTGCTTGATGCGCAGTCCGGCGAAATCCTGGCCCTGGCCAATGTGCCGAGCTACACCCCTGGTGATCGTCGCAACCTGACGGGCGCGCAACTGCGAAACCGGGCCCTGACCGACACTTTTGAGCCTGGCTCGACCATGAAGCCGCTGATTGCCGGCTGGGCGCTGGAGACCGGGCGCGTCCATCCCGACACCATCATTCCCACAGCGCCGGGTCGCATCCAGATCGATGGCTCGACCATCAGTGACTCTCACCCCCACGGCGACCTGACGGTCGAAGAGGTCATTCAGAAGTCCAGCAACGTGGGCACCGTCAAGCTGGCCATGCAGATGCAGCCACGCGAAATGTGGGAGCTGTACACGGCCGTCGGCATGGGGCAGAAGCCCCAGTTGGGTTTCCCGGGGGTCGTCACCGGTCGCCTGCGCCCCTACAAGAGCTGGCGCCGCATCGAGCAGGCCACCATGAGCTATGGCTATGGCCTGTCGGCCAGCTTGTTGCAACTGGCCCGTGCTTACACCGTGTTTGCACGTGACGGCGACATGGTGCCGATCACCCTGATCCGCCGCGACATCCCGCGTGAGGCGCCCGAAGAGGCGAGGCCTCGCCTGGCGCTGGCCTTCAAGGGTGCCGTGCGTGATGACCGCGCAGAGACCGTCTCGCACGTGCAGGGTGTGCGTGTGTTCTCGCCCGAGACGGCGCGCGCTGTGCGCAAGATGCTGGAGATGGTCTGCAGTCCGGAAGGCACCGCGCCCCAGGCTCAGACCGTGGGCTACAGCGTGGGTGGCAAGACCGGCACGGCGCACAAACAAGAAGGCAAAGGCTATGCCGGCAACAAGTACCGTTCCTGGTTTGTGGGCATTGCCCCCATCAGCAACCCGCGCATCGTGGTGGCGGTGATGGTGGATGAGCCCGGCAACGGGGTGTACTTCGGTGGCAGTGTGGCCGGCCCGGTGTTCAGCCAGGTGGTGCAGCAGACCCTGACCCGTCTGGGCGTCATGCCCGACCTGGAAGTGCAGCCTCAGATTGTGGCCCAGCAGGGCGTGGAGGAGAGCTTCTGATGGCCCGCCTGCAAACCCTCAACCGCCTGGGCGATGTCCTGGCCTGGCTGCAGTCGCGTGGCGTGACGGCCCTGACCGTCAACAGCCGCGAAGTGGCTGCTCGCACGGCCCAGGGTCAGGCCGTGGGCTTCATGGCCTGGCCGGGCGCTGCTCGCGATGGCCGCGCCTTTGTGGCGCAATGCCTGAGCGATGGTGCCGTGGCCTGCCTGGTCGAGGCCGAGGGCGTGAATCCATTTGCCTTTGACGACGAGCGCATCCTGGCCGTGCCGGGCCTCAAGGCCATGCTGGCCGAGATTGCCCATGTGTTCCACGGTCACCCCAGCGAGCAATTGGATGTGGTGGCGGTCACCGGCACCAACGGCAAGACCAGCACGGCCTGGTGGACGGCTCAGGCTTTGAGCCAGTTGGGTCGGCCCTGCGGTGTCATCGGGACCTTGGGTGTGGGGCAACCGGGTGCTGGCAGCTTTGTGCCCACCGGTCTGACCACACCCGACCCGGTCACCTTGCACGCCACCTTCCGCCAGTTTCTGGGGCAGGGCTTGTGCGCAGCGGCCATCGAGGCCTCGTCCATCGGCATCGTCGAGCGGCGCCTGGATGCCACGCGCATTGCCGTGGCGCAGTTCACCAATTTCACGCAAGACCATCTGGACTACCACGGTGACATGGCCTCCTACTGGGAGGCCAAGCGCGCCTTGTTCGAGTGGCCCACCTTGCAGGCGGCTGTGATCAATGTGGATGACCTGCAGGGTGAGTTGCTGGTGCCGCTGTGCCAGTCGCGTGGCCTGGCTGTCTGGACCTATGGTCTGCAGGCACCTGCCCGCTTGCAGGCGCGTGACATGAGCGTGCATGCCGATGGCCTGACCGTGTGCGTGGCCGAGCGCAACCCTGAGCTGACCTCGGTGCTGGAAGTGGTCGAGATCGACACCCACCTGATCGGCGAGTTCAATGTGTCCAACCTGCTGGCGGTGATGGGTGCGCTGCGTGCGCTGGGCATCTCGTTGGCCGATGCGGCCCAGGCCTGTGCCACCTTGACCAGCGTGCCGGGCCGCATGCAACAGGTTCGACTGCCGCTGGAGCTGGTCGGTGCGACCCGTGCCCTGCCGCTGGTGGTGGTGGACTACGCTCACACCCCGGATGCCTTGCACAAGGCTTTGGTGGCCTTGCGTTCCATGACCCGTGCTCGCGGCGGCCGCCTGTGGTGCGTCTTTGGGTGCGGTGGCAACCGCGATGCCATCAAGCGCCCCCTGATGGGCGCCATGGCCGACCAGCACGCCGATGAGGTGGTCCTGACCAGCGACAACCCTCGTGGTGAGTCGCCCGCCTACATCCTGTCCCAGATCCTGGCGGGTGTGGTGCGCAGCGACCGCGTGGCCGTGATCGAGAACCGGCGTGAGGCCATTGCACATGCCATTGCTCGTGCCGATGTCCGTGATGTGGTCCTGATCGCTGGCAAGGGCCATGAAGAAACCCAGGAAATCCAGGGCGTCAAGACACCGTTTTCTGACGTCGAGGAATCCATGACTGCCTTGCGCGCAAGGAGCTCGGCATGAGCGCCACTCCCATGATGACCTTGGGCCTGGCCCACCAGCTCCTGCCGGGCTCGACCCTGGTGGGGGATCCCGCCACCCCCCTGCTGCGTGTGCACACCGATACCCGCACCCTGCAGGAGGGCGACTTCTTCGTGGCCCTGCAGGGCGAGCGCTTTGATGCGCACGACTTCCTGTCGCAGGCGGCCGCCAGCGGCGCCGTGGCCGTGATGGGCCAGCGAGGCGTCATTGAATCCGGTCTGCCCGGCCTGATCGTGAGCGACACGCGTGCGGCCCTGGGCTGGCTGGCCTCGGGCTGGCGTTCGCGCTTCAGCATTCCGCTGATTGCGATCACCGGCAGCAATGGCAAGACCACCGTCACCCAGATGGTGGCGGCCATCTTGCGCGCCTGGATGGCGCAGACCCACACGGCCGATGCGGCCCTGGCCACCCTGGGCAACTTCAACAACGACATCGGTGTTCCCCTGACCCTGCTGCGCTTGCGCGAGGGCGTGCACCGTTGTGCGGTGGTGGAGCTGGGCATGAACCATCCGGGCGAGATCGCCGATCTGGCCCGCATCGCGCAGCCCACCGTGGCACTGGTGAACAACGCC
>JACCDH011126287.1_pt1 | contig 12377 bp, 10 predicted proteins | sample 7442481 | NCBI WGS metagenome assembly JACCDH01 (sample SAMN15323433, study PRJNA562643) | freshwater metagenome | isolation source: river surface water | place: USA:Blue River Watershed | collected 2017-08-15
GATTTAGGAGCTGATTCATTAGACACTGTTGAGCTTATTATGGAGTTCGAAAAAGAATTTGATATTCAAATTCCAGACGACCAAGCGGAAAACATTGCTACTGTAGGTCAAGCTATCTCTTACATTGAGGAAGCTAAAAAATAATATCTAAAGCATCCATAAGAGAATACTTTTGTGGGTGCTATTATTTTTTACCTAACGTTTTAAATCTTTTAAAAGATTTTGCAAACATTGATTGTATTACAATCATACAATAAAAAAAATATGTAATACCCATTGTTTCTTTTAGTTATTATTAAAAGCGCTTTGGGTTTTTTTATATTAACCGAAAATTAAAAACTATGCAATTAAAGCGCGTTGTTGTAACCGGTCTTGGCGCATTAACTCCAATCGGGAATAGTATTCAAGAATATTGGGAAGGCTTAATTACTGGAAAAAGTGGTGCAGCACCAATTACGTATTACGATACAGAAAAACACAAAACCAAATTTGCATGTGAAGTAAAAAACTTCAACATCGAAGAGTATATGGATCGTAAAGAAGCGCGTAGATTGGATAAATTTGCACAATATGCAATTGCCGCTAGTGATGAAGCTATTAAAGACGCCGGTATTACACATGATAATGTGAACAAACACAGAGTTGGGGTAATTTGGGGCGCTGGAATAGGGGGATTAGAAACCTTCCAAGACGAAGTGTTGTATTATGCAAAAGGAGATGGAACCCCAAAATTCAACCCGTTTTTTATTCCTAAGATGATTGCTGATATTGCTCCTGCTCATATTTCAATGAGAAATGGCTATATGGGACCAAATTATACGACAGTTTCTGCTTGTGCCTCATCGGCAAATGCTTTAATTGACGCTTTTAACTACATCCGTTTAGGAATGTGTGATGTTATTGTTTCAGGAGGTTCTGAAGCGGCGGTAACCATTGCCGGAATGGGTGGATTTAATTCTATGCACGCCCTTTCAACTCGAAATGAAAGTCCAGAAACAGCTTCAAGACCTTTTGATGCTACTCGAGATGGGTTTGTTCTAGGCGAAGGCGCAGGTGCACTAGTATTGGAAGAATATGAACATGCAAAAGCTCGTGGTGCAAAAATATATTGTGAAATTGGCGGTGGCGGAATGTCTTCTGATGCCTACCACTTAACTGCTCCACATCCGGAAGGAATTGGGGTAATTGCCGTAATGGAAAACACCTTACGTGATGCGGGTATGACGCCTGATATGGTAGATCACATTAATACGCATGGTACTTCTACTCCGCTTGGCGATGTAGCTGAATTAAAAGCAATTAGCCATGTTTTTGGTGATCATGCTAAAAATATCAATATAAATTCAACAAAATCAATGACGGGTCACTTACTTGGAGCTGCCGGTGCTATTGAAGCTATTGCCTCAATTTTAGCCATGCAAAACAGTATTGTTCCGCCAACAATTAACCACACTACCGTTGATGAAAATATTGATCCTTCATTGAATTTAACATTGAACAAAGCGCAAAAACGTGAAATCAATGTTGCCATGAGTAATACTTTTGGTTTTGGAGGTCACAATGCATGTGTATTGTTTAAAAAATTAGTAGACTAATTCATGCGTCTGTTAAATAAAATATTCAAAAATTCCCGTTCTCATGAAGACGGGATTTTTTTTGAAAAAATTACCAAAATTCTAGGCTTTGCGCCAAAAGAAATCAAATATTACCAAAAAGCGTTCACGCACCGTTCAGTGAACAAACTCGATGATAAAGGAAATCCGTTTAACTATGAACGTTTAGAATTTTTAGGCGATGCCATGTTAGGCAGTGTAATTGCAGCGCATCTTTATAACGAAGTACCTTCGGGAGATGAAGGCTATTTAACAAAAATGCGTTCAAAAATTGTCAGTCGAGAACACTTAAATGAGTTGGGGCGCGATTTTAACCTGGTTGAATTTGTAGAGAGTAAAGTAAGTTCCACTCAATTTGGCGAAAACATTCATGGCAATTTGTTTGAAGCCTTTATTGGTGCTATTTATTTAGATCGTGGTTTTGACTATTGTGAGAAATTTATTCGCACAAAAATCATTAAACAATATGTTGATATTGCTAAATTAGAAGGAAAAGTAATCAGTTATAAAAGTTTAATAATTGAATGGTGTCAAAAAGAAAAAAAGACCTTTGCTTTTGAATTTTTTGAAGATAATGGCATAGAAGGGCAAAAATATTTTGGCGTAAAATTACTCATCAATCAAAAAATTATTGCAAAAGCTCGAGCCACTTCTAAGAAAAAAGCCGAAGAAAAAGCATCACAAAGAGCTTATTTTGCCTTGCAAGAAAAAATTTCTCAGAAATAATGTAAAACTAAAACGTTTGCGTTAGTAAATTAACGTTAAGTTGCGTTAAACTTCAAAATTTTAATAGATTTTAATACTATATTTACAATCTAATTGTATCTGATGGCTATCCATAAAATTCAAATAAACGATTTTATTTCAGAGGATTATGAACTAATTGCAATTCATTCTTCATTAGAGGATTACAAATTAGCCTATACCATCAATACTATTTTAAACACGCGTTTAATTAAAAATGAGTCCAATATTGAAATCGCTATTCCTGAAGGGAAAAGTACTTTTAGTAATTACATTTTTGACGATGAAGAAAGTGACGTGCAATGGAGTTTAATTGAAAATAAAACCACTATTGTTACTTCAAAAAAGAAATCAAGTCAGTTGTTTGACCAAGTTGATATTACTGTTTTTTTATTACCGGAATACAAAAAAGCAGATTATCTCTTAAAAATTGAAAACATTGATTATGAATTTGATGAAGACGACATGATTGAAAAAATTTTATCCATAAAAAATGTAACTACGGCTTATACAATTGAAACAACAAATTTAAAATCTAAAAATAATTTAATTTTTTAAAAATGCCAACGAACAAAAAAACTAAAATTGTAGCCACATTAGGCCCCGCATGTAGCTCAAAAGAAGTCATAAAAAACATGGTTGATGCTGGTGTTAATGTATTTAGAATTAACTTTTCGCACGCTGATTATACCGATGTTTCTGAACGAATAAACATCATTAGAGAACTGAATGAAGAGTTTGGATACACTACTTCTATATTGGCCGATTTACAAGGACCAAAACTTCGTGTAGGAGTTATGAAAGAAGATGTTGTTGTAAGTAAAGGCGATGTCATCACATTCACCACAGCCGAAGATGTTCTTGGAACTGCTTCTCGAGTTTACATGAACTATAAAGAGTTTCCAAAAGATGTAAATCCTGGAGAAAGAATTTTATTGGACGACGGAAAATTAATTTTTGAAGTTACTAAAACCGATAAAAATACCGAAGTTGAAGCAGTAGTCGTTCAAGGTGGACCGTTGAAATCTAAAAAAGGAGTTAACTTACCTAATACTAAAGTCTCCTTACCAGCTTTAACACCAAAAGACATTAAAGATGCACTTTTTGCTATAGAAAACAAAGTTGATTGGATTGCGCTTTCATTTGTGAGAACTCCAAAAGACTTAGAAGAATTACAAGACCTAATTGCAAAACATTCAGATCATAAAATTCCAATTATTGCTAAAATTGAAAAACCAGAAGCGGTTGAAAACATCGACAAAATTGTAGCTTTTTGTGATGGATTAATGGTAGCTCGTGGCGATTTAGGGGTTGAAGTTCCAGCTGAAGAAGTGCCATTGATTCAGAAAAAACTAATTCATAGAGCAAAAACCGCTCGAATTCCAGTTATTGTAGCTACACAAATGATGGAAACCATGATTACTTCATTAACACCAACACGTGCTGAAGTAAACGACGTGGCGAATTCGGTAATGGATGGAGCAGATGCTGTAATGCTTTCTGGAGAAACTTCTGTAGGAAATTATCCTGTTGAAGTAATTGAAACCATGACGCGTATTATTAAAAGTGTTGAAGATTCACCACTGATTAAAGTGCCTTTGAGTCCGCCAAACATTAGAACCAAACGTTATATTACTAAATCAATTTGTTACCATGCGGCTATAATGGCAGATGCTATTAATGCAAAAGCAGTTACAACCTTAACAAATTCAGGTTATACCGCCTTTCAAATTTCGGCATGGCGTCCAAAGTCACATATTTTAGTTTTTACTTCAAATAAAAGAATCTTAACGCAATTAAACCTTTTATGGGGTGTAAGAGCTTTCTTTTACGATAAATTAGTAAGTACAGACGATACCATAGATGACATTAACAAAATATGTTTAGAGAAAAAGTATGTTAATAAAGGCGATATGTTAATAAATCTTGCTGCAATGCCTGTTGTTGACAAAGGAATGGTAAATACGTTACGTATTTCAGAAATCGAGTAAACAATATAAAAATCTTATACTAAAATCCGTTTTGAAAATTTCAAAGCGGATTTTTTTTATGTAGTTACTATAGAAATAATTCTACAGCTCTCTTAATTATATTGGTTTTATATTTGTCCCATTCAAAGGATACTAATTATCTTAAGAAGAATCATGAAAAAAAGCACTATTTTTTTTACTATAGTAATACTAATCGTTACAAGGTTTTCATTTGCACAAGAAGGAAATTATGAGCCATTAGACCTTGAAATGTTTCCTAAAGCCGAAATAGGTTTTAAACAAGTCCATATTCAAGTTCCAATAATTGAAAACGAAGAAAACTATAAGATTGAACTACATATAGGTAAAGAAGCCTTAGTAGATTGTAATCAGCATGTTCTTATTGGTGAAGTTGTTGAGCAAACACTTGAAGGCTGGGGTTATACTTATTTTAAAGTGAACACTGACGGATCGATGGCAAGTACAAAAATGGCTTGTTTAGATTCTAAAATGGAGCGCAAATTTATAAAAATCGCACCGCAATTAATTCGATATAACAGCAGAATGCCTGTGGTAGTTTATGTGCCTGAAGGAATTAGTGTAAAATATAAAATATTTAAAGCAACCGCTGATTTAATGGATGCTAAAGTAGTTGAGTCGAAACAAATTCAACCACAACTTGGAAAAATAGAATACCAAAACATCAAAAATTACTTTGTAAAAAACACAGTAAAGAAAGAACAAAAACGTAAAATTGAAAATCAAAAAGAATTTGATGCTCTTTTTGGTGCTGCAGCTATTATGGGTGCAGAAGGCAAGCCTACTCCTATTGATTTTAAAAGACAAAATGTAATAGCAATAATTGGAAAAACCTCAAATTACAACACTTCTATTGAAATTACAGGAGTTGCAATGGGCGCTATGGGTACGGTTGTTGTTTCCTATAAAACAATTATAGGCGCTAAATCGACCTATACAATCAGACCTTTTGCTGCACTACTGATTGACAAAAACCAAACTGGAAAAATTATATTTAACGAAATCAAATAAACCTCCTACACAGATTTAAAAAAGAAAAAAGTTAGCCTTAGTGCTAACTTTTTTTTATTTAAAACTCAAATCGTAATTGCACCGAAACACTTTTTTGTGGTAACAATTGTTTTGGATCCTCATTATTTAAATTATGAACCGAAATGCCTAATAGTCTTACCGAATTTCGAAGTCGTTCTTGATACAAAAGGTCTTTAGCGGCATCGGCAATAATTGCTTTGTCATTGATAAAATAAGGCACTGTTTTACTTCGTGTTTGTAGTGTAAAATCAGAATACTTTATTTTTAAAGTAATTGTTTTACCCGCAATCTTGCTTTTTTGCAAACGTTTTTCAAGTTCCGAAGCAATGCTTAATAAGCGTTCTTCCATGTAAATTTCGGAAGATAAATTTTCATTAAATGTCCGTTCAGCTCCTACAGATTTTATCTTTCGGTTCGGTTTTACAGGGCTGTTATGAATGCCGCGAACAATTTGAAAATAATGCAATCCACTATTCCCAAAATGTTTTTCTAAATATTCAACGGTTTTTTGCTTTAAATCAAAACCCGTAAAAATTCCCAATTGATACATTTTTTCGGCGGTAACTTTACCTATTCCGTAAAACTTTTTTACATCTAATCGTTCTAGAAAAGCTTCAACTTCTTCAGGATTGACCGTTTTTTGCCCGTTGGGTTTGTTGTAATCAGAGGCGATTTTAGCTACAAACTTATTCACCGAAATTCCGGCAGAAGCCGTTAATCCAACTTCTTCAAAAATACGTTTTCTAATTTCTTGAGCGATTAAAGTGGCGCTTGGGTTTCCTTTTTTGTTCTCGGTGACGTCAAGATAGGCTTCGTCTAAGGATAAGGGTTCAACTAAATCGGTATAATCAAGGAAAATTTTTCTTATTTTTTTAGAAATTTCTTTGTACCGATCAAATCTTGGCGGAACAAAAACTAAATCGGGACACATTTTTTTTGCCTGTATGCCACTAATTGCACTTCTAACGCCATATTTTCTCGCTTCATAACTTGCTGCACTTACAACGCCTCTAACTTCGCTTCCGCCAACTGCTAATGGCATTCCTCTCAAGGCAGGATTATCCATTTGCTCCACAGAAGCATAAAATGCATCCATGTCAATATGAATAATTTTCCGAAGATGATTTTGAGTAAGCATATTACAAATTTATAGTATATTTGATAAGAATACTAAATTCAATTTCTTTTTAGATTTAAAACAGCATCATGAACGAAATCGAACGCAAATTTTTAGTCACCTCTACGGAATTTCTATCCGAAAATACAAAGTCGAATCGAATTGTGCAAGGCTATTTGAATTCGAATTCGGAACGAACTGTTCGGGTAAGAATTAAAGGCAATAAAGGTTTTTTAACCATTAAAGGCAAAGGAAACGAAAGTGGAACCACGCGGTTTGAATGGGAAAAAGAAATTGAAGTTACTGAAGCAGAACAATTATTACTGTTATGCGAAGATGGCGTGATTGATAAAATTCGTTATGAAATACCATTTGGGAAACACCTCTATGAAGTGGATATTTTTGAAGGCGACAACACAGGATTAATCATCGCAGAAATTGAACTAAATGAGGAAAACGAGTCGTTTGAAAAACCGAATTGGCTAGGCGATGAAGTAACTGGTGATGAACGCTATTACAATGCATTCTTGAGCAATTCTTCTTATAAAAACTGGAAATAAACTACTCAATAATTTCAAGATTCACACGCAAAGGTGCTCTTCCTCGATTGTGTGAAATATCTAAAAAAGGCCTTTTAGCCATATCAATTTCTCTTTGTTTTGTAAACGGACCTCTATCGGTAATAGTAACCACAACACTCTTACCATTTGCAGTATTGGTTACTTTAACTTTGGTACCAAACTTTAACTTTTTGTGAGCAGCCGTATAATTATTGTTGTGAAAACGCGCCCCACTTGCTGTTCTTCTTCCATTGAATTTATCAGCATAATGAGAAGCCTCAACATTTTTTTTATAGGGTGTCAATTTGATTCTTGATAATGAATCCTGTTTTTTTGCTAAAACATTGGCGAGTGAATCCTGTTTTTTGATACTATCCCTTTTAGCGGTTTCTCTGATCAAATTTTTATCTGAATCAGAGAAACTACTAATAGCTATAATGAGAATGAGTAATGGAACTATATAACGTAATTGTTTCATTTATGGGGTTTTTGAAAGTTGCTTATCCTAACCATTGTTTGTAAGGAATCATTGCTAATAAAAGTACTAATCCTAACAAGTAAAATAAGGCAATTTTTTTAAACTTACCGTTATTGCTTTCTTCTTTTTTATGTTTAGACCAACCGATAGTAATCAAAACGATTGCTATAATATTGGTCAAAGGGTGTTCTACAAGTAGTTGTCTTAATTCGCTGTTTTTCATTATTTTCATGCCTAATAATGACCATTGTTCAAATTTATCTGAAACAAAATACAGTAGTAAACCTACTAACAATTGAACATGACAAACAATTAAAGCTACTAATGAAATCGATCTGTCTTTTGGTTTAAATAAACTTTTAGAAGTTACGCCTAAAATGGCATTGATTACCGCTAATAACAATACTCCTAATGCTGCGTAAGCTACAGTAGAGTGAAGGGAAAGAATAGTGCTGTACATAGTTTATTGTTTTTTGTGAATTACAAATATAGGAAATAAAAAAACCTCTCACTCAAAAAAATGAGTGAGAGGTTTAAATTGTATATTATTAAATTAGTTAAATGTATAACGAACACCTAACTGAGCTTGCCATCTTGAAGAATTTACTCCTGCATCATCAACTTGATTAAGTTGTTTTGCTGCATCAGGATTATATCTGAAAGTTGGAGTGGTTCCATCTGCTAAGAAACCAACATGGTCAACAAGTTGTACTTGGTCAAAGTTAGCAAAGTAACGTTTTCCCCAGTTTTTATTTAACATGTTTGTAAAATTGAAAATGTCTGCAGTAATTTCGAACGAGTGTTTTCTTTTTCCAACATTTACTGAAACTTCTTGAGCAAATTTTAAATCAATAACATGACTCCATTTTAAACGATCACCATTTCTTTCAGCATACTGTCCTCTTCTGCTTCTTAAATAATCATTTCCTTCAATGAAAGCGTTTAACTCATCCCATTGTTGTTGAGCAGTTAAACCGCCTGTAGTGCTTACAAGATTAATTTCAGATTGACTTGCTGGTACATACATTAATGCTGATTCTGAAAATGAATCTCTCAATAAATTCCCATTATCATTATATACATAACTTATTGGTGTACCTTCAGTTCCTTCATAATAGAAACCAATTTTGGTTTTTAAATTATTGTTCCATTTGTAAGTTAATGAAGTAATTCCTAATATTCTGTTACCTTGATCAAAGTCAGATCTTGAAACTCCGCCTATATTATTAGAACCATTAACCGTTTCAATATTGTTCCACTGTGAACTGTTTTGAGAAGAAGTAGCGTCAAATAAAACCGTTGATTCTCCATAAGCGTGTGTTCCTTGAACAAATATATCTAATTTATCTGTTGTGAAAGTTTTTGATAATGTATATGACGCATTCCATGCCTTCCCTTCTGAAGTATTTGAAGCTAAATAAATCCCTTGATAGGTATTATCAACTCTAACATTTGCATTATATCTCGGACGTGTATCTGCTCCTGTTAATCTCGTTGTAGGGTTTTGAATATTTAGATTTTCATATTTGATTGCTGTAATATTATCGTTATATGTAAAATCTCCTGAAAACAAAATTCCAAAAGGTAACTTGTGATCTACCGCAATACTCGCTTTGAAAACTTGAGGTAATTTAAAATTTCTTGCAAATAAATCTATATTTCCCGAAAATTGACCTGGAGCTCCTGGGTTTCCTGGAAGTGGTCCTAAATTAGCATTGTTTTGATTCACAATTTGACTAGCTACCGAAGTATTTGGATCAAATAAAGGCATTAAAGCATTTGTAGCCCCATTGATATCAATTGCACCTTGAGTTACTCCATTGTTATTATAAGCACCACCTGGCCATACTAATGGCAATCTAGAAGTAAATATACCTACTCCTCCTCTAATCTGAGTTTTTTTATCTCCATTAATGTCATAATTAAATCCTAATCGTGGTGATAAATGCACCTTAGTACTGATTTGATCTCCTACTCTAGCGCCTTGTAAATCTTTACCCGCAGCCTCAAGTAATGGAATGGTTCTGTTGTTGAAATCAGCATTGTTTATATAACTATCCCAAACTGGTACATCAGCTCTAATACCAAAAGTCAGTTTAAAATTGTTTGCTACTCTGAACTCATCTTGAACATATCCTCCAAATTGCATTACATCAAATTCAGCAGCTCCTTGAGAAGCATCTCCATCTCCACCTACTAATGAATATCCTAATCTAAATCTGTTTGGTTTTGCATTATTAATGAAATCATTCACATTAGAAAATCGGTAGTATCCGAAATTTCTACCTACAAAAACATTTTTTGCCGAAGAAAATTCATTGTGAGTACCAATAGTAATGGTATGTTTCCCTGAATTAATTTCAAAATTATCTGTAACTGTAAGTGTTTTTTGCTCCAATAAATTAGCAGTTGAAAATGGCTCAGAACCTAAGAAAATTCTTCCAGATCCATCAACAATTTCCACATTTGGAAAAGGTGATCCAAAAGGATTTCTATCATCTTCTACAGTAGTGTATCCAATTACTAAGTTATTCGCATATTTATTACCAAATCTTGAATTCAATTCTAATGAAGATGAGTTAGTAGTAGTTTGAAAATCAATTGCGCCTGCCATAAAATTTATAGAACTTGCTGTAGATCTTGAAGGAGAAACATCGTTTGCTTTTACTAAACTATGTCTTAATGCTAATTTATGATTGTCATTAATGTTCCAGTCAATTTTCGCAATAAACTTATCACTTTTTAAGGTTGCAAAATTATTAGTGTAAGCTCCTGGATTGTATCCAAATCGTGTAACTAAATTATTTCTTAAAAACTCAATCCCATCAGCAACAGAAGCACTTGGAGTTAGGTTCTTTACATTTCCAACATAATTATTGATGTCAAAAGGTTGTGGTGTTTCGTTGTCTTGTCTTTCATAGTTGATAAAATAAAACAACTTATCTTTTTTAATAGCACCTGCAGCTCTTACCCCAATAGTGGTAGCGTTAAACTCGGCTAATTTTTCTCTTGAACCACCAGCAGCAACTAAGCTTGGAGGTGTTTTCCCTGCATATCCTTCATTTCTATTTAAATAATAAGCAGAACCTTCAAAATTATTAGTTCCCGATTTAGTGATGGCACTAATTGCACCTCCAGCAAATCCAGAAATTTTTACGTCAAATGGCGCTACTTGAACTTGAAATTGTTCGATAGCGTCTAATGAAATAGGACTAACTCCTGTTTGTCCACCATTAGTTCCATTACTTGCTAATCCAAAAACATCATTATTTACAGCACCATCAATATAGATAGCATTGTATCTGTTGTTTTGTCCACTGATTGAAATAACATCATCTCCTCTTAACTGCGCCTGAGGCGTAAGTCTAGCGAAATCTGCTATATTTCTTGATAAAGAAGGTAGCGCATTAATTTTCTTAGAATCGATAATTGTTTGAGCTCCTGTTTTTCTTGAATTAAAAGCACTTTTTGTTGCAACAACAACTACTTCTTTTAATTCATTTGCTTCTTGTTCTAAAACAATTTTAAAACTTTGAGAATCACCAAGTTGCAAAACAATGTTTTCCACTTCTTGTGTTTTAAAACCTACGTAGCTAAAAGTAATTTTATATGGTCCTCCAACTCTCATGTTTGAGATTCTGAAAAATCCATCATAATCAGTTGAAGCAACATACTTTGTCCCTGAAGGAACGTGAACTGCAACAACATTTGACATTGGTATACCAAAAGCCTGACCATCAACTATTTGACCGTTGATAGATGAATTAGTATTACCTTGTGAAAATACTGTTAGGGTTGTTAAAAAGAAGAACCCAAAAAGTAAAGCATTTTTAAAAATTTTCATTTGGATATGTTTTTAAAATATTTTGTGCAAAGTTGCTACAAGATTTTAAGTCTAATGTTAAGTTAATGTTAACAAACACATTTTTGACAATAAAAAACTAAAAAAAATGTTAACTAAAGATTTTCTTTCGCTTAAAATATGTTTTAAGACTATATTCTTAAAATATTGAACTAGTTTTTGTACTTATTTAATAAAAAAGAAGTAGAACCATCATGGCTTTGCGGAACATTATCTACAATTTCGTCTAAAATACTTGTTGCCAGCTGTTTACCTAACTCTACTCCCCATTGATCATAGCTGAAAATATTCCAAATAACGCCTTGTACAAAAATCTTGTGCTCGTATAAAGCAACTAAAGCGCCTAATGTAGCAGGGGTTAATTTTTTGATTAAAAGAGTGTTTGTAGGCTTGTTCCCAGAGAATACCTTGTAGGGCAATAAAAAATCGGCTTTGTCACCCGAAATTCCTTGTTTTTGGAATTCCGCTTGTACTTGCGCTTTGGTTTTACCCATTAATAAAGCTTCTGTTTGCGCAAAGAAATTGGACATTAATTTATCATGATGGTCTTTATTTCCATATAATGACTCTTTAAATCCTATAAAATCGGTTGGAATCAACTTTGTTCCTTGATGAATTAATTGGAAAAAAGCGTGTTGAGAATTAGTCCCTGGTTCGCCCCAAATAATAGTTCCGGTTTGATAATTTACTGGTTTTCCGTCTCTTCCAATGCTTTTACCATTACTTTCCATAATTCCTTGCTGTAAATAAGGCGCTAATTTTTGCAAATATTGGGTATAAGGAATCAACGCTTCGCTTTCTGCACCAAAAAAATTATTGTACCAGATACTCAATAAAGCTAAGGTAACCGGAATATTTCTATCGAAAGATTCGTTTTTAAAATGTTCGTCCATTTCATGAGCGCCGTGTAATAATTGATCAAAATGATCAAATCCAACGGCCAAGCTAATTGATAGCCCAAC
>JACCDH010276195.1_pt1 | contig 12375 bp, 9 predicted proteins | sample 7442481 | NCBI WGS metagenome assembly JACCDH01 (sample SAMN15323433, study PRJNA562643) | freshwater metagenome | isolation source: river surface water | place: USA:Blue River Watershed | collected 2017-08-15
CGGAGAGAGTTTTCATGATGTAGATCCCAGAGCCACCCGAAAGATTTGGTGCTTTGATAACCCACTCGTCCATATTTTTTTGAATCGTATTAACAGATTCTTTTTTTGGTGGAAGAGTTTCTGGTGGGGGGATTTTCGGTCCCCCAAGTGGGATGCCGAGTTCTTTTATTTTTGAAGCAAAAAATTTGGGAGCATAAGTTGTAAGAGCAGCAAGGATGATTTTATTATCTAGGATACGGTTCAGACCACCCATGTAGATCTTTCGAGTTAAAATAGCATCCAAGAGTCCTGGAACGGCGTAATCCGACTGAAGTGGAATCGGATTGCCATTGACATCTAAAACGAGTGGAGCGTCTCCTTCTTGCCCGAGTTTTAATGAGTCACGAAGATAGATAGGTTCATTTGTATCCGGGTCACGGAGAATGATTCCCTTATCAACATCAAAAAGTGCGGAGTCAGCATTAATACGCGAGTAAATGGCAGTCACAATTGGATTCGATCCATTGATTGTACGAAGTCTGATGTAACCCTTCTCGTCTTGGAAGAGTTGGACCGGATCAGCGTACACAAGTCCTGAGTAGGCCGCAAGGTTATGAATCTCTGGAGCTGCACCATTCATTCCACCTGGCGGAAGAATAACTTGGATACCATCCTTAATTCCTGTCCAATCTTCACCTAATGTTTTGTAGGTTTCTGCAAGAACCTGGAAATGATCATTTGGCATGAGTTTGCCCATGGACTCCAGGACATCAGGATTTTGTTCGTAGTGGCCTTCGAGCACGTTCATGTTATTTGAAGCGCCTGAAGGAGCTCCGGCATTTAATTCCAGAATTCGGAACGGGAGTTCAGGAAGCTGAGATGTTTTTTTAGACGCAAGAATCTGTTCAAAGTTTTTTGACTGTTCGAGGTAATCCTCAATTAAAACTAAATCCAGTCCAACGTTATCGAAGAACGGGTACTTCTTCATATTAGGGTGATGAAGCTGTGGAAAGTAGTTTGGAGACTCTGCAATCGCTTGAATGAAAATCGAACGTATCTCTGCCGGGAGAGATTTCACGAATGGAGAATCTTTAATTGATTTTGATCCATAAATATCTTGGATAACACATCTTAATGAAACGATTAAAGATTGCGCTGCTTTTTCGATCGTGTTGAAAACAGATTTTTGAAGCGGAACAATGGTTGTTGTACATGGGACAGTAAAAATTTTGTAGTTTCCATTCTCATCAGATTTTTGAAATGTGAGATCACGTTTACGAATGAATTTCGTTAAGTTCTGTGACTCTTTCAAGTGAACTGAAACTTCACGTGAAAGCAGATTTTTAACCAATGCTCTTGAATGGTTGTATGGAGCTCTTTTTTTTCTCGATGAAAAAATATAGTTGGCCACATCAACTTTAACTGAACCAATGAATCCTTGATTAGGATTATAAGGTTGAATTTTTTTACGAGAATTTTTAACTTTTATCACTTTCGACCTCTCAAAAAATATTCAAATCTTCGAATTTCTTAGTTTTTGCGTATTGTATACAAGCTTAAGACGCATAGCATTACTTTCTCTTAAGGTTAGTAAAATCTACAGAGTCTGAGCAAATTTTGATGTTTAGGGCCTCTAAACTTAAGAGTGTGCTATGCAAATTCTGGGACAATCTTGGTCATAAGAAAAATCGCGTACTTATACCAGAACTCCCACGATTTGTAAGGAGAAATTGTCCAATTTTCAGGCATTTGTACAAAGATGATGAAATTTAACTTAACGAGAAGATGACTTTAAAAAGGCTACCCTTGTTGAGTCTGTGGTAATCAATTGTAGCGTTGTGGTACTCAGCAATTTGGTAAGCAATAGACATACCAATTCCAGTTCCTGGCATGTTGATAGCGGATCCACGACGGAATCTTTTTGAAGAAATTTCTTTGAGGTCTTGATCCGAAATACCCGGACCTTCATCCTGAATCCAGACTTCAATGGCCTTGGGTGCACTTCGGATCTGAAGATCAATTGTACTACTTTCTGGTGAATACTTGATGGCATTATCGATGATATTCTCAAATAGACTATCAAGAAGTTGCTTTTCTCCCATGACCTCTAAGTTAGTGATTTCTTCATCGATGTTAAATCGGACAAGGATTCTTTTTTCTTTGGCCTTAAAGCTTAGTCTTGAAGTGACATTCAAAAGGAGGTCATCAAGTCGAAGCGGGTAGAAAATAAAATTCTCACTCCCAGATTCAACCCGAGACACTAATAAAAGATTTTTTACAAGTTCAATAAGCCTTTCGACTTCTTCTCGTAAACTCTTTTGAAATCGTTGATGTTCATCAAGAGACCGGGATTTTGATTCAAGCACATCAAGCTCTCCTTTAATAATAGAGAGGGGAGTGTTGAGCTGATGGCTCGCGTTCGCGACGAAGTGCTCCTGCGCCTTGAATGATTTTTCTAATCGTCCGAGTAAGTTGTTAAGAGTTTTTGCAAGCTCCTCCACCTCGTCGCGAGTATTTGCTTCAGGAACTCGAAGCGACAAATTCTGTGCCGCAATTTTAGTCGCAGCATCAGTGAGTCGTTTAATTGGACTTAAGGTTTTTCCTGCAATGAGGTAAGCGAGAAAGCTTGAAACCACAATCAAGAACGGGACCGTGAGAAAAGTAACTAAAAGAGAATCTGTTTCTCTTTTAACAACCGAGTTGTAGGGAGTGGCCACTTGAAGAATCATCTCTTGGCCCACGTAGTTTGAAATCTTCAAATTAACCGCACGGTAAATGTTCTTTCCTTCTGAGAAGGAAAGAAAGCGTCTCGTGTAGTCTGTTTTTAGCGGAAGCTTAGGATCATAAGGGATCTCCAAAAACGGGAAGGGCTTGTCACTTTTAGTTAAAACTGTCCCTTCTAGTGATCGGACGGAGTAGTATGTGTTGTTTAGAATAAAAGGAAAGTCTTTGACTCCTTCACTGGCCGGAAGATTGAAATTGATTTTTAGCCCCGAATCATCAGTCGAGAGATACTGTGATAGATCAATCGCATAGTTTAGTAACCCGGAATCAAAGTCTTTTCGGGCGGATTCAAAATATTGATTGCTAATGATGTAAGCAAAGACGCAGATGAACAACCCAAAGAGAGTTGAGTAAACCAGTGTGATCTGAAAACGGATGCCTTTAAAAAAATTATTCAATTTTATTTAAAACATATCCTTGTCCCACAACTGTTTTGAGGATTTTTTTAGGAAAAGGACTGTCTATTTTTTTTCTTAGGTGGTTAATGTAAACATCAATCACGTTTGAATCCGGATCAAAGTCTGCACCCCACACTTGTCTTGCGATCGCGTTTCGGTCCAGTACTTTATCAATATTTCTCATTAAAAACTCAAGGAGAGAAAACTCTTTGGTCGTGAGTTCGACACGAATGCCCTCTCGTGTGACCTGACGAGTGATGAGATCCATTATCACGTCACCGTTTCTAAGTTGTGCCTTGTCTTCAGTTTTTCTACGAATGAGCGCGCGTACCCTTGCGTGTAATTCTTCGAATTCGAAGGGTTTGGTAAGATAGTCATCAGCACCGGAGTCTAAGCCTTGAATTTTATCTTTTGTCGTTGAGAGTGCAGTGAGCATGAGGATGAAGCCAGTGTGACCTTGGATACGAAGTTCTTTTGCGAAATCCATCCCACTCATTTCAGGTAGCATGACATCGAGAATGATAAGATCAAACTTTTTTGACTTGAGCATCTGACGGGCAACAGTGGTGCTTTCTGTTGTTTCAACGAAGTGACCAACTTCTTGTAGTCCTTGCTGAATTAGTGCTGCTACCTTTTTCTCATCTTCTACTACAAGTATATTGATCATAACTGTCTCCGAAATAAGTCGATTTTAAATAAAGGTAGGATTAAGGCTTGTTGGTGTCAACTTTTTAAGAGTCTGGTTCGCGTGCTAAAAAAGTTAAGATTTTTTCATAAGGAAAGTCTTATGTTTTTTATTTTTGTAATGTGTTTTAGTAGGTAAGACATTTCGTTTAAAGCATGATGGTTTTGTTGATTTTAATTTTCTCTGCATAAAGGTTTTTAATAATCAAGTGAACCCTATTCATAAACAATTCCGTTTTGAAGAATCCCAAATAAGGATAAAACATAAATGTATGTAGTTTGTAAGTATCTAATTTTGTTCTAATGATTTTTAAAAGGGATGGTAGCAACGGGCGGAGTTGAACCGCCGACCCCAGCGTTATGAATGCTGTGCTCTCACCAACTGAGCTACGTTGCCCCAATAAAAAAGTAATGCCATACTATTTGGCAGTTCACTGTCCGTCAATATTATTGAGTGTTTGCATATGAAAAAACTGGGCCCTGGGGCTTACCGAGCGTTATTTACAAAGCATATTTGGCGATTTTTAGGTCAAGTGACTAGTTCTCATGAGCTTAGAGGTAAGCACGCAGTCTCCGTTTCTGGTGGTCTTGATTCAATGTCTCTTCTTTGGTTCGCGAAAACGTTGCATCAAGATGGACTGATCGGCGAGGTGAGGGCCATTTTTATCCACCATCATACGCGAGACGGTCAGAATGCTGATAAAGAATTAGTCCAAGCATTTTGCGAGAAAGAAGATATTCCCTTTGTTTGTTTAGACATCGAAGGCCTTGAGTGCACTGATGCTAATTTTGAGGCCAAGGCCCGGGAGATGAGACGGAGATTGTCTGCTAAGGAAATGCAGGCAAATGAGTTGCTCTGGCAGGGGCATCATCTTGATGATTCTTACGAGTGGACCTTCATGCAGAGGCACCGCTCTAGTTCTCCGGAATCTTCACTAGGTATTCCTGTTCGTAATGGCCATGTGGTGCGGCCCTTTTTATCAGTGACAAGGCAGCAACTCCAAAAGCTTGTAAAGAACGAAGGTATCCCTTTCCGAGAAGATCCAACTAATCTTGATCTTAAATATGACAGAAACTTCATCCGCCATAAAATTATCCCTGCTGTTCGTGAGAAATACCCAAAGTATTTGAAGTTCTATGCCCAGTCCTCTAATTTCCTGGCCAGTGCCAGAGGAGTCTCTCTATTTAATAACGGTCCAACGAAGATCTACACTTTCGATACCGGTGCCATTGTTCTAGGCGAAACTTTTTCGGAAACTCAAATCCAAAATCTGATTCATCGCTACTCGAGTGCCCACCGAGGGAAAACGATGGTGTCCATAGTCAGAATGCTCAAAGCGATTGAGAACGGGAAGAAAGGTCCGTTTCAGTTTAGTGGTGGTGTTGAGGCATATTCTTCATTTGGGCTTTTGATGATCTATCGTCAGAGAGTAAAAAACTATGATGAGGCCATAGCTTCTGTTCTTTCAAATTTTTCTTTAGAAAGCATACTTGATCTGGGAATGTATCAAAAAAGTGAACTCGAAAGTGTTTGGAAAAATTTATTGAGTACTCATGATGCAATGTTGAATATGCCAGGCCTCATCCTCGTACTTGAATCTGACTCTATAAATAAATCTCTTAATACCTCCTGTTTTGATCCACTTTTCCCTAGAGTGTCGGCCGTTTGTAAGGAGAAAGGGCTTCGTTTCATGTCTTTTAGTAAGTGTTTACACCTCTGGGAAAAGAAGAAAGAAAAGCTGCCCAAAACACTCAGGCTTTTACCTCTTTGTAATCTCTCGCATCTCTTTCCTTCCCAATAATAGAACTCTGTCTGTATAATTGAAGCAGTCGATGACAGTCGACTTTTCAAAGACACAAGAAATAAAAAAGGTTCTGATTATGAAAAAACAACAGAAAACACTCATGCTTTGGATCGTTGTGATATTGATCATGGCATTTGTGATGAAAGTTTTAGAGCAAAAAACGGTGAGTGCTAAGAACATTAACTTCAGTAACTTTATCACTGCGGTTGAAGGCGGTAATATCCGTGAAGTCACTTTCCAAGGTGATAATACGATTCAAGGTAAGTTTAAAGAAGGGTATGAGAATGGTTCATACTTTGAGCTCACAGGAAACACGGGAGATGAAACTTTTCGTATCTTGAAATCTCACGGGATTATTCCAAACTATAAGCGTGAAGAGAAGCAAGGTTTCCTCGCCACTTTACTTATTAACTGGCTCCCGATGATTCTCTTGTTCTTATTTTTTTTCTTCTTCTTAAAGCAGCTTCAGGCCGGTGGTGGAAAGGCGATGAGTTTTGGTAAGGCCCGAGCAAAAATGTTAACTGAAAATGATAAGAGAATCACTTTTGTAGACGTTGCTGGTGTGGAAGAGGCCAAAGAAGAATTAGTTGAGATAGTAGATTTCTTGAAGGATCCAAAAAAATACACCACACTTGGTGGTAAAATTCCTAAAGGCTGTTTACTCGTTGGTCCTCCAGGAACAGGTAAAACTTTACTCGCTCGTGCAGTTGCTGGTGAGGCGGGTGTTCCATTCTTCTCAATTTCTGGTTCCGATTTTGTTGAAATGTTTGTTGGTGTGGGTGCTTCACGAGTGCGTGACCTTTTCGAACAAGGTAAGAAGCACGCTCCTTGTATTATCTTTATTGATGAAATCGATGCCGTTGGACGTCACCGTGGTGCCGGAATGGGCGGTGGACATGATGAGCGTGAGCAGACGTTGAACCAACTTCTCGTTGAGATGGATGGATTTGAGTCAAATGAAGGCGTCATTATCATGGCGGCCACAAACCGAATTGATGTATTAGATCCGGCCCTCTTGCGTCCAGGTCGTTTTGATAGACGTGTGACTGTTGGACGTCCAGATGTTCGTGGTCGTCATCAGATTATTAAAGTCCATACAAGAAAGACTCCACTTTCTGGAGACATTGATCTTGAAGTGATTGCCAAAGGAACTCCTGGGTTCACTGGTGCCGATCTCGCTAACCTCGTTAACGAAGCGGCCCTCCTTGCTGCTCGTGACGGGAAGAAAGCTCTTTCAATGATTGATTTTGAAAACGCTAAAGATAAAGTCATCATGGGAGTTGCCCGTAAATCGATGATCATCTCTGATAAAGAAAATAGACTGACGGCCTATCATGAAGCTGGTCATACAATTGTTGGGATGCATTTACCTCACACGGATCCGATCCATAAAGTTTCTATCATCCCTCGTGGCCAGGCCCTAGGTGTGACGATGACTCTTCCGAATGAAGACATGTTGAACCTTTCAAAAGAAAAAGGTGAAAACTTTATTTCATTCTTAATGGGTGGGCGAGTAGCTGAGGAGCTTGTTTATGGTGAGATGACGAACGGAGCTTCAAACGATATTGAGCGCGCTACTGATCTTGCTCGTAACATGGTTTGTAACTGGGGTATGTCAGATAAGCTTGGTCCAATCAACTACGCTAAGCAAAGTGGGGGAATGGTTTACGGCGGAGAGAGTGTATCTTTTTCTGATGAAACTTCACGTAAGATTGATATGGAAATTGCAAACTTTGTGCAAACGAACTACGAAGTTTCAAAACGTATTTTACAGGATAACTTAGAGGCCCTTCATCGTTTAACGGATGCCCTGGTGGTTTGGGAAACGCTAGATGCTGAACAAATAAAAAACATCATTGACGGAAAAGACATTGGTCAACCGGTAATGACTAAAAAGCCAACGGATGTTCCTCCTACAGCTGGAACAACGGCCGGTGTAGCTCCACTTTTTGGAGCTGGGAAACCAAATCCGGCCTAGGCACTTGATAGATTCAAATAGAAAATTGCATTTAAAAAGAATGGGGGTGATGAATATCACCCCCAATTCGTTTTCAGATGGGGGAGAGTTGATCTCTCCTTCGATTATACGCGAGCGCTTCCTTTCCTTTGGGCCCATTGACGTGCTTGATGTTGGGGCCGAGTCTACGGCGCCTATGAATTCATCAATTAGTTGGGAAGAAGAATGGGGGCGCCTGAGACCTTACCTCGCTCTTCTTTGCGAGTTTAGAGTTCCCATAAGTATTGATACCTATCACACTGATACCATAAAAATGGTTACGAGAACCTGGAAGGATGACGGGATCGATCTTCCTTTGATATGGAATGATGTCTCAGGAAAATTTGATCACGACGTTGAAGAATTCCTCGCTCTTAATAAAAATTTTAAATATGTTTATTGTCACAACCTCGCTCCCACGCGAGAACTCACGGGCAAGCACATGAGTTTTCCTTGGACTTGCGGGCCGGAGTCGTGTGTGGACGAGCTTGTGGCCCATTTTAAGAAGCATATTCATCCTCAAGTCATTTTTGATCCCACACTTGGTTTTTCTAAAAGCTATGAACAGAACTGGTATTTATTGGAGAACATGGGACGGCTTCAAGAAAAAGTCGGTCATGATCAATGGGTTGTTGGGTACTCTCGTAAGAGTTTTTTGCGAAAGAGACTTGGGATAGGACAAATCGACTTTGAGGCACGAGAAAGACTCGATCAGTATCACACTGAGATTTTAAACAAGCTTCTTCCAAAATTATCCGGCACTGTTTGGGTGAGAACTCACAGGCCCGAGCTCATGAGTTCTTTACGCTTTGAATTTTAAAACAGTATACTTATTTATATGAGACTTCGCGGACTCACTCTAGAGACAGTTTATTTTGAGGATTACCTTTCGTTTTTAACAGAGGTGCTTGAACTCGAGCTCAATGAGCTTACAGATATATCGATGAGGCTTGATCTCCAGGGAACATGGCTCGAGATTAAAAAAGTTCCAAGCGCTCCTCATCAAGTCGCTTCTAATGTCGAGTTTAGTCTTGATGAAGAAGAGTTCGAGGCCTTAAAGCACAAGGTGAGTTTTTTTTATTATAGAAAAGGTCCTTCTCGTTTTCTTTTTCTAGCGACAGAATTTGATCGTTATGAAGTTGTTGATCCTGATGGTCGGGTATGGCGATTCAAAAATAATTCTCATCTCATTTCAGCTCCCACGACTAGCAACACTGCTTATGTAAGAAACTGTTAGTTTACGGTTACTTCGATTCTTTGGAATGATTGCTTCGTACATTAAAACTTCCGGGAAAAGGATTTCCGATGAAAAAGAATATTGTTTTAGTTGCCTTCGCTTCGCTATCTCTTTCAGCATTTGCTGGTATTGACCAAGTAGATGTTATCTATGGTGAAGACAATCGTAAGGATGTTTTCGAATCAACTGATGCTTCTCTTATTGAATTATCAAAATCGACTGCCGGAATGATTAACTCTAGAAATCTTAAATTAGTAAAGAATCAAGAAATTGAGATAAGTGGAACGACACTACTCGCACGTGGAATTTGTGCGAAAGAGAGATTCTCGAAACAGATTTCTGCGGCGAACTGTTCAGGCTTTCTAGTTGCTCCGAATGTGATTGTGACGGCTGGTCACTGTATAAAAAGTGCTGCTGACTGCGCGGCCAATAAGTGGGTCTTCGATTATAAAGTAGAAACAGCTGACCAAGGAAAAGTAATAGTTCCTTCATCGTCAGTTTATTCGTGTAAAAAAATTATCTCGCGCGCTCTTGATAACATGTCAAAAGATGATTTTGCTGTGATCGAAATTGATCGTAATGTAACGGATCGATCTCCTTTGACTTTTAGAAAGAGTGGAAAAATTGCAGTCGGCGATGCTTTGGCCGTGATTGGTCACCCAACAGGTCTTCCAACAAAGATTGCAGATGGTGCGAATGTTCGTTCACTCTCGACAAAGTTTTTCGTCGCTAACCTTGATACGTATGGTGGCAACTCTGGATCAGCGGTGTTTAATACAAAAACGCTAGAAGTAGAGGGGATCCTTGTTCGTGGTGAGACTGACTACGTCCGTGACTCTGCTCTTGGCTGTAATGTTTCTAACGTTTGTAAGAACGATAGCTGCCGTGGTGAAGATGTAACTTTTATTACTAACATTGAAGCCTTAAAATCGCTTTAATTTTGATTCCAAATGACTAAGAAGGGCCTCCTTTGGGAGGCCTTTTTTATTTCTCCGTATGTTGACGATCCCTTCTTTTAATAGAGACAATTATAAAACCAAACTCTCTAAGGAGACTCTATGAAATGGATTTCAATGTCTTTGTTGTTGGCAATGGTTGCTAACACTCACGCTGCTAAAATCGCAGTGATCGATTCCGGTCTTGATTACAAACACGAAATGATTACTCCAAATCTTTGGACAAACCCAAATGAAGTTGAAGACCGTCGTGATAACGATGGAAATGGTTATCAAGATGACGTGCATGGATGGAACTTTGCTGAGCAAAATGGCGTCTTGATTGATTACAAATACCTCGGGACATTCTCACCTGATTGCAAAAAATACTTCGATATTCAAGGGAAGATGTTTCTAAAAACTGCGACAGAAGCAGAGATTGCATGGCTTAAAGAAAAAGTGAAAGATGCTGCCTTCATTAAAGAAATGGGTAAGTTCGGAAATTTTGTGCACGGAACTCACGTCGCCGGGATTACGATCCGTGATTCTAAGAATGAAGTTATTGGGATTAAGCTCATCCCGACTGAAGTGAAGCTTTGGTACGATGGTTTGAAAAATCAAAAATCTGCAAACGCTGACCGCTGGGAACTTCTTCAAAAAGCTTTCGATGCACTTGCAACTCAGCAAATGGCGCTTCTAGGTGATATCGCTCGCTTTGCTGATTACCATAAAGCAGATGTCGCCAATGGTTCTTTCGGTACAGGCTTTAAACAAGCAAAAATGATCACGGATAATGCGTATAAAATTATTTTCTTCAAGAAACCAAGTGAAGAAGATTCGAATAAAGCTGCTTCTATGTTTATTAAGTCACTCGTTGCGGCCGGAGATAAATTTGTCTCTGCAGCGCCTAATACTCTTTTCGTTTTTGCTGCCGGTAACGATGGGATGTCAAACGATGAGTTCGGTACAAGCCCGGCCAATATTAAGGCGGATAACGTAATTACTGTAGGTGCTACATACAAGAATGAATTTTTCGCTCCGTTTTCAAACTACGGCACAAAGATGGTCGATATCGCAGCTCCAGGGATGCTAATTAATTCATCGATCCCGGGTAACGATTACCTAGAAGTTTCTGGAACATCTCAGGCGTCTCCTTATGTCGCTAACGTTGCAGCTAAAATCAAAGAGGCCAATCCTAAGCTCAAGCCTTCAGAGATTAAAAAAATCCTCATGGGTACTGTTGATCCAAAATCATTCTTGAAAGAAAAAGTTTCAACAAGCGGAATTGTGAACTCTGACCGAGCTGTCGTTGCAGCTCAGCTTTCTGTGACATCATCAGTTGAGATCGCAATCTCACGCGCAAAAGCTCAAGTGAAAGATGCCGTTTCTTTCTCTTCAGAGTCAGTAAACAAAAATGTTGTTGTTCCTATGCCTCTACAGCCGATGTTTAAGTAGTTTAGATCTGTTCAATAATATTGGTGGTGAAACCTTGCATAAATTTGCCAAGGTTTCACCACTTTTAAACTGCCCTACTTGAATGGTGTTTGAATTAGAAATTTGTTAATTAGATTAAAGAGTTATCTCGTTTCTTTAAAACATTCGTAGCTTCCAAATAAGTTTCAATCGGTTATTCATTCATAAGTTCATTAGTGAAGTCAGATCCAACACCAATCAAGTAGGGCAGTTTATAAAAAAAAGGCTACAGTTTTACTGTAGCCTTTTTTTAAAAAAGAATTTTGATCTCTTAGTCTTATTTAAAAGCTTTGATTTCTCCAGATGCTAGTTTCTTTTTATAGTCATCTAGAACAGCTTTAACTTTTGGTAAAAGTAAATAACAAGCCATGATATTTGGTAATGCAAGCAACCCGTAAACAGCGTCAGAAACGTTTAAAACGATGTTTAGTTGAGCAATAGATCCAACAAAAATAAAGATAATAAAAACGTATCTATAGTAAGGGATGAATTTTTCACCAAAGATAAATGTAATCCCTTGCTCACCATAGTAACTCCAAGAAATGAGAGTTGAGAAAGCGAAGAGAGTCACAGTGAGTGTAACGATCCATCGGCCAGCAGGTCCCATTACTGTTTCAAATGCATGAGCAGTCATTTCTGAACCGGCAGCAACACCAGTTGCAGACCATGCACCTGTCAAAAGGAGTGCCACAGCAGTGATTGTACAAACGACGATGGTATCAATAAATGGCTCAAGAAGTGCAACGATACCTTCTTGTATTGGAGTTGTTTTCGCCGCAGAGTGTGCCATTGCAGCTGATCCCATACCTGCTTCATTCGAAAATGTCGCTCTTCTAATCCCCATAATGATAACGTCTTTAAATGCAGCACCAGCAAAGCCACCAACAGCAGCTGTTCCAGCGAAGGCACCAGAGAAAATCTGAGAAAACATTGTAGGAATCATGTCGAACTTAGCAATAAGAATCCAGATTGCTCCAAACAAGTATATTCCAACCATGGCCGGAACCATTTTTTCAGTAACTTGCCCAATACGCTTGATCCCACCGATAAGAATAAGAAACGCCCCCGCGCAAAAAACAAGACC
>JACCDH010072191.1_pt1 | contig 12371 bp, 9 predicted proteins | sample 7442481 | NCBI WGS metagenome assembly JACCDH01 (sample SAMN15323433, study PRJNA562643) | freshwater metagenome | isolation source: river surface water | place: USA:Blue River Watershed | collected 2017-08-15
ACTTAGCAGCTGTTACACCACAAGATGTAAAAGCAATGGCTGAAAAATATATCAACCCAGACAATGCAAACATTGTAGTAGTAGGTAGCAAAGAAGAAGTAGCTAATAAATTAAAAGTATTCTCTGGCAATGGTACTATTGAATATGTAGATAATTATGGCAATGCAGTTGAAAACACGACTATTGTTGCGGCTCCAGCAGGCGTAACGGCAGAAAGTGTTTACAACAAACACTTAAGTTTAATTGGTGGCGAAAAAGTAATTGCATCGATTAAAGAAGTAAAAACTGTGTTTGAAGCAGAGATGCAAGGTATGGTGCTCAATTTTACTAAATATTCGAAAGCAGGAAAATATAAATCAACTGTGAGTGTACCTAAAATGGGCATGACTTTCCAAAAGGAAGTTATCAATGGCAAAACGGGTTATGCTGAAGCTCAAGGTCAAAAGAAAGAAATGACGGCTGAAGAAATAGCAGAGAAAAAAGAAGAAATAGATCCTCAAGCTGATATTCATCAAGCTGCTATTGGTAATACTCGTACTTTAAAAGGACAAGATGGAAACCAATATGTAATAGAAGTGAAAGATGCTAAAGGAGAAACTTCTAAAGAATACTATGATGTAGCTACTGGCTTCAAAGTAAAAGAAGTAAAAACACAAGACACTCCTCAAGGACCAATGTCTATTGTTGTAGAGTATGCTGATTATAAAGAAGTACCTAGCAAAAAAGGATATAAAGTAGCTTATACTGTAAAATACCAAGCTGGACCTCAAGCTTTCGATATGAAATTAACAACTATCGAAATCAACAAAGGTATCAGTGATGAAGAATTCAAATAAGCAATAGCTTTAAATAAAAATGAAAGCCACTTCCTTAGAAGTGGCTTTCATTTTTATACTAAATACCATTTATACAATTAATGAGCGTCAAAAAGGTTGTTGTTTTATATTTTAACAATTGAATAAACCTTTGCTTTTTGAAAATGCTATAAATGTATTTAGCTTTGCATTCAAACGTTAGTATTTAAAAAAAGTTATGAAAAAAATTAAAAAAATAGCTCAACGCTGTTGTTCTCTCCTCTTGTTTATTTTTACCCTGCATACCGCTACTAATGCACAAACAAAAAATAACAATTCAACTTTAAAATCTACACAACAATCATGGTTTACAGTTCCTTTTAAACAAGTAGGTAATCTCATTGAAATTAAAGCTTCTATAAATGGAATTGTTAGAACGTTTATATTAGATAATGGAGCACCTATGCTTGTTTTAAACAGCGCCTATATTAAAAGTGATAGCCTAAGTAAAAAAGAAGCTATACAAGGACAAGGCTCTGGAGGCGCCATTGACAATATGCATATCGACACTATTGATCAATTTGAAATGAAAGATATTCAACTAAAAAATCAAAGGGCACTAGTTGTTAATTTAGCTCACTTAGAACAAGAAACTCATTCAAAAATATACGGTCTTATTGGCTATGAGATATATAAAAATTACGACTTACTTTTTGATTATAAAAATAAAACCATCACTTTTATAAGAGCAGAGAAAACAAATGCATTCATGTATAATAAATTGTCATCTTCAAAATTTATTGAGGTTCCGATAATAATAAATAATCATATTGCAGTAGTTGATTGTGAAATGAAACATAAACTATATAAAATGGGAATCGATTGTGGAGCAGAAAGCAATCTATTTGATACTAACTTAATTAGTGAATTACAATCAAATATTAAATCAATGCAATCAGATGAACTATTAGGCGCAAATGCTTCAAGTACAAATATAAATTCAGGTAAAATAAAAAGAATAAAAATTGGAACTCGTAAATTTAGAAACACTATAACTGTTTTTAATGCTATTGAACATTTGAATCAAAATAACCCAATGAAAATTGACGGATTGATAGGCTATGAAATACTATCTAAACAAAAAACGCTTTTGAGTTATAGCAATAAAAAACTTGTGTTTATAAAATAAATATTTATTTGGCTGATAAATTCTATTACTCAATATCTATTTACAAAAAACTGTTACCTTAACAAAGTAGCATCCCCTTTTTTCACTTGTTGTTTTTTGTTTATAATTTGATATGTACAAATCCAATTATAAGTACCTAACTCTTGAGGTATATCTTTATAGGTGCCATTCCATTTATCATTGGCATTGCGGGTATGAAACATACGCTCACCCCAACGATTGTAAATACTTAAATCATAATAGTCTAAAAACAGTGTATTACCCATAGCACCAAAATGATCATTATTTCCATCTCCATTAGGTGTAAACCCTGTTGGAAAAAAAATATCGTATTGACAATCAAATAAAACACCAACGGTATCACTAGCCGTGCAGCCTAATAAATTACTTACGGTAACTGAATAAAAATTACTTTGACTTACAACAATACTAGGTGTTTGCTCACTAGTGCTCCATAGATAGGTTTGAAAATTACCTGGACTTAAGGTATATGTTTTTTCTGGACATAATATAGTATCCACACCCAAACTAACAATAAGATTATTCAAATTAGGAACATAGAGTTGTACACTTGCATCGCATTGATTAGCATCTTTTACTTGCACCGTATAATTGCCACTAGCGATGGAACTAGCGCTTGCTGTGCTAGATACCGACGGTTGCCACGTATAGGTAATTGGTGCTCTTGCTCCGCTCACCAATATTTGAGCAGCACCAGAAGCTGTATAGCAATCGCTTGGCTGTGTAGTATAAGAAGTAGATAAGTTACTATAGCTAACAAGCACGGTATCCCTTCCAACACAACCCAATATGTTTTTAATTTGGACCCAATAGGTTCCTGGCGCTGAAACTAAAAAGCTTGATAAGCTTGATCCATCTTGCCATAAATAAGTACTATAGTTGGGTAAGTTATACAAGATGATTGCATTTTTACATAAAGTAGTGTCTTTACCTAAATTCGGTTTAAAATTACCCAAATTACCAACCGAAACTTGAGCGGTATCTGCACATCCATTAGCATCTTGTATGGCAACGGTATACATACCCGATGCTAATCCAGATGCAGTAGCTGTATTACCGCCACTTGGCGACCATTGATAAGTATAGGGTGCTGTTCCTCCAGAGACCAAGACTGAAGCTGTTCCGGTTGCAACTTGACAATTTGTTGGAGTACTCGAAGTGGTTTTTTGAAATTGTGTTGGTGAAGTTAGCGTTACGGTAGATGAAGTAGGACAAATATCAGCACCAGAAATACTCACGGTATATTGACCAGGACCCAAGTTACTAATCGTTGGAGTGTTTTGTGGAGGTGTGGTATTCCAGTTATATGTAAATGGCGGTGTATTAGAACTCACGCCAGTAACTACAGCAGTTACAGATCCGTTGGTTCCACTACAATTTAATGCTTGTGCAACTTGTGCTTGAACATTTAATATCGTAATTGTTTTTGAGTAAGTAGATGTTGGATTACAAGGGCCAGATACTTGAAGCGTAACCGTATAAGTACCCGGAGCAGAAAAAGTATGTGTTGGGTTGGTAACTGAAGAAGTATTATTTGCGCCCGATGCTGGATCGCCAAAATTCCAAGAATAGGCAGAATTACAAGAGCCTCCTGGATTGCTAAACAACATTGCATTGCCTTGGCACTGATAGGTAAATGTAGCATTGGTAGCTGGTGCATTTCCTATAAAAATATCATCTACTGCAAAGCCATCATAGGCATTGCAAGTAGTACCGGCACCAAATATAAAGCGAAAAAGAACAGCACTCTGACCAGCTAAGTTTCCTAAACAATGTTTTGCTAAAAGCCAAGTGGTACTACCAGCACCACCCTGACAGGATCCTTGGGTACTTTGTTTGTTTCCTGCCCATCCTGCTTTATTAGTTGCCAATCCAGTTAGGTTAGTTACACTTGCTTGGTTATACCAAATAGCATTCATGCAATTAGCTGGTTCGTTATAAGCACCTACGGTGTTCCAGCTTGCTCCGTTATTTATTGAATATTGTAAAGAAGCACCATCATAAATATTCTCCGTTTCCCAAAATACTTTAAAAGAAATATAGGGGTAGGCTAAATTTGAAAAATTAAAGCATGGACTTTGTAACCAAGAGCGCTCACCATTATTATATGCACTAGCCGATAATCCACCAACAATCCAACATTTAGTTCCCGTTGCAGCGCTTGAAATGACGGGTTTATTAGGCGTGCCCCAAGCCCAATCGTTACCCACAGTCCCTCCAGATGTCCAGCCTCCATTATTTAATTCAAACCCTTCACTATATGGAAACGTACTAATTGGCATTGCACATTGTGCAAGTACAAAAAGGGGCAACAAGCACCCTAAGCTGAGAAGGAATAAAAATCTGCCTATTGGTTGGAGCATTGGTTATATTGAAGTAACAAAAGTCGGAATAAATTTCTATAAAAGATAAGCCTTTAGCTTAGTCAATTATTATATAAAAATTAAGGGTTAGGAATTAGCAAACATGTCAATTTGTCGTAACTTTGAGCAAAACTAGAAGAATAGCAATGGAAACGCTTATCAGCAAAGATATTAACGAAGCAAAACAGGGCGAAGTTTATGCCCCTTTTGCTAATGATCCCAATACTTATCATAAGAAATTCTATATAGAAAGTTATGGTTGTGCCATGAATTTTAGTGATTCTGAAATAGTAGCTTCCATATTAAATGAAAAAGGATTTGGCGCAACTCGAATGATTGAAGAAGCCGATTTAATTTTCATTAATACCTGTTCTATCCGAGAAAAAGCAGAACAAACGGTACGTAATAAATTGCAAAATTACCGCACCTTTAAAAAAGAAAATCCAAGCTTATTAGTGGGTGTGCTTGGCTGCATGGCAGAGCGCTTGAAAGCTAAATTATTAGAAGAAGAAAAACTGGTGGATATTGTAGTTGGACCAGATGCGTATAGAAGTCTACCCGCTTTAATAGAAGAAGCAGAATCTGGACAAAAAAGTGTGAATGTACTTTTAAGTAGAGAAGAAACATATGCCGATATTTCACCTGTTCGTTTAAATCATAATGGAGTTGCTGCTTTTGTAAGCATTATGCGTGGATGTAACAACATGTGTTCTTTCTGTGTAGTGCCTTTTACACGTGGAAGAGAACGCAGTAGAGATGCTGCTAGTATCATTGCTGAGTGCAAACAGTTAGTTGCAGAAGGCTATAAAGAAGTAACCTTGTTAGGTCAGAATGTAGATAGCTATCACTATCAACCTGGTACAGAAGAGCATGCAATTACATTTGATAAGTTATTAGAAATGGTTGCTCTTATTGACCCTCAATTGCGGGTGCGCTTTAGTACTTCTCATCCAAAAGATATTACAGATGAGGTTTTGCATACCATGGCTAAGTATCCTAATATTTGCAAATACATACACTTACCCGTGCAAAGTGGCAACACGCGTATTTTGCAATTAATGAATAGAACTTATACTAAAGAATGGTATTTAAATAAAGTAAAACGCATTAAAGAAATCATGCCCGACTGTGCTATTAGCTCCGATATTATTGTAGGCTTTTGTACAGAAACAGAAGAAGATCATCAAGATACATTAGATGTAATGCGACAAAGCAAATATGAATATGCATATATGTTTGCGTATAGTGAGCGTCCAGGTACTTTAGCTGCCAAACGTTATCAAGATGATGTAAGTGAAGCGGATAAAAAGAAACGATTAGATGAGATCATTGCTCTTCAAGCGCAATTGTCTTTAGAAAGCAATTTACAAGATGTAGGCAAAACATTTGAAGTATTAGTAGAGGGCGATAGTAAAAAAAGTAATAAGGATTGGTGTGGTAGAAACAGTCAAAATAAAATGATTGTATTCCCTAAAACCGATGCGCCAATTACAAAAGGAATGTATGTTCAAGTGGCTGTAACTAAAGCTAGTCAAGCTACCTTAATGGGGAATTTGGTAAACTCCTAAAATTTATTTTATGGAAATACAAAGTATTAAAAATAGATTTGGAATCATAGGAAGTGCTCCTGCACTCAACTATGCTATTACCGTAGCTAGCCAAGTTGCCAACACAGACCTTACCGTTTTAATCATGGGCGAAAGTGGTGTAGGTAAAGAAGCGTTTTCGCATATCATCCATAATTTATCAGCACGCAAGCATAATCCCTTTATAGCTGTAAACTGTGGAGCTATTCCAGAGGGCACAATTGATAGTGAATTATTTGGTCATGAAAAAGGTGCATTTACGGGTGCAGTGGATAGCAGAAAAGGATATTTTGAAACGGTAAATGGCGGTACTATTTTCTTAGACGAAATTGGTGAAATGCCCATTGGAACACAAGCTCGTTTGTTGCGCGTATTAGAAACAGGAGAATTTATTAGAGTAGGTTCTTCTAAAGTTCAAAAAACTAATGTTCGTGTAATTGCAGCAACAAATAGAGAATTAATCAATGCCAATCATTTAGGTCGTTTTAGAGAAGATTTATATTATCGTCTCAATACCGTTCCTATCAGAGTACCGGCATTGCGTGATCGTAAAGAAGATATTCCTTTATTATTTAGAAAATTTGCAGCTGACTTTTCTGAAAAATATAAAATGCCAAGTATTCATTTAGATGCACAAGCATTTCAATTGCTGAGCAATTATGCATGGCCTGGTAATATTCGCGAACTTAAAAATATGGCAGAACAAATTTCTGTTTTAAGTATTGATAAAAACATTACAGCAGAATCTATTTATCAATATATACCTAAGATTGTTCCTAGCCAAAACAATAATTATTTACCCGTACTTACTGCTATGAACCAACAACCATTTGATACAGAATTTGCAGGTGCAGATAAGGATCTTTTATACAAATTGTTTTTTGATTTGAAAAAAGATATCAGTGATCTGAAAAAGTTATTATTCGAAATGGCACATCAACAAGGCTTTACTCCAGGTGCTCCATTCAATGAAGCTAGCTTGCCCAATAATTACCCTGCTACAAATGAATTTGCTAATCCGGTTAGTATCAATAGTCCTATTTTACTTCACCCTAGCGAAACAGCTCAAGCAGCTCAGTTTGTAGAGGAAAATTTGCAATTAGCAGAACGTGAAAAAGAATTTATTATTAAGTCGCTGAAAAAACATAAAGGAAGAAGAAATTTAGCTGCACAAGAATTGGGTATATCAGAACGAACACTTTACAGAAAAATTAAAGAATTTGGAATCGAAGAATGAGAACGTATAGCCCACTAATCATCATACTATTAAGTGTAATACTTGCTTCTTGTGGAGTATATAGTTTTACAGGTGCTACCATAGAAGGCAAGTCTATTTATATTCATGTACTTGAAAATAAATCTAGAAATATTGTACCCTCTCTAAGTGCTAATTTATCAGAGAAAATTAAAAACCGTATACTTTCACAAACAGGCTTAGCGCCAATTAACAATGATGCAGCCGACTATGATTTATCGGGTACTATAACCAATTATGAAGTAAGTGTATCGGGTTTACAAAACAATCAAACGGCTTCACTCAACAGGCTTACTATAAGTGTTGAAATTATTTTTAAAAATAAGAAAAATGAAAAAGCTAATTTCACACAAAGCTTTAATAGATTTGCAGACTTTAGCGCTACTCAAACACTACAAAGTGTAGAGCAAAAATTAATAGAAGACATCGGCAATCAATTAGCAGATGACATATTTAATAAAGCATTTGTAAATTGGTAGTCCATAAATATCATGATTTCGAACGAACAACTACATACCTATTTTACATCTTCAGAGGCTATTGCGAGTCTCGACGAACAAGCCTTGGATAATTTATTGGCACAATACCCATACTTTATTCCTGCGCATTATATAAAAGCTAAAAAGGCTTATTTAAAAAACAACGGTGAGTTAAGTCCGGCTATTATTGACGCTGTCTATCCTTATGTTCAAAATTGGATTCAGTTTAATCAATGGTTGGCCAATGACACAATCGTAAATTCAGAAGATACAACAAGTAGCATTGACGAATGGAGTAAGGAAGAAGAGGAAGCACTGCAAGCCATATTAGCAGATGAAAATGCGCAAACTCAGAATTCAGATTCAGAAAATAACTTATTGCAACCCGTGTATACAGAAGATTATTTCTTACACCAAGGCATAGAAGTATCTAATGACATACCTGATGATTTGCAAGAATTGCAATCAACAGCAAACGCCGAAGAGGATGATGCTGATAAATCGCTAATGGTGGTCATGAGTTTTGCAGAATGGCTCACTTTCTACAAAACAAATGCAGAGAAACAAAAAGAAGAAAAACAAGAGGCTAAAGCGCTGAAAAGCATGTGGCAAAGAGAAAAATTAGCCCAAGCCCTTGGCGACGAAGACGACGATATTCCGGAGAATGTATTTGAAATGGCGGTAAATTCTATAAGCAATGAAAATGGCTTAATCAGTGAGGCTTTGGCAAGTATCTTGCACAAACAAGGCAAAAAAGAAGATGCTATTGCCATGTATAAAAAATTAAGTTTGCAAAATCCTGAAAAAAGTAGTTACTTTGCAACACTCATTGAAAAAATTATAAAAGAATAATTTATGATCGTTTTATCTACTATAATTATCTTAATAGCTTGTGTAATACTAGCTTTCTTCATTTTAATTCAAAACCCAAAAGGTGGTGGACTTACTGGTTCTTTTGGTAGCATTGGCTCACAAGTAATGGGCGTAAAGCAAAGTACAGATGTAATGGAAAAAGGAACATGGACTACTATGGGTGTTATTGCAGCATTATGTATCCTTTCTGTAATGTTCTTTGAAAAACCTAAAAAAGCTATTGAAACTAAAGCTCCAGCTGAAAAAAGCGCTCCTGCTAAACCAGCTAAATAAATACAAAACATTTCTATTAAAAAACCTGCACTTGCTGCAGGTTTTTTTTATTTTCGTAGCATGGCCAATAAAAATCGAAGTAATTCAAAACCTAATAAAGCAAAATCGAGGAAAGGAATGCGATTCCTTATTGTTATGGCTTTAGCTATTTTGGGGCTATTTTTTTTTCCTATAATAAAATCACCAAAGTCAACATTAAAAATACTGCCCAATGCAGATTGGGAACAAGTAAAAGAACATATTCACACTCAAGACCTAGTTCGTTTTCCCCTTTTATTTGAATGGACCGCTGAGCTTACAGGATACCCACAACATATACACCCAGGTAGCTACGCCGTAGATAATTGGATGGGCACTTTGCCTTTATTAAAAGTACTTTTTTCGGGCCGACAAGAAACTATTTCTTTAGTAGTCAATAAATATAGAACAGAGCATGAGTTTTTTGTATTTATAGCACAAAAATTAGCAACCGATACCCTAGCCCTTAAACAATTACTTTCAGATTCGGCCTACTTATCTAAATATCAACTTAGTCCGAATAATAGTTTTTGCTTAATTACACCCAATACCTATGAGGTGTATTGGAGTTGTAATGCTCAAAAATTATTAGACAAAATAGGCAAAGCCTATTTGCAATTTTGGAATGAAGAACGTAAAAAAGCAGCTGCAAGCCTTGGCTTTTCCATTCCTGAAATCATCAATATTGCTGCAATTGTAGAAGAAGAAACCAATTTTGTTCCAGAAAAATCAATGATAGCAAGCGTATATATCAATCGTTTACGAAAAGGAATTCCTCTTCAAGCCGATCCTACAATCAAATATGCCTTGGGCAACTTTACCCTAAAACGCATTACACAAGAACATCTCACTGCCGCTTCACCCTTCAATACCTATTTACATACTGGTTTGCCACCTACTCCTATTTGTACACCTTCTGTAAGTAGTATCGAAGCTGTTTTACATGCAAGCAACAGCAATAAGCTCTTCTTTTGTGCAGATCCAAACTTAAATGGTCAGCATATTTTTGCGCAAACTTTGGGGGAACACGAAAAGAACGCAAAAAATTATCACGATGCCTTAAACAAAAAGGGCATTCATTAAGCTAAAGCAAGTGCTTTTTTTAAAACGATTAGTTACCTTTGCAAACTAATGGAATCCATAAAAAAAGTTGCCTTTCATACTTTAGGTTGTAAATTAAATTACTCCGAAACTTCTTCGCTCAGTAGATTATTGGAGCAAGAAGGTTTTGCTAAAATCAATTTTGAAGATATAGCTGATGTTTATGTAATTAATACCTGTTCAGTTACAGAAAACGCTGATAAAGAGTGCCGACAAATAGTAAGAAAAATACAGAAAAAAGCTCCTGAAAGTGTCGTTGTCATTACGGGTTGCTTCGCACAGCTCAAACCTGCTGAGATTGCAGAAATTGAAGGGGTTGACTTGGTTTTAGGAGCAGCTGAAAAATTCAATATTGTTAGTCACCTTAAAGCCTTTACCAAAGGCGATAGTACTAAAATTTGTTCCTGCGATATTGAAGATGTGGAAGGCTTTCATAGCTCTTTTTCACAAAATGATCGCACCCGAACATTCCTTAAAGTACAAGATGGTTGCGACTATAATTGTAGTTTTTGTACAATTCCCCTAGCACGAGGACATAGCAGAAGTGATGAAATTGAAGGCGTTTTAGAGCGCATAAAAGAAATTGCTCAGAAAGATTGTAAAGAAATCGTCCTTACGGGCATCAATTTAGGCGATTTTGGCAAAGGAAATGAAGGCGGAAAGCGCAAAGAATACAATTTTCTAGATCTTTTAAAGGCTATTGAGGCCTTCGATTCCGGCATAGAACGCTTTAGAATCTCTTCAATAGAACCCAATTTATTGAGTAATGAGATCATAGAATTTGTTGCCCAATCGAAAAAGATTATGCCTCATTTTCATATTCCTCTCCAAAGTGGAAATAATAGAATTTTAGGCTTAATGAAACGTCGATACCAAAGAGAGTTATATAAAGAAAGAGTTGAATATATAAAAAAACTAATGCCTCATTGTTGTATTGGGGTAGATGTGATCGTTGGGTTCCCCAGTGAATCAGAGGAGGAATTTCAAGATACCTTCAATTTCCTCCACGAAATAGATATAAGTTATTTACATGTGTTTACCTATTCGGAGCGTGACCATACCCAGGCATTAACCATTGAGCCGGTGGTACCGATCGAGGTTCGAAATCAACGAAACAAAATTTTAAGAAACCTCTCTTTTCAAAAATTGAACTTTTTCACTGAGCAACATCGAGGTCAAACAAGAGCAGTTTTGTTTGAGCAAGCAGATAAAAATGGGATGATGGAAGGTTATAGCGACAATTATATCAAAATCCAGGCTCCTTACCAAAAAGAAAGAGTTAACTCAATAGAAATGTGGAACTTATAAAGCATATCTAAACTAAATTAAGAAAAAATCACTGTTACTCCTTTAACAGTGATTTTTTTTGTTTTTACCTATGACAAGATGTCAAAAATACATAATTAAAGAATCTTGACATAAGGTTATAATGATATATTTTTAAATTTATTTAAATAACTGTATTATAATTCATTACAAAAGTTAAATAAAGTAAATTATAATACAAATAATGATTATTAAAAAGTAGTTTAATGGACTTAATTAAAGCTCATAAATAATTGAATAACAATATATTATTGAATATTTTAAGCGTATAAAGAGTATTTTGAACAATGCTTCGAAATTAGTCATTTTCACAGCTAAATAGCCAAAAACTATATAAACCATAATTTATTTACACATATAATTGGTTAACAACAAAATAAATGCCATTAATTTAATTATTACTTTATATAAAGAGTAAATTATTAAAATTGGGGAAATATAGATACATCTTTTCTCCTATCTTGAAGTAAAATTAACCTAAAGTACAACTTTAAGTCGAACCTGTGAGGCCAAAATTGGGCTTCAAACTTAATAAAGGTATTTAAGAAATCACCCTACTACTCCCCTCTCTTTGGCCAATAAAAAAAGTAACTCATCGAGAGAAATTTTACTAGAAAAGGGGGAAGTTTAGCTCGAGGGCGAAACCCGTTATCAAACGAAAGGTAACAAGAAAGTTGGGAAATCAATTTCAGCCTAAAAACTGAAAGGAGCTCTTTTAGGGAAAATACTAGTTGGGCACATATAGCCTAATGGGTAAAATAGTCAAAAACTGGAGCACTGGATTATTCAAAATCGACGTACATATACTTAAAATTGATAATTAACGTATTAAATTTCATGAATAAGTCCTGGCCTAGATTACCATCGAATTCATTATTAAACTCATACTCCTCCAATTTGACTGGAATTTTCGCTAAAACGGCACTTTTAGAGCCTAAACGTATAGGAAATTTACTTAACATATATTCGCTTGACTTTTCAGTTCCTCCAACTCCACTGCGAAGATTTTGCTGAAATTGTGCGTACTTTTCTACATTCGCCTTATTTTCTTTAAAGTATTTATACGACAATTCAGAGCTTTTAGCTCCTGTAT
>JACCDH010096288.1_pt1 | contig 12371 bp, 12 predicted proteins | sample 7442481 | NCBI WGS metagenome assembly JACCDH01 (sample SAMN15323433, study PRJNA562643) | freshwater metagenome | isolation source: river surface water | place: USA:Blue River Watershed | collected 2017-08-15
CAAAAGCCATGTATTCTTTTATGAATTTCATATTACCTGATGGAGCTTCGTAGCATTGACTAAAAGACTTTACTGATATGGCTAATAAAAGTAAAATTGAAATTTTTTTAATCATGATTTAATATATTTATTTTAATATTTTAACTATGTAAATGTTTATCAAAACATGTGCAAATTACAAATTTCATAAACCTTGAAAATTAAAGTTAATAAATAACTGCAATTGTTTTTGTTTTAAATTTGAAAATTTACCAACTTACTTTATGATAAGTATATTTTTTTATCAGGAAATAATTATTTTTATTAAAATTAAACAACTGATTTTTAGTGGTCTGAGTTTTCTTGAAAAAATCAAAATATCAAAATTAATTGTTTTTTTAACTTAAGGTCTGTTGAAAAATAATATTTGAAAAGAATTAATTTGTAATTTTCATTGAATACAATTATGCACACTTGGAGGAATTAAAGTAAACAAAATTTGTATATTTGCCCTTCTTAAAGAAATCTTGCTTCAATCGAACTAAACTACCTATTATGAAAAAAATTATTATTTCAGCATGCTTACTATTTGTTAATTCTTTATTATTTGCTCAAAGTACAGAGGGAAGTCAATCTTATAAATCAGCTTTAGGATTAAGGGTTTCTTCTGAAGGATTTACTGGATTTAACTATAAATATTTTAAATCGGACACAAAAGCAATCGATGCCATTTTATCAACAAAATTTGATAATGGTATGACTTTAACTGTTTTATATGAATTGCATGCGCCAGTTGTTGGTGCACAAGGGTTATTTTGGTATTACGGTTTAGGTGGACATGTGGGTGCTTATGGAAGAAATGAAAATTCGGAATTCCATTTTGGTATAGATGGTGTTTTAGGTTTAGAGTATGTAATTAAGGAAATTCCTTTTGCAATTTCTCTTGATTATATTCCTAGTTTTAACATTAGAAACTATAATGCTGGTTGGGATGAAAGAAACAATCAAATTGATAGAAGAAATAGTGCGGGTTTTATTTTTAACAATTTCACTTTAGGTGTAAAATATACTTTTGGTAAAACATTACACAAAGAAAAGAAATAATTAAAAAAATTAAAGTAAAGTTTGTTCGTAACAGAATTTGTTATAAATTTGCAAACCGATTTAAAAAAATATCAATATGGCAAAGAAAGGAAAAGGTAACAGGATACAAGTAATTTTAGAGTGTACAGAGCATAAAGAGAGTGGAATGCCAGGAACTTCTAGATATATTTCTACAAAAAATAGAAAAAACACTCCTGAGAGATTGGAAATTAAAAAATACAATCCTATTTTGAAAAAATATACTATTCACAAAGAAATTAAATAATTTGAGTTATGGCTAAGAAAACAGTAGCAACATTACAAAAAGGTGGTAAAACTTATACGAAAGTAATTAAACCTGTTAGATCAGAAAAAACTGGTGCTTATACTTTTGTTGAGGAAATGGTTCCTAATGAAAAAGTTGAGGAATTTTTATCTAAATAATTGTTTTTAAAATTATGTTTTAAAGCTTTCGATATTATCGGAAGCTTTTTCTGTTTATAAAAGTTACATTATGGGATTATTTAGTTTTTTTTCTAAGGAAAAAAAGGAATCGTTAGATAAAGGTTTAGAAAAAACTAAGGAAAGCGTTTTTTCCAAAATTGCCAAGGCTATAGTTGGTAAAAGTAAAGTGGATGAGGAGGTTTTGGATAATCTGGAAGAGGTATTAATTACTTCGGATGTTGGTGTAAATACTACCGTAAAAATTATCGAACGAATTGAAAAAAGAGTAGCAGAGGATAAGTATTTAGGAACCGACCAGTTAAATAGGATTTTAAAAGAGGAAATTGCGCAGTTGTTAAAAAAGGATGGTAAAATGCCTACGGGTTATGATTTGCCCGAAGATAAAAAACCTTATGTTTTAATGGTTGTTGGTGTAAATGGCGTAGGTAAAACTACTACTATAGGTAAGTTGGCTTATCAGTTTAAACAAGCAGGTAAAACTGTAGTTTTGGGTGCTTCGGATACTTTTAGGGCTGCGGCTGTAGATCAATTAAAGATTTGGAGCGAAAGAGTTGGAGTAACTATTGTGGAACAAGGAATGAATGCGGATCCTGCCTCTGTAGCCTTCGATGCATTACAATCGGCAAAGTCTAAAAATGCAGATGTGGTAATTATTGACACAGCAGGAAGGTTGCACAATAAAGTGAATTTAATGAATGAGCTTACTAAAATCAAACGTGTGATGGAAAAAGTTATTCCAGGTGCTCCACATGAAGTAATGTTGGTTTTAGATGGTTCCACCGGACAAAATGCTTTTGAGCAAGCCAAACAATTTACTTTAGCTACAGATATAACTGCTTTAACTATCACTAAATTAGATGGAACAGCTAAGGGCGGAGTTGTGATTGGAATTTGTGATGAATTTAATATACCGGTTAGGTTTATTGGGGTAGGAGAAAAAATGGAAGATTTACAAGTGTTTAATTCTGATGAATTTGTTGATTCCTTATTTGGTTAAGGTACAGGTGTTTATAGAGTTAAAAAATCCATTTGTAGCTTTGGATAATTAAAAAAGAATTTAAAAAAAATGAAGACTAAAACGATAAAGAGAAATAAAGTAAATGTTATTACAATGGGTTGTTCTAAAAATCTTTGGGATTCGGAGGTTTTAATGGGACAACTTAAAGCAAATAATTTTGATGTTGAACACAATTCCGATGCTTTAGAATCAAAAATTGTAGTAATTAATACTTGTGGATTTATTGATAACGCTAAGCAAGAATCAATTGATGCCATAGTAAATGCAGTAGAGGCGAAAAATCAGGGTTTGTTGGAGCGTGTTTATGTAACAGGTTGTTTATCAGAAAGATATAAAGATGAGTTGCGAAAGGATATTCCAGAAGTAGATGAGTATTTTGGGACAAGAGATTTAGGGAAATTATTAAAAACTTTAAAAGCGGATTACAAAAAAGAATTGGTAGGTGAACGTTTTTTAACAACGCCATCGCACTATGCATATTTTAAAATCTCGGAAGGTTGTGATCGTCCTTGTTCGTTTTGTGCCATTCCTTTAATGCGAGGAAAACATAAAAGTACCCCAATGGAAGAATTGGTGGCGCAAGCAGAATCTTTAGCGAAAAAAGGTGTAAAAGAGTTGTTATTAATTGCTCAAGATTTAACCTATTATGGTTTAGATATTTATGGTAAAAGAGTTTTGTCGGATTTAATAAAAAAAATATCTGATGTGCCTGGTATCGAATGGATTAGATTGCATTATGCATTTCCTACTGGTTTCCCTATGGATGTTTTAGATGTAATGGCAGAGCGATCTAATGTGTGTAATTATTTAGATATGCCTTTACAGCATATATCGGATAATATGTTAAAAAGTATGCGTAGGGGAACAACCTACGAAAAAACAAATAGGTTAATTGAGGAAATTAGAAATAAAATGCCCGAAATTGCTATTCGTACAACCTTAATTGCTGGATATCCTGGCGAAACAAAAGAGGATTTCCAATTAATGTATGATTGGGTTGAAAAATCTAAATTTGAAAGATTAGGTATTTTCACCTACTCACACGAGGAAAATACTCATGCATTTAATTTAAAAGACAATGTTCCAGATAAAGTTAAAGCCGAAAGAGCGAATGCGATTATGGATTTACAAATGGGAGTTTCATACGATTTAAATCAACATAAAATCGGAAAAACTTTTAAGGTGTTAATTGACAGAGTAGAAGGTGGTGATAGTATTGGACGAACAGAATTTGACTCGCCAGAAGTAGATAATGAGGTAATTATATCTAATAAGATTTTAAAAGTAGGCGATTTTTATCCTATTCATATTGTGGATGCTGATCATTACGATTTATATGGTGCGCTAAAATAATAGAGTATGAAGAAATTAATTGAGATAGATTTTTTAAATGGTCCCTTATCCAGATTAAAGGAACTATCCTCTGTTTTTTCCATTTCTAAAGAGTTTATTAAAGGATTTAGAACCTTACATTTTGTTGGGCCTTGTGTTGCTGTATTTGGCTCGGCAAGATTTAAAGAAGATCATCCCTACTATGCTATAGCTCGTAAATATGGTGGTTTAATTGCTCAACATAAATTAACGGCTTTAACTGGCGGTGGTCCGGGAATTATGGAAGCTGCCAATCGAGGTGCGTTCGAAAACGGAGGGAAAAGTGTAGGGATTAATATAGTGCTACCGCACGAACAAAAAGCAAATAAATATATACAAGTAGGTTTGGAGATGGAGCATTTTTATGTGCGAAAAACCATGTTGATTAAATATTCTTTAGCTTTTATCGTTATGCCTGGCGGAATGGGTACTTTAGATGAATTGTTTGAAACGATTACATTAATTCAAACTCAAAAAATTAAAAAAATACCTATTGTTTTACATGGGGTTGAATATTGGCAAAGTTTAATGGTGTTTATCGATAAAATGGCAGTAGAAGGTACTATTGCTCCAGAGGATAAAAATCTTATTTTTTTAACTGATGATGTGCATGAAGGAATGCAGTTCCTGTTACAAAATATAAGTTCAAACGATATTCGTAAACAAGAAGAATTAGCTAAAAAATCGTCGTGGTTTTTTGCCGAAAATCAATCTAAATAATTATTAATCCATCGTTCTTTATGAAGTATAAGATATTAAAAGACAATGAATTGAAAGCTTTGGAAGAGGATTTTATTGCTTTTTTAATAACTAATGGGGTGCATAACGAAGAATGGTTGGCAATTAACGAAAACGAGCCTGATAAAGCCATTACATTAGTAGAAATGTTTAGTGATATTGTTTGGGAAAAGGCTTTAAAACAAATTAAAATTATTGAGCATGCCACTAAAAATGTATATCAATTGTTTAAATATAATTCGGATTCTGCAATTTTAGTTGGGGTAAATTCTGTAGATCATCAAGTGGATTTTGAAGATAAAACATGGATGGAAATGATTGTGAAAAATCCCGAAAAATTTGAGATTTTTTCTTTAAAAAAAGAAGTTAATCCAGAAGATAGGGCACAAGAGATTTTTTCTTTGTTACAAACTGGTTGTACAATTGGCGAAATTAAAACTTTTGATTGGTTAATTCATTTGTTCGAATTAGTGAAAAAAAATCAATAATTATTTTTTTGTTGTTTGTTTAAACCAAATACCTTAAATTTATATCATTACCAATAATTTGTAAGTAACTTTATAAGCCTTAGCTTGTTTTAAGTATATGAAGAGCATAAAAAAAATAATCTTATGTACTATTTTTTGCTCATCCTTTGGGGTGGTTAATGCTCAATTAGTTACCGATAATACCAAAACACCAGAGGAATTGGTAAGAGATGTTTTAGCGGGAGAGGGCGTGCAAATTTTCAATGTTACTTTTACAGGTAATGCAAGACAAAGAGGTGAATTTAGTGGAGGAAATATTGGTTTAAGTAATGGTGTAATTTTATCCTCCGGTACTGTTTTGGATGAACAAACTGTAACTGGGGTAAAATTAGGTCCTGTTGGACCCAATAATAATCCCGGAGGACTTTCGGTTTCTCATAGTCCGATAGTTAGAGATCAAGATTTAGCAGATTTAGCAGGAAGAGTTTTAACACAAACATTTGATGTTTCTTATGTAGAATTTGATTTTATTCCTGAAGGAGATTCCATTAATTTTAGATATGTTTTTGCCTCAGAGGAATATCCTGATACTTTTGTAAGTGCAAAAGCTTTTGATGTATTTGGTTTTTTTATCTCTGGTCCTGGATTTACAGGGAAACAAAATATAGCGGTACTAGATGATGGGGTAACAGAGGTATCCATAAATACAATTAATACCACAACAAATAGTAATTTATATATTTCTAATGGAAGAGGATTTGAAAATACACCTCAATATACTGATCCTACAGTAGTTAATTTTAACGGTTTTAGTAAAATTTTAGTTGCTAAAGCAAAAGTTACTCCTTGTGAAACGTATCGATTAAAAATTGCCATTTGTGATATTGCAGATGATAAATTTGATACGGGTGTTTTTTTGGAAGCTAATAGTTTAAAAAGTAAACCGAAATATTCTTTAGAACAACCCACTGGTTCGGGTTCAAATACTGTGGATAATCAATTGATAGCGGGTTGTAAAACGAGTAAGTTAACAGTTAAAAGAACAGAAAGTATTAACCAAGTTTTGAGTATACCTTTCACAATAGAAGGTGATGCGGTTTTAGGTGTAGATTATACTTTATCGAACAATAATACGGTAGTTTTAAATCCAGGTGCTACAGAGCAAAATTTAACAATAACTCCGATCAATCATCCCGGCTTAACTTCGCCTAAAAAAGTGATTTTAGTTTTTGACAATCCATTTATTTGTGCTGTTGAAAAATTTATAAAATTTGAATATGAAATTTTACCTTTCCCAGTTTTAAGTACTTTACCTCAAGTTGTTAATTCAAACTGTCCAAATCAAGAAGTTACTATTCAGGCTAATGTTCAAGGTGGTTTGGCGCCTTTAGTGTATTCATGGGTAGGTAATCCTTCTACTACCAATCAAATCTCTGTTAGTCCTTTAGGTAATACTACTTTTAATTATACTGTATCGGATGCTTGTGGACAATCTACAAATGGTAATGTTCAGGTACAGGTTTCGACTTATACTCCTTTAAATATTTCGGGAAATACACCACCTATTACTCAATGTAAAGGGGATTCTGTTACTTTAATTCCAACTGTAACCGGTGGAGGTGGTGAATATGAATTTTCATGGAGTTTTGGCGCAACAGATAGCGTTGTGAAGTATCCAGTTACTAAAAATGAAACCGTATTTGTAACAGTGACAGATAGATGTAATTTTACTATCAATAGAAATTTTAGTTTAAATATCGATTATCCTGCATTTAGTGTAGATGGCGGACCAAATCAATCTATTTGTGTTGGTGATCAAGTGTTTTTAGATGCCAATGCTAGTGGAGGAAGGAAAGGTAATGGAGATTATAGATATTTATGGAACGGAATTCCTGGGAAAACAAGAAGTTTTACTATTAATCAAAATAGTAGTTTTGTTGTGGAAGCTTTTGATTCGTGTGGAATTATTGCTGCTAAAGATACTGTAATGGTAGAGGTAAATAAACCTACTGCAAATTTTGATGTATTGGCGTCTGCTTTTGAAATCGGCCAAAGAATAGATTTTGTAAATAGGGCTTCTTTGGACGTGGTTACAATTGTGTGGGCATCTAACGACGGACAAACAGATTCAAGGGAAAATACCTTTTTTACTTATAATGATGATGGTTTTTATTCGGTTACACAAACAGTAACAGACCAAAATGGATGCAAAGATTCATTAACTAAACAATTTGAAATAACACTGCCTTTATTTTATTTTTTCCCCAATGCTTTTACTCCAGATGACGATGGTGTGAATGATGTTTATATTGGAAAAGGTGCTGGGATATATAGATTTAACTTGATCATTTTTGATAGATGGGGGAATGAAATTTTTGTAAGTAACGATGAAAATATAGGTTGGGACGGTAATTTTGCCAACGGTACACCAGCGCCACAAGGAGTTTATATTGTTAGATATGTTATTTCAGGAAGTTCTAATCGTGTTTTAGAGGGAGTTGTTCCTATAACTTTGTATAGATAATTTATATTATTTCTTTTCTAGAATTTTTTCTAAAGTATACATTTCGTCTCTAAATTTGCTTGCGGATGCAAAATCTAATTCTTTAGCAGCTTTTTGCATTTGTTCTTTCACCATTTCGATGTTTTTTAGGATTTGATCTTTACTCATAAATTGAATTACAGGATCGGCAGCTATTGCAGGGGTTTCGTCCTTAATTGTTCCATAAACATTAAAAGCCGATTTTTTATTTTTTCGTAATGCCTGAGGTTCAATATTGTGATCTAAATTATATTTTTGCTGTAAAGTTCGTCGTCTGTTGGTTTCATCGATTGTTTTTTGCATCGAATCTGTAATTTTATCGGCATACATAATTACTCTGCCATTCAAGTTTCTTGCAGCTCTTCCAACCGTTTGGGTTAAGGAGCGTTCCGATCGTAAAAATCCTTCCTTATCTGCATCTAAAATAGCAACTAAGGAAACTTCGGGTAAATCTAAACCTTCACGTAATAAATTTACACCTATCAATACGTCAAAATGTCCTTGTTTTAACTTCTGTATAATATCAATCCTATCAATTGTATCCACATCCGAATGTATATAGGCTGCCGAAATTTTTAGTCGGTCCAAATATTTCGATAATTCCTCAGCCATTCTTTTGGTTAAAGTAGTTACCAAAATTCTATCACCTTTTTTTATGGTTTCGTCTATTTCTTCTATTAAATCATCTACTTGATTATGAACAGGTTTTACTTCAATAATGGGGTCTAAAAGTCCAGTTGGACGAATAACTTGCTCCACAATAACACCCTCACTTTTTTCCAATTCATAATCGGCAGGCGTGGCAGAAACATATAATACTTTTTTTACTAAACCATCAAATTCCTCAAACTTTAACGGTCGGTTATCCATTGCTGCAGGTAATCTAAACCCATATTCCACTAAATTAATTTTTCTAGATTTATCCCCTCCGTACATGGCTTTAATTTGTGGGATGGTAACATGACTTTCGTCTATAAAAAGTAAAAAATCTTGAGGAAAATAATCTAAAAGGCAAAAGGGTCGCGCGCCGGGTGTCCTACCATCAAAATATCGAGAGTAGTTTTCAATTCCACTACAATAGCCTAATTCTCTTATCATTTCTAAATCATATTCCACCCTATCCAATAGGCGTTTTGCTTCCATCACTTTTCCTTCGCGATTAAAAAAATCAACTTGTTTCATTAAATCATCCTGAATATTTTTGATAGCATCTTGTAAACGATGCGAGGAAGTAACAAATAAGTTAGCTGGATATAGTTTAAATGTTCTTAAATGCCCTTCGCTTTTACCTGTTTCGGGGTTTATTTTTTCAATACTTTCAATTTCATCTCCCCAAAAAGAAATACGAATGGCATAATCTAGGTAAGCCGGAAAAACATCTACAGTATCCCCTTTAACCCTAAATTTACCTTGATTAAATTCCATATCCGTTCTTTCGTATTGGGAGCCTACTAACAATCGTAAAAAATGATTGCGTTCAATAACTTTCCCTTCGCCTAAATCAATCATATTAGCAGCAAAATCCTCGGGATTTCCCATACCGTAAATACACGAAACGCTAGAAACGATTATAACATCTGTTCTGCCCGAAATCAAGGAAGAAGTTGCGCTTAAACGTAATTTTTCAATTTCTTTATTAATCGATAAATCCTTTTCGATATACGTATTGGTTACCGGTAAATAAGCTTCTGGTTGATAATAGTCGTAATACGACACAAAATATTCAACTAAATTATTAGGAAAAAACTCCTTAAACTCGCTATACAATTGGGCGGCTAAGGTTTTATTGTGCGATAAAATTAGTGTAGGTTTATTTAAATTTTGGATAACATTTGCCATGGTAAAAGTTTTACCAGAGCCTGTTACACCTAATAATGTTTGTTGATGTACACCGTTTTTAAATCCTTTTACAATTTCGGAAATTGCCTTAGGTTGGTCTCCTGTGGGTTGATATTCCGAACATAAATCAAAAATATTTTCCATATTAATTGGATGGTATCCTGTGGTAAATTATTTCTAATAATTCATTACTTAAAAGTTTGTTATAACTTTCGTACATTATCTTATTGTTTTGGTATGTTTTTTTGTTTTGTTCAATTAATTCTCCATTTTGATTGTAAATGTTTTGTTGGATAATTTGGTTTTGATTGTTCGTGTTGTGGATGATTTTTTTAAAAACTGTTCCATCAGGTAAAATGCTTTCTTGGGTAAATGTGTTATTTACAAACCACCTAAATTCTTCAATTTTTAGTAAAGTATTGTTTTGGGAATAACTTTTTTGTTGATAAACTTTTTGATTAGGATAATATAAAATAGTGTCCCAGGATACCAAATTAGTATGATTATAATACTTTATTTTGTTAAGCAATTGATTATTATAGAAATATTCGATTACAGAATCTTGGTTGTGAATTTCTTTTTCGATTAAACCATTTTTATAGGTGTATTCAATTGTGTTTAACACCCTTCCTTTAAAATCAGTAGTTGTTTTTTCGCTGATTTTATCATCTTTGTAAACTAGCAAAGTGGAAGTTTTGAAATTGTTTTTATCCTCACTTTCTATTAAATATATTGTATTGTTTTGATACTCATAGTACTCTATTTTTTCATTTTTACCATTGATAAGGTATTGTACTGTACAAATATCACCTTTATTCCCATTGCTATTACAAGCCGGAGTTTTGTCCTTAGTACAAGCACTAAAAACAATTGTGAAAATTAGGAAAATGAATTTTGTTAAGCGTAAAATCATACGTAAAATTAAGTAATATTTTTTTTAAAATTATAGCATTTAACAAATTTGATTTTTTAGTTAATTTTGTTTTTTACTTTTATTATTTCTTATATCTTTGGTTTTAAAATTAATTCTTGTGTTTAAATATTTAGCTTTAATTCTTGGTTTTGTTTTAGTTTCTTGTACTACTTCACAAAATGTTAATTCTGGAAGTATAATTCAAAAAAGGAAATATACTAAAGGATATCATGTTAGTTTATTTGATAAAAAGCAGGAAGTGATTGGTGTAGGTAAAATCAAAACTAAAGATTTTAAAAAGTTGGATAGTCTTTTGGTTAAAACGATATCGCTTGCATCGGATACTTTAATAGATGTTGTACATATTGAAGAAAAATCAATTGTAACAATTGTTTCAAACGATTTACATAGCGCAACAAAAATTATATTAAAGCAGAATAGTACTGCAATAATGCCTATACTTTCTGAAGAAAAACCAAGTCCTAGTCCCGAAAAACCAAATTACGATAAAACCACTAAAAGGGCTTACCTTTTCGGAATTTTATCTATTTTCGTACTTAGGGTTATTTTTGGAATATTAGCAATGTATTATGGTATTAAAGCGATACATAAAATTAACAGCGGACAAATTGAGGAGTTTAATCGTAAAAAAGCTGTAACAGGTATTTTACTTGGGTTTTTTATGCTAATTTTTTCTTTTTTGTATTATTATATAATATTTAATTTATTAGGAGTAATCTAATATGAGTTTGATTTTTAACGATTTACTTTCGTTTTTTTTATTAATTATACTTGGTTTTGTTTTAGTTAAAATTAAGGTTGCAAATGAAAATTGGTTGCAAACTTTTAATCAGTATTCTTTTAATATTGGATTACCATTTTTAACTTTTTATTCCATTAATAATCAGGAGATTAATTGGTTTTTTTTCGCTGATTTACTTCTTTTGAATTTTTTGATTTTATCAGCCATAACAGTTGTTGTTTATGTTTTGTTTAAATTTTTTATAAAACAAAATGTACATGGTGGAACTTGGCTTTTTGCATTTTTATATGGAAATGTTGCTTTTATAGGGATTCCTTTATTAAAATCAATTTTAAACGATGAGGTTTTTCCTGCTTTAATTGCTTGTATTCATTTATTGTTTGTAATGTTGTTTGGTTTATATTTTAGTGTAAAATTAGAGGGTGATGCTAAAACTAAAAATAAAATTAAACTTAGTTTTTTTGTCAAAAACCCAATAATATGGTCGATTTTTTTAGGATTGTTAGCAAATTATTTTTACCAACATACAAAAGTTGTATTACAAGTACCTGTTTTTAAAATGCTTGCCCAAACAGCAACACCCATTATATTATTATCCTTAGGAATTTTCACTAAATTAAATGCTAAAATTATTGTCCAATACTGGAAAATTTCTTTTTTATACTCTAGTATCAAATTTATTATTATTCCTTTTTTGGTGTATTATGGCATTAAAAATATAATTCCAGAAGCATTTTTGCAGGTTCAATTTTTACAAATGGCAATGCCATGTGCATTGGCATCTTTTGTGTTGGCGCTTAAATATCAGTTAAATGCAAAAATTTTAGCATCATTTATTATTATTAGCACTTTGTTGTTTTTCTTAGTAGTTCCATTTTTACTTTTGTTCCTTAAATAATTCTTAACATTTTATGTTTTTTAGCCAAAATACATTGATGAAAAATTAACAATCATAAAATATCAAGTTTTTAAATTTGTAGAAACACCATATTTTATTATTTTAGAGCACCCAAACTATGAGCTATAAATATGGAATTACTGTTACATAAGACAAAAAACTTTTGTCTTGTATTTTATAAGAAACAATTCAGTCCGAAATTTTCATTTTACAAATGCGATTTTTAAAATATTCTTTATAAAATAAAGGATAAGACGATTACTGCCTTATCTACCTTAACTTTAACCAAACAATC
>JACCDH010875430.1_pt1 | contig 12369 bp, 12 predicted proteins | sample 7442481 | NCBI WGS metagenome assembly JACCDH01 (sample SAMN15323433, study PRJNA562643) | freshwater metagenome | isolation source: river surface water | place: USA:Blue River Watershed | collected 2017-08-15
GAGCTCTACCCTCTAGCATGTCTTTCTGACCACGAGCTCTTGCATTTTTGGCCTGCGCCGAACGAAGGGCAGCTTCTTTAGTTTTCGTAATAGCGATATCACCTGCATAAAAATCGCGGCTAGAATTAGTCACAAGAACGGTGGCGAAATTATCTGTCAGACTGATGACAGTAAGCTCACCTGTCTTGTAAGTTGGCTGATCTGTAATATTTTTTCCGAGAGCACGATCTTTAAAACCATAAACTTCAAGGACATTCCCCATTTCAAGTCCATCAGCGCGACCACGGTCAATATAGGCCACGTCACCAAATCCAAGAATCGTCTGCCCACTTGTAAAAGGAGCTAGGATTGCAGCTTCAATCACGCGAGAATTATAAGTTTGAGTGATTCTTTCAATTTTTGGTGTGTAAACCGTAATGCGATCTCCACGTTGAGGAGTTCCTGAAACTTCAAAGAACTCTACTTCCCACTTATTTTCGACTTTTCTCAAAATCTTAATTTGCCCAACGATCGTATAGATATAACCTTCACGATCCGAGTTCTCATGCTGGGCCTTTCCTGAACTTGAGTAAACCGAGAATCGGTCACCAGGTACAACGTTCATAGACTCATCAAATTCTACGTACGCACGGTCTAATTTTGTGAAGAAAATATTTTCATCAGGTCCATTCGTCACTTTACCAAAATCTTGTACGATATTGGTTGAGACAAAAGTATTAAGAAAAAAACCTTCTTTAAATGAATAAGTAATTTTGGAGTTTTTATCGAATCCTGATTTGTCATAATTGCGAGGAACGACCATATCAAGATCACTACGAGGAGGTTCGTAGCCTTCATACTCTTTATTCAGGGCTTGCTTACCTAATTTTTGAAGATCATCCATCGTCTCTTCTGAAGCATATTGGAAATAGATCCCTTGGTTCTGTAGTTCAGATTTATCATCAAGCCATTTCGGCTTTGAGTCTTCACCGAAATTGGCAAAGTCACCAGCATCGGCCACATCAACAATTCCAGGTTGAGCCGCCAACTCTTCATCTGTAAATGTCCCAAGCTTAACCTCAGGGGCCATTCCCATAGACCCTGTTGTAAACGAGAGGACCATACCAGGTTCAATTAAATGGGGATTGGTAATAAATGAGTTTAAAGACCAAATTTTTGGATAATAATAGCCTGTACCAAAAAGTCTTTTTGAAATTTTAAAAAGCCAATCATTTCTCACAACTGTATAGGTATCAACCTTTGCAGCTGTCGCGATTTCACTCCACTCATTATTTGAAATCTGCCCACTTAGATTCTTGGCCACTTCGATAAGTTCTTTTTCCTCATTACCAACTTCAAAAACATCAGCTCCCACTGTCACTGTCGTCTCAGTTTTTTCTTTATCTGCATTAGAGGGCTTGGCCACTTCTTCTACAGGCACATCCATCTGAGGAACCTGAAAATCAACAGGACCTGCATCAGAGCGAAGTGACTCTAGTTCATCACTAGGATTTGCACTTAACTCAGTATCTGTCGTTGAGATATCTGCTTCCGCATTTTCTAAAATTTCAGTTTCATTTCCTGTCAAAGGCTCAAGTTCTGGGGCCAGCTCGCTGACGGCTTCAGCCGGTTCTGGTGTCGGAGCGACTTCAGGCGCGATTTCACTTTCCACTGCTTCAGGAGCGACTTCTTGAGTCACTGGAGCAGCTTCTGCTGACTCACTCACTTCTGAAACAGGCATTTCATCTCCCATCATTGATGAGAGATCTTGCATTTCTGCTTCCGTAAGATTACCGTCTTGAGCCTGGGCCAGGCTGAGCTGACCAATAAGAAGAGATAAAACTAAAAAATTTGTCATTTCTTTTTTCAAAAAGAGATTCCTTAATTCATTTCAAATACATCTTTAAGCATAGATGAATACTGATCTCGCTTAGTGACGAGACCTAATTTATCTCCGCAAATCGCTGCATTTCTTAAAGCATCTATAACAACACCGGAGTTTGCGTGTTTTTGAATAATTGATTCGAACGACTGAAGAGCAAGATCATATTGATTTTGCTTCATCAAAAGCTCACCAATTTGAAATTTTGCTCGTGCCTGAAGAGCTGGAGCTCCCTTAGCATCTAATTGTTGAAAAACTTTCAGCGCTTCAGTTGGATTAGTTTCAGTCAGTATCAGTCCTTTACGATAAGCTGAAACCTGAGACTCAAGATCACTTCCAATCTGTGGAAGAGGTCCTGCAGCGGCGGCACCAAAAACATCTACTGTTTCAACACTTCCCCCACCTGCAAAGTTTTCACCCTGAGAACGTTGAAGTTCATCAACCAAAGAATTTGATGTTGATTTTCCAGACTTAAGGTCTTCGTATTTTTTTGAAACCTCTTCGTATTTTACAAGAAGCTCATCATACTGCTGACGAGGCACAACTTTTGATTTCCGATTGGCTGCTTGTTTTTCGTCGTCTTCAACGAGTGAACGTTCAAGATCTCGATACCACGCGCACGAGGATAACATTAAGAGTGAACTCATTAAAATTGCTGATTTTTGATATCGAGACAAGGCGTCCTCCGTGACATAAGCTCTCAATATTTTTGACTTTCCCTATCTTTTATTCTAATTCAGTGTCTAGTGAAGTCAAGGAAACTATGAAGCAAACACATTCTCAGACAAAACAGCTCAGCCATTATGTCCTACGCGTCCCTAAGGACGAGGCGTTTTTCGTGTATTTTACCCTCGAATCCTCTGAAGGGATGGCCTTCTTCTCTACCCTGGATGAATCTCTTAAGCGAGAGTATCGAGATATTGATGTTAAATTAACACCCGAATGGGAAGAGGCCTTTGAGTTGACTCTAGGGCGCCTTCAAGAATTCGGGCGTGTTGATATTATTCTTAAAGAAACTATTCAAGACTCTTAAAAGCCTCAATCACATCTTCATGGTGAGTTTTCGTATTCACCTTGCTCATGATCTGGGCCAACTTTCCATCCTTATTAATAAGAAATGATTGTCTTAGAATACCATCATATTCTTTTCCCATGAATTTTTTTGGCCCCCATGAACCATATTTTTCGGCAACAGCGTGATCTTCATCGGAGAGAAGTGTGAAGTTCAGTTTTTCTTTGACGATAAATTTCTGGAGCTTATCCACCGGGTCAGGACTGATCCCTAAAACCACGATCCCCGCCTTTGCCAGTTCTTTTTTGCTGTCTCTAATTCCACAGGCCTGAGTCGTGCAGCCTGGAGTCATCGCCTTTGGATAAAAATAAATAACAACATTTTGTCCTTTGAAATCTTTCAAAGAAACTTTCTCTCCATCTTGATTGAGTAGCGTAAATGCTGGAGCTGCTGCTCCAATTTTGGGTAGTGCCATGATGAACTCCTTATTACCAGTTATCCCTTAATGATCGTAACTTTTTAAAAAGAACTCGTCGAACATCAGGTTCAGAAAGAGCCCTTTGTTCAACAGATAATAAACTTTCCCTCATCTCTGCTGAATCAAGTCGAAAGAAAGGATTAAGAAGAAGCTCCTCTCTCATTGTTGTAGGAGGCAAAAGTTCTGTTTCAATATTATTCAATTGATATAATCTCTCTGCTGCTTCTTTATTTGAAGGCTCCACATGAAGAGAGAAATGAAGATTGTTTTTTAAATAGTCATGCCCTGGTTGTAAGGCGACTTCAAGAGGGAGCTTTTCTCTTAGACTTTCGGTTGTCTCAAAAAGATCATCGACATTCCCCCCATTCTTGCAGTTTCCCAGTCCGGCATTAAAAAGTGTGTCTCCAGCAAAAATCATTTGATAAAAATTATTTTGCTTCCACAAAAAAACTAAATGATCAGCGGTGTGCCCTGGAGTTTTAAGAACCTCTAGAGATTGCCCTGCTCCGAGTTCTACTGATTGGCCAGAACTGACCTTTAGCACTGGGCAATTAAAATAGTCTTGAAGCTCTTGGTTACCTCGAGTGTGATCAAAATGATCATGAGTATTGAGAATTCCTTGAATATTAACGCCAAGCTTTTTGATTTCTTTGATGACCAGACTGGCCTCATAAGGATCAATAATCCAAGCCTGACCATTACTCGCCAGGATAATGTAGGTAAAATTACGAAGATTGTTGTAACAAAAAATTCTTTTAACTAAGATACTCATATGAACCGCTTAATTATTTATTATCTTCAAATTGGATTTATTACTCTAACCATACTGCAAACGCTGGTAGAACTCTACCTTCTTATCAGACAGAAAAGAAATATTGAAAAACACCGCCATGAAGTCCCAGCAGATTTCTCAAGTGTTATTAGTCTTGAGGATCACCAGAAAGCTGCGAGCTATACCAAGGCCAAAATCTGGTTGGCCATTCCTCGACATGTAGTGGATCTAGGCCTTTTCTTTTATTGGTTTCCTTTCAGAGGACTCGATAGGCTTCAAGAATGGATGGCTCCGATGAGTCTATCAACCATTTCAAAAGACATTCTTTTAATTGTTATTTTTATGACGATTCAATCTCTTGTTTTTATACCATTCAAGTTGATCAGTACTTTTTGGATTGAAGAAAAATTTGGATTTAATCGAACCACACTCAAATTACTTATCATCGATACTCTTAAAGGAACTCTCCTCTCCGCAGTTCTTGGACTCCCACTTCTGGCCGCGATGTTTGCTATCTACCATGCTCTCGGAACCTACTGGTGGATCTATGCTTGGGGCCTGATGACCGCGTTTCAATTTCTAGTTATCTCTATTTATCCGCGCTGGATAGCTCCTTTATTTAATAAATTTACAGAACTTGAAGATAAAGAACTAGAATCTGATCTCAAAAAACTAGTGGCGAATACGGGGAACTCACTTGAGGCTGTTTTTGTCATGGATGCTTCAAAAAGAAGTGGTCATGGGAACGCTTACTTCACAGGGCTGGGGAAAAATAAGAGAGTTGTCTTTTTTGATACACTCCTTAAAACACTCACACCCTCTGAAACTCTGGCAGTTCTGGCCCATGAGCTTGGTCATCTCAAACACAAGCATATCCAAAAATCTTTGGTGATCAGTCTTATTTTCTCTTTTTTAGGCCTTGCTCTGATGGGATTTGTGTCTCAAAAAGAATGGTTCTACTTAGGTCATTTTAATAAAGTGAGCAGCGCAGGTAGTTTATTTCTTATTTTCTCATCGGCCATCAGTGTGTACACTTTTTGGTTCACACCCATTCAAAGCCTACTTTCTCGCAAAAATGAATTTCAGGCCGATGCTTATGCGGCCAGTGAACGCCCGGCCAGTGATATGATTAGTGCTCTTTTAAAACTTTATAAGGATAACTCATCAACACTTACCCCAGATAAAGTTTATGCGGCTTTTTATTATTCTCACCCTCATGCCAGCGAGAGAATAAGGGCCCTGAAAAAACTTTGATCTATTAACCTTTGAGTGAGGCTACAAGAAAATCAAGGTGTGGACGGCGGAATTTCTCTATCTCATTATGAAGTTCGTGATAGCCACCTTCCACAATATTGAGCTTGCATGTTTTTTCGATATTTCTGAAATAATCAATAATCATTTTATGGCCAACTAAAACATCTCCAGTTCCTACAGAACAGAAAAGTTCACATTGTGCTCGCAAAGGTTTACTGAAAACATTTCTCGCTTCATTAAGAAGTTCAAAGAAAAGATGAGAATGGATCTTGAGTGAGCAAAGCTCATCTTTGATATAAGACTCATAAATACGACTGTCATGTGAGAGTTTTTTAATATCAAGCATTCCTGCTAATGGGACAGATGGCATTTTCTCTAAGGCCTGGAATAAAAGATGAGGAGCATTCCCAAAAATTGGCCCGAGAATTCCTGCCGCAGCAGCCGCCGGAGAAGAAAGAAAAACTTTTGAAGGATACATGCCTTCAGGTGTATGACTCTGCAAAAAACCTGCTGTAATAAGCCCACCCATCGAATGACCAAGGAGCATATAATCTTTCATGGCATATTCAGATTTTAAAAATCTTATTATTGTTTCAAGGTCTTTATAGAACTCACCAAATTTTTCCACATAACTTCTCTTCCCACCACTTTGACCGTGGCCACGAAGATCATACATAATGATGTTGAATCCCTGATTGAAGAGTTTAAAAAGATACTGATGCCTTAGCGCATGCTCACCCAGACCATGAGTCACAATAAGCCACTTAGGAGATCCACTCTCCTTTAAGTAAACTTTAAGAACTGTTCCATCGTGAGCAATAATTTCTTTTGATTCATGGTGCATAAAATATCCGACTAAGGTAAAGGTTAATTAATAATTCTTCTTATTATAAAAACTTTCTTATTTCGCCGTCTATTTTTTAAGCTATAATGATTTCATGTATTGCCCAGTTTGCTTCCAAGACACATTAAAAGTTAAATCGAACGGCGTTATAAAGCTTGCTTTTAATGGCAAGTCTCGTAATAACAGCCTATATACCTACAATATTCAGAAAGAAACTAACGAACAGCTCGTGGCCAAATTACGCGAGAAGATTGTAGATTTTTTCAGTTTTTATTCGGAGTTTAATAATAAGCTCCCCATTAAAACTTTTGAGGCTTACTCAAGTGACTTTCTGTGCACGAATAGCTGCAAGATGGACATGCTCAATACCAAACTTAGTGTCGTGGGTGTGATCTATAGAGTCTCTGAAGTCAAGGCCGTCCTCAATGAGGAAGGCAAGAAATTCGGTATTACTATTGAAGTTGGTTTTAATTAATCGGCCTTAACCTGAACTTTAATTTCAAACTCCATAAATCCCTTCAACTGAAATGACTCTGGTGTTTTACCGGCATCAATAAAACTATCAATTTTAATCCCACCACTCTTCTCTAACAAAGGAACAAGATTAATATCTGAAACTTTAAAATCAAGACAGATTTTTGTCGTACAAGCTTCCATATTTTTAATATTAAGCTCGTCCTGCTTTTCCCAAAACTCGACCTCAAATCCTTCTTGAAGAATAGGGTCGGCCGGAAGCTCAATAAGTAAAGACTTACTCAGAGTATGAATACGGCTGTAGTAGCTTTCAAGTCTTGGATCATCTTCGATCAATCTTCTTGTTCGGATAGGATCATCAGTATAAAGAATATAAACTCGGCCGATCGATTTCGTTCTAAGATGATTGTCTTTAATGTCTTTATTATAACGAATCATGACTTTTTCTTCATTATCGTTCACAAGATTCATCTGCTCGACTTTAAAATTATTCATATTAAATAATTTATTGAAGTAATCCTTATCCTTTTTACTGAAATCTCCCGTAACCACTTCTGGAGCCCAAGACGATTTGTCCTCTACTTCTTGAGGCTTAAGTGTAACGGCCAATTTATCAAGAAACTCAAAACTCATCTCACGATCACGCTTGATAAATTTCCAAACATCGCGAATGACTGTTCCAATAATTGTACGTGGAACCTTCTCTACTTTTTTAGGTTCCATATAAAAAAAGACACGCTTCACTCGAATATCACGAATATACTTACTAGGAATTTCTGGCAGAGGTTGCAAAAGACTCAATTTCACTTTCCCCGCCCCTAAAGAGGCCCCCAAATCAAAGACTGATTTCACGAGTCCACGAAGTAGTGGAAAAGTATTCTCCACTGGAGAATCAAAGGATGCGATAGTTTCTTCTGTTAAAGGAACGACGATCTTCAACGAAATAGGCTCCTTAAGTCCACTGGCCTCCACATCACTTTTAACGGTACTCTTCTTCCCACAACCGGTAAGTAAAAGCCCAAGAATGGTTAAAAATAACAAATATTTGGCCACAAAACCTCACTAACTATCTAATATTATTTACAATCACTTCATTTTACACGAAGCGTTATTTCTATAACAGGGGGCATGACATTTTTACACGGTGCTCTGTAAAAACTCTAGGACCATGTAAAATCTCACTATCAGACAACAACGAGAGGATTTGGGTAATGAAAAAGGCTTTCGCACTTCTTTTTATTATACTTGCAGGTTCAGTCCAGGCCCAGGCCTGGAAAACCCTTCCAAAAGGTGTTCGTATCATTGGATACAGAAATGTGATTACTTCAAAAGTCGATTCCAACTTTGATCGTTTTCGTTCTGAAAGTCCCCTTGGTGCTCAGTTCCGTGTAGATATGAACACTATTAATAGTATCACTTCAGGTGAAGCACAAAACGTTCTAGGCCCAGGCTTTAATAATCTAGTTCTTGGTGAGTACGCAGTTGAGGCCGATGCTCAGTTCAATGTTCAAGGAACTGGATTTGGTTATGGAATCACAGATAGAGTGATGTTTTACGCTGAAATTTCATACTGGAATGCCAATGTTAATGCTCGCCTTAAAAGAACTCAGAAAAATAATTATAAAGAGACGGCCAACCAACTTCAAAATGGAACAAGTATTATTGATAATACTGCCGCTGAGAGCTTAGGCAATCTTCCAGACATTAATGAATCGTTCATTCAGTCTGTTGTGACAGATTATTATGGTTATAAACCGATCGGTCGCTGGCAGGGTGCTGGTTACGGCGATATGGAAACAGGAGTGATGGCCCGAGTTTTAGATAAAGGTGTGTGGGGAGTTCTCTTTTACCCTGGTGTTATCTTACCTACAGGACGAGTAGATGATCCGGACCTTCTTCAAGATGTTGGTTTTGGTGACGGACAATTTGATATCTTTTCTGAAGTGGCCACTGGCTATGTTTTAAATGATCGATTTACATTCGGAACAACTCTTCGTTATACGCACCAAATAGCGACAGATATGAAACTACGTGTCCCTGATAGCCAAGACCTTACTCTTTCTCCGGACACGGGAACTTTTAATGTGAAATATGGTGACCGTATTAACTTGATGCTTAACTCGACAATTCGTATGAATGATTGGATTTCATTCACTCCGGTTTATCGTTACATGTATCAAATGCCGACAACTTATAAGTCGGAATTTTCAGATGCAAACAAATACTTAGGCTTTAATACTGATAAACAAGAACACCAAGTTCAACTCACAACTTCGTTCTCTTCAATCACACCGTTCTTGAAGAAACAATTTGTGTTACCAGCTCAAATTAATATGAATCTGGTTCAAACTATTGGCGGAAAGAATGTTCCGAAAGTAGGAAGACTAGAACTTGAACTAAGAATGCTGTTCTAATTAACGAACAGCAAGCTTATAACCAGCTCCCCAAACCGTTTCAACTGAAACGTTGATTTTAGAAATTTTCTTTCGAAGAGAGAAAATATGAACGTCAATATTTCTGGCGGTCATCTCGAGATCTTTATCAAACTGGGTGATGATCTCTTCACGAGAACTTGAAGGCTTATCCATATTATCATGAAGATACTTAAAGATCACAAACTCACGAGAAGTAAGATTCACAGTATGCCCCTCTTTAATGATTGCGTGGGCCTCTGGAATAAGTTTAAGTCCAACATTAATGAGATTATCTCGAAGAGATGAGACTTTATTATAAGCATTAGTGATACGAACTAAGAGCTCATCAAAATTAAAAGGCTTCGTGATATAGTCATCAGCTCCACTCTGAAGGCCTTCGACAATTTGATCTGGTTTATTGTAGGCAGAGATCATGAAAATGGGAGAGAGCTTATCCTTCATCCGGATTGTACGAATAAGATCAGTTCCTTTAATTCCCGGCAAATTCCAATCCACAAGATAAACGCAATTCTCAGGTCTATTATTGAGAGAGAAAAATGATTCTGCCGTTTCAAACGCTTCTACCTCATAGCCATTCTTCTTTAGAAAATAGCGAATTGATTCTACAATATCTTTTTCATCTTCGATAATAACTACAGTTTTATTCATCATATCAACTTTCACCTTAAGTACTGCACGACTGAAATTGATTATCCCTTATATAAAAGATAATTGGAATAGAAACCATTAGTAATTTCAAATACTTAACTATTAAGGAACTCTTAATAGAACGGCTCTTTGATAAGATCCTATCGGTCAAGCCACAAAACATCTTTACCAACCAAAGAACACATTCGAGACAAACCGACCTTCTTTTTAGTAGATTACACCTATGAAGACTTTCACCCTAATTTTTGCTGGATTTATCCTTATCTCGAACACTTGGGCCTCTGATATTGACTCACTTTTAGGGCGTTTATCTTCTGTGAACAACACTCAAGAGCGCTTAAATAAATTCAGTGAGCTTTTTTTGGGTCTTCCCTATGGAGTCACTGGGCCTCTAGGAGAAGGTGCTGGCGCTCCTTACGATCAAGACCCACTGTTCCGATTTGATACATTTGATTGCACGACCTATGTCGAAACAATAATGGCCCTCGCCCTAGCAGGGACTGAAGCAGATTTTTTGTATCGTATGAATCAAGTCCGCTACGAGGATGGGGTTGTGGACTATACTTTAAGAAATCACTTTCCTAGTCTCGACTGGGTTCCCAATAATATCAATAATGGTCTTCTCGAAGAAATCAATGAAGAGGTAGTGCCCTTAAATGAAATAAAAATCGCTTCAACGATTATTGATAAGCCGGCTTATTATAATTTTCTTAAAGTAAGTGATCTTCGCCTCTACGATCAAACGACTGAAAGTGAGAAGCTTCTCAGAGTTCAAGAATGGCACCGTGAAGGAGATAAGTTTTCTCCTCAAGAAGCCAGAATCAGTTATATTCCTATCAATACTCTCGTGAACCGCCCTACTCTTTTAAACAAGATTCCTCACGGCACTATCGTGAACTTTGTCCGTCCGAATTGGGATATTAGACATCTTCAAGGAACAAAGATGAATGTTTCACACCAGGGATTTCTTTTCAAAAAAAATAATAAACTTATTCTACGTCACGCTTCCTCTGGTGATAAGTTTGTCGTAGAAGTTCCTCTTATTGATTATCTTAAAAAATTCTATAATCATGCCACACTCAAGGGCATTCATTTAATGCGAGTGAAATAGTGTCAAAAAATTAGACACTATTGTAAAAAGAACATACATAATTGTTTCCTGTGGCTTTTTAATCGTCCATAAACTTGGCATCCCTATTGCTCCTATAAATCTATATTCGTTTTACGAGGGGTTTATATGATGAAGAAGTTTAAGAGTGTTTATCTATTTGCTCTAGCACTGACTCTACCTACAGCTGGGTACGCTCTGACGCTTTCAGAGGAGATTCCAGAGGAAGGGGTGACCGTAAGCTCTGTTGTCATCGACCCTACGAAAGATCTCAAAAGTGATCATTATATTTGTCTCGGCGAAGGCTGGGATAAGATCAATCTTATTGTTAATAGCAAAGTCAAAGATCTCAAACAGATCTATCCTGATCTTTTTAAAGACATGGGAGAAAATGAGAAAAACTGTTTTGCACCCACTGAAGTTCCTAAGAGTGCTCAAAAAACAATTGATGATATTTTTGAGAGCATCGATGCTGGGGCAAGTGATAAATTTCACGTCATCTTAGGAACTGATGGCCAGACTACACTGACTAATGAACCCAGCAAGAAAAAGTCAGCTCTTCCTCCTCGTCTAAACTCCCTTGGCTCATTTGATAATTGCTACAGCCTTGAGCTAAATCAAGAAAAGCTTAAAAGTCTGGTCAATACTAGTTCTGAGATTGAAAACTTTGAACTAAGAAACGAAAAAGCTTCTCTAGGAAAAAAACTCTTTCGGGCCCAAGCATTCTTGGGTGGACTAGAAGTGGTTGGAATGGGAATCCTTATCGCTCTCCCAAAATCCATCACAAAATGGGAAGACGACTGGATGGATGATGCAAAAAGAAATCTAAAACGCGCTTGGACAAAGCCCCCAGTTTGGGACAAGGATGAATGGGTTATCAATTATATTGGACACCCTCTTGCTGGAGCTGCTTATTATAATATGCTTCGGAGCCAAGGTGGAACAAGACTGCAGTCACTGATTTTCTCGACAGTCCAATCAACGATCTGGGAGTACGGAATTGAGGCCATTGCCGAACAGCCTAGTATCCAAGACTTGTTTGTGACTCCACTTGCAGGAGCAGTTCTTGGGGAGCTTGCTCACTGGGGGACTGAAAGAATGAGACGAAATGGATTCACTTTTGGAGAAAAGGTTCTCGTGACAATTATCAACCCTACATATGTTCTCAACAATGGATTTAGAACAAAGAATAAACGGAAATAATTTACTTGATTGAAAAAAGATGGTGGGCGTTGAGGGGATCGAACCCCCGACATCTACCTTGTAAGGGTAGCGCTCTCCCAGCTGAGCTAAACGCCCATCTTAGTCATGAATGAGGACTCATATTATTGACCGGGATGAGTTTTGTCAAACATAAAAAAAGCATAATTTGTTCGTTTTTACCTGTAATTTTTACTTTTACCTGGGAAAAGTCTCTCCTCTCGGTCTAGGATCCTGACAAAATTCACTAAACAACCCGAGAGGTATGATAATGAAAATACTC
>JACCDH010274313.1_pt1 | contig 12367 bp, 12 predicted proteins | sample 7442481 | NCBI WGS metagenome assembly JACCDH01 (sample SAMN15323433, study PRJNA562643) | freshwater metagenome | isolation source: river surface water | place: USA:Blue River Watershed | collected 2017-08-15
AATTTGTTTAACTCGATATAGTCCGAGTTTAGCTCAAAACGATGTTCCATTATTTATGACGACTTTTTAAAACTTGCACAACATCCGATAAACTAAAGTTTTTAGCTTGTAACAAAATTAAATAATGGTACAACAAATCGGAACTTTCATTTAAAAACAAATAATCATCGTTATCCTTGGCTTCGATAACCACTTCTACAGCTTCTTCGCCCACTTTTTGAGCAATTTTATTGATGCCTTTTTTAAATAAAGATGCGGTGTAAGAGGTATCCGATGGATTGTTTTTTCTGTCGGCAATCACATTTTCTAACTGCGTTAAAAAAGCCAAATCACTTCCTAAATTTTCCTCGCCCCAACAGTTTCCTGTACCTTTGTGGCAAGTTGGACCAATGGGATTTACTTTAATCAACAAAGTATCGTTATCGCAATCTAATTTGATGCTTTTTAGCATTAAAAAATGTCCGCTGGTTTCCCCTTTAGTCCACAATTGATTTTTAGTTCGGCTAAAAAAAGTAACTTTTTGGGTATCCAAAGTAACTTGCAAAGCCTCCTTATTCATAAAACCCAACATCAACACATTTAATGTTGTATTATCTTGGATAACAGCAGGAACTAGTCCGTTATCCATTTTATTAAAATCTATAGAATTGATATCTAATGCGCTCATAAACGTACTTTAATGTTGTTTTGATTTAAATAGTTTTTTAAATCTAGTATTTCAATTTCTTTAAAGTGAAAAATACTGGCAGCCAAAGCCGCATCCGATTTTCCTATTTCAAAAGTTTCTTTAAAATGTTCCATAGTTCCCGCGCCACCACTGGCAATAACCGGAATGCTTAACATTTTTGATAATTTAGCCAAAGCATCGTTCGCAAAACCACTTTTAGTTCCATCGTTATTCATTGATGTAAATAAAATTTCGCCAGCCCCACGATTTTGCGCCTCCAAAGCCCAATCAAATAAATCCAACTCGGTACGGTCCCTACCACCACGTAAAAAAACCTTCCAACCATCCTCGGTAAGTTTAGCATCAATTGCAACTACAATACACTGGGAACCAAAAGCTTGAGATAATTCGTTGATAACATCAGGATTTTTAACAGCAGCCGAATTAATACTAATTTTATCCGCACCAGCATGCAATAAAGCATCTACATCTTCCTTTTCGGAAATACCTCCACCAACAGTAAAAGGAATTTTAACCACTTTTGCTACTTCCTCAACCAAATGCAATAAAGTTTTACGTTTTTCGTGCGTAGCAGTAATATCTAAAAATACCAATTCATCGGCGCCATTATCCGAGTAAATTTTAGCTAATTCCACTGGATTTCCAGCATCAATCAAGCCAACAAAATTTACCCCTTTAACCGTTCTACCGTCTTTAATATCTAAACAAGGAATTATTCTTTTGGATAACATAAGGGCAAAGATATATAATTTAAGTAAAAGCTAAAATAATATTTAGTGCTTAGTTTGTAGTATTTTATAACATTTGATTAATTTAGCAAAAAAAATATTTTGGAAATTTATATTCTTGTTTCTGGTTTTAGCAATCGCTTAAAATATACTTTAAACTTAGTATTTGATACTATTTTGCAAACTCCTTTTAAAATCACACAAAACGAACAGGAGTGGAGAGATTATGAAGGGCCTAAAATGGTATATGGCAATCAATGTATTGAGGATTATTTTTTTGTAAAAAGTAAAGGCTTGTTGTTTGAGCAAGGTATTAACGAATCCGAAATTAGTGTGGATGCCTATAAAAACACTAAAATAATTTATTGTACACCCCATAATAAATTGTTTCCTTTTGATGTTTTTTCGGCAGTGTTTTTTATGGCATCTAGGTACGAAGAATATTTGCCACATAAACGCGATATTCATGATAGATTTGAAGCAACCGAAAGTTTGGCGTTTAAAGAAGGTTTTTTAAACCAAGCGGTGGTGCATTGGTGGTGCGAGTTTTTATGGGAGGAATTGTTAGCTAGATTTCCTGGTATCCAGCGTAAAAAACGTAAATTTAAAAGTATAACCACTATTGATGTGGATAATGCTTTTGCCTACAAAGAAAAGGGTTTTGTAAGAGCTTTGGCGGGAATTACGAAAGATATACTAGAGTTAAATTTTACCCGATTACAAGAGCGTTTAGCGGTGTTGTTGCGTAAAAAACAAGATCCTTATGATACTTTTAAGGATCAGTTTAAGTGGATTAAACAATATGATTTAGAGTTGATATATTTTATTTTGTTGGGCGATTATGGCTACAACGATAAAAATGTACCTTTTACCAGTTTGCAATTACAATCTTTAATAAAATCCTTACAAGATTATGCTAAAGTGGGTATTCATCCCTCGTACGGTAGCAATAATAACTTAAAACAATTGCAAAAAGAGGTGGATAGATTATCGTTTATTATTCATCAGGAAGTTAAATATAGCCGCCAACATTATTTAAAATTAAAATTTCCTAGCACGTATCGTAATTTAATCGAGTTAGATATTTTGCACGATTACACCATGGGATATGCTTGTAGATTTGGTTTTAGAGCCGGAATTTGTGTGCCGTATTATTTTTACGATTTAGATTTGGAGCAAATTACCAAATTACAAATTCATCCTTTTGCCATTATGGAAGGTACTTTAATGGATTATATGAAGGTGGATACAGAGGAGGCGCTGGAGTATTTTTATCAAATGATTGATGAGGTTAAGGCGGTAAATGGCGAATTTATTTCCTTGTGGCACAATCATGTTTTACAAAATACGGGAGAATGGAAACCATGGCGCGAAATTTTTGAAAAAATGATTATTTACGCGCAACAAAAATGATTTGGTTAGATTCTAAACATATCGATATTCATCAGTACCAAGCGTGTTTAAAAAATGTAGCTCATCCGCCTTTTTATTATAATCCTGCGGTTTTAAATGTTTTGTGTAAAAATTGGGGTGCTTTTGTGCAATCCAATGCCAATGGATACGATTGGGTTTTTCCTGTAAGTTATAAAAAAATAGGAGGGTGGTATTATTTAAATAATCCTTTTTTTATTCAGAAATTTGAAGTGTTTGGAGAGATTTCTAACGAGGAGTTACATGAGTTACAAAAACAAATTGCACTAAAATTTATAAAAATTAAAGCCAATTTAGCTACCGAATTTAAATTGCAAAATTTTCAGGTACATCATGTGCAATCGCGCACCAATTGTGTATTAAATTTAAATAGCGATTATGCTACATTGTATGCTAATTTTGCTCAAAATCACAAACGAAATATCCAAGCAGCAGGCGATTTAAAAATTATACCAACAAATAATCCATCGCAAATAATTACTTTGTTTAAAACTAGCGAGGTTGGTAAATTAAGTAATTATTCCGAAAAAGATTACCGCCGATTACATCAAATCATTACACATCCTTTATGTGCTAGTTTTTTCGAAGTACTAGAGGTGCATAATTCCCAAAACGAGTGTATTGCAGGCGGTATTTTTGCACATTTTAATCAAAAAATCACCTTTATATTTAGTGGTAATTCACCCCAAGGTTACCAAGAAAAAGCGCTATTTTTTTTACTTAACCAAAGTATTCAAAAATACGCTAATCAACCAATTTTACTCGATTTCGAAGGCTCGGATAAAGAAAGTTTACAACGTTTCTACCTAGGTTTCGGCGCGCAAAAACAAAGCTATTATTTACACCATGCAAAAAAATACAAATGGGTGATTTAGATCCTATATCGAGGAGCTAAATTTTTGTTGGTTTATTTGTTGCAATTGTTTGTGATCGAATAAAGCAGCGATGTTTCGGATAAACGGCGCGCCTTGGGCTAGTACTTCATATTCTCCATTTTCGCAATTGTAAGCAATAATACCTTCTTTTTCCATTTGTACAATTTGTGTTTTAAAATTATTCAACACATTTTCATCTAAGGTTTCGATAATGGCTAATGGTATATTTTTGTTGCACAATACCTGATGTATGTTTTTTCGGGTTACAATTTCTTTGTCAAGCATTATATGTCCCTTTTCTAAAGCAAATTGATTGGATTGAATTAACATTTTGTATTCCTCTACAGTTTTAACATTTTGAGCATAAGCAAAATGTACATCCGAAATACTAGAAACACCTAAACCAATTAAAAAACGGGATTGTTGTACAATGTAACCCATAAAATTACGGTGCAATTTCCCTTTGTTTTTTGCTTCGTACAATTCGTCCTGTGGTAAAGCAAAATGATCCATTCCAATTTCGATATAACCAGCTTGCAATAATTTTTCTTTTCCTAAATCATACAAAGCCCTTTTTTCCTCATTTGTTGGCAAATCTTTTTCGCCATAAGCCCTTTGTCCGGGGTGTTTCCAAGGTACATGCGCATAACTATAAAACGCAATACGCTCGGGCATTAACTCCAAAACTTTATCAATTGTAGCATTTATACTTTGCAAAGTTTGAAAAGGTAAACCGTAAATCAAATCTAAATTAACCGATTCGTAATTTAAATTTCTAGCCTCAACCACTACACGTTTTACATCCTCAAAATTTTGTTTGCGGTTGATTACTTTTTGAATTTTTTCATCAAAATCCTGCACCCCTAAACTTAACCTCTTGCTACCTAAATTACTTAAAATGAGTAAGTGTTCGGCACTTGTATTGGCAGGATGCGCTTCAAAACTTAACGAAAAATCTTCTTTTAAAAAACATCTTTCGTAAATTCCGTTAAGTAAGATTTGTAAATTTTGAGCACTAAAAAAGGTTGGAGTACCTCCTCCTAAGTGAATTTCTTTAAGCTCGGGTAAATCTTCCCATAAGGCAATATATAAATCTAACTCTTTTAAAACGGTTTGAATATAGGGAATTTCTACACTATGATTTTTGGTTATACGCGTATTGCATCCACAATATGTACATAAACTTTCGCAAAAAGGTAAGTGGATATACAAGCTTAAACCATCCGATGAGTTGTATAAATTAAACGCTTCTTTCACCTTATTTTTCCATAAATCTGCATTCCAGTTTTGTGTATCCCAATCCGGAACGGTAGGGTAACTAGTATATCTTGGAACAGGAACATTGTATTTGTTATACAATTTATCAAAGTTATTTTGCGCCATTTTTATGGATTTAATTTTTTCAAAATTAGAAGTTTAGCTTGGTTTAAACCATGATAATTATCAGTACTTAAAATGATAAAAACTAATAAAATAAAATGGAAACGGTGTAAAATCCATTTGTTTAACTATATTTGCACCGAATTAAAATATATAGGATGTTAAGTCGCAGACACCTAAGAATAAAAGTATTACAAGCTCTTTACGGCGCTGAAGAAAATAGTACCACAAGTGTTGGTGTTAAAGAAAAAAATCTATTTAAAAGCATAGATAATATATATGATTTGTTCATATATAACCTCTCTGTTTTAGCAGAATTACAAAGCGTTGCTTTTAAAATTATCGAGGAAAAAAAGAATAAAAAACTTCCCACTCAAGAGGATTTAAATCCAAACATGAAATTTTGTAACAATCCAATTTTAGGAGCATTGTTAGGGAATGTACAGTTACAAAACGAGTGTAAAAGATTGAAGATTAATTGGTTGGAGGATTATGATACTTTGCGCAAAATTTTTAGAGGGATTACGGAATCCAATATTTATCAGCAATACATGCATGTGGAGGAGGATGATTTTGAAACGCATAAAGCATTTGTAATTAAAATTTTTAAATATTTTATTGCAGATAACGAAATTTTAACGCATTTGCTCGAGGAAAAAAATATTTATTGGGCAGATGATCACTTTTTTGTTTGTGGTTATTTGGTTAAATATCTTAAATCTTTAAAATCAACATTTTCAATTTCTTCTTCCTTACCAAGTTTATATAAAGACGAGGAAGATGATGCTGAATTTGTATCTAAATTGTTTAAAAATACAATTTACAATGATACAGAATTTGAGGAGATTGTAATGACAAGAGCCAAAAATTGGGAATCGGATAGGATTGCTATGGTGGATATGATTTTAATGAAAATGGCGGTGTGTGAATTGGTTTACTTAACTAGTATTCCTATTAAAGTTACCTTAAATGAGTATATCGATTTATCTAAAGAATACAGTACACCTAAAAGTAAATTGTTTATCAATGGGGTTTTAGATAAAATTATACCTGATTTAAAAGAAAGCGGAAAAATTGTAAAAATAGGTAGAGGTTTAATGGATTAAAATTTATAATTATGTTAAAAAAAGTAGTTTTTATTTTAGCGATTAGTAGTTTAAATTTAGCTTGTAGCAACACCACAACTGTGGAAGAAGTTGTAGAAAAAGAAGTAGTTAGCGAGGAAATTCAACAGCAAATAGATGCTTTAGAAAATTTTGAGCCTACTACAGGTGGACCTAATATTTATTTTCCAGTAATGGAACACGATATGGGTACGATAGAAAAAAATGGGAAAATCCCTTACACCTTTTATTTTGTAAATAGTGGCGATGCACCTTTGTTGATTACTGATGCTAAAGGAAGTTGTGGTTGTACGGTTCCTTACTTTCCTTCGGAGCCAATTTTACCAGGCGAAAAAGGTAAAATTAATTTAACTTTTGATAGCGATAGAAAATCCGATGGAATGAGTTTTAAAGTAACGGTTACCGTATATACGAATATTAAGGAAGAACCTATTCCTTTAGTGATTAAAGGAAAAATGGCTGGAGAGCCTGTTGAATAATTTGTAAATTTTAATTTTTAATATATGAATATGTTTTTATTACAAGAGCAAGGTGGTGGCGGAAGCGGAATGCTAATTATGATGGCATTGGTATTTGGTGTTATGTATTTTTTTATGATTCGTCCGCAACGTAAACGCGAAAAAGAATTACAAAAAAAGCGTGAAGAATTGAAAAAAGGCGACGAAGTGATTACTTCTGCGGGTATTTATGGTGAGGTGTATGAAGTAAGTGCTGATACAGTGATTATTGTAATTGAAAGTGCTGCTAAAATCAAAATTTTAAAATCGGCTATTGTAACCGTAAATGGCGAAGGTAGTGCAGTAACAAAATAATTTGTAAGCCCCTTGTTTAGCAAGGGGTTTTAATTTTTTATAGTATGCAACGTGTAATTGTAGGTTTAAGTGGTGGGGTAGATTCCAGTGTGGCTGCTTATTTACTAAAGGAACAAGGTTATGAGGTTATAGCTTTGTTTATGAAAAACTGGCACGATGCTTCTGTTACTTTAGAAGCCGAATGTCCGTGGATTGAGGACAGTACCGATGCATTATTGGTTGCAGAAAAATTAGGTATTCCTTTTCAGGTAATTGATTTATCGGCGGAATACAAAGAAAAAATAGTGGATTACATGTTTAACGAATACGAAATGGGACGAACTCCAAACCCAGATGTATTGTGTAATCGTGAAATCAAATTTGATGTTTTTTTAAACAAAGCGATAGAGTTAGGGGCTGATTTTGTTGCAACCGGACATTATTGCCAAAAACAAACTTCTGTTATCAACAATCATGAAGTTCATCATTTAATTGCTGGGGCAGATCAAAACAAAGATCAAAGTTATTTCCTTTGTCAGCTTAACCAACAACAACTTTCTAAAGCACTTTTTCCAATCGGACATTTACAAAAAAGTGAAGTGCGTAAAATTGCGGAGGAATTGGATTTAGTAACTGCAAATAAAAAGGATTCGCAAGGATTGTGTTTTATTGGTAAGGTACATTTACCCGATTTTTTACAACAAAAACTTCAACCCAAAAAGGGTGAGGTGATTGAAATTGATGCAAATCATTCTGTTTTTAATCAAAATGCAAACACGGATAGCCTTCAAAAATTATGTAGTCCGTATGTTTTTACTAAAGAAATGGGTAAAATTGTTGGCGAGCATACAGGGGCACATTTTTACACCATTGGACAACGCCGAGGGATTGCAATTGGAGGAAAACCTTTGCCTTTATTTGTTATAGGTACAGATGTGGAACATAATATCGTTTATGTTGGACAAGGAAGTGAACATCCAGGTTTATACAGATATGGATTAACTATCCGTAATGAAGAGTTACATTGGGTAAGAGAGGATTTAAAATTGCCGGAAGGAGGCGAGCAAAAATTTAAAGCAAGGATAAGGTACCGACAAACTTTAGAGGATTGTAAGTTACTTGTGGAAAAAAATCAAAGTTATTTATTGTTTACAAACCCGCAAAGAGGGGTTGCAGCCGGACAATTTGCTGCTTGGTATCAGGATAATGAATTGATTGGCTCTGCAGTAATTCATGATTAATACTGAAGTAATTTCAAAATATATCAATTTAGTATTTAAATATTTTGTATTTTAACACGCTAATTGTTTGTTTAATGTATGCAAAATACTTAAAACGAGAAAAGTTGAACGCTCATTATAAAAACAGAATATTTTGAACAATCATTTAAAAAAATATTTTTCATATAGGTTTTGGGGATTTCACTTATTGGTAGTGTTTGGTGCATTTTTTTTCTTGCGGTTTGAAAGTGCTAATATTTATCCTTATGAACACTCAAGCGATATTTTATTAAATACTTTTCATGAAGATGATACCGTAAAACATTCGTTGGTGGATGTGCAAAATAAATCTCAATCCTTACTATTTAAATACACCTTACATAAAGAAATTAAAGAACCTTTTGCAGGAATTTATTTTCATCAAGCTCAAAAAGATTCTTTTTTCGATTTCAGCTCATTTAATCAAATTAAAATTTATATTAAATCCAAAAAAGGTAAAAGAATACCGTTTTATTTAACTTTAAACGAAAGTAGTTTTACAACTCCCAACGAAGTTTTTTCTAATTTGCCACTGTTTTGTATTATCAATTATACAAAAGAAGGATGGTATGTTTTGGATAAAAATGATTTTGAAATTCCAAGTTGGTGGTTAAGAGATTATGGTTTAAAAAAATCGGAGGTTTTTGATATTGATTATTCTCGTGTAAATTATTTAATGTTATATAGTTGCCAAATTTTAGCTCCAGAGGTGGAGGACGAAATAGAAATCAAATCCATACAATTTTCCAATTCTAACACCTCGGTTTATTTCTCTGTTTTTTTCATCCTGTTATTTTTTAATGTAGTGTATTTTGTGTTGTATAGGCATAAAAAAACTGTTGTGATACCTTATGTAGCCCAAGGTGTTACAGATACCAATTTGTATAAAAATAACAATGCTAAAATAATAGTGGATTTAATAGGGGAACAGTATGCTGTGAGCGATATAAGTGTAGATTGGATGTACCAAAAAACTAAAATTGCTAAACGCGAAATTGCAAGTATTTTTAAAACACAGTTTAATACTAGCTTTAAAGAATATTTAAATTTAATTAGATTAACTGAAAGTAAACGTTTGCTAAAAGAAACGAATTTATCAGTTTCGGAAATTGCTTATAAAGTTGGTTATAACAACATTACACATTTTAATCGTGTGTTTAAAGAAAAAAATGGGATATCTCCTACCGAATTTAGAGAGCAGTAATTGAATTTTTATTTCAATTTGTTTTCGTAAAACATCGCTTTGTCTTCCATACCTAAAGCGTGATAAACTTTAGAAATCATTTCAATAGATGAAACATCTTTAGGATTGTTGGTTATAGATTTTTCTAGGTAATGTATGGCTTTGGTATAACTTGCTTTTATGTTTTCGGTTATAGCTGCTTCATCAATTTTTTTACCATTCGCATCTGTTCCTTTATTCAACATATCTACCAATTCATTGGCTTCCGATATATAAAAAACAGCCACGCCATATAAAGCATATTCGTTGTTAGGTTCGATTTCTAAAGCTTTTATATAAGCCTCTTTGGATGCTTTATCTTCTCCTTTGGCATTTAACATTTGTGCTTTTATTACCCAAATGTCGGCTCTGTTTTTAACTTTAGTAAGTATATCATCAATTAAAACTAAGCTTTCATTGTTTTTCTTTTTAACCATCAATAAATTTAACTGTTGAAATTTTAAATCTACATCATTCGGGAAATCTGTTATTGCTTTTTTAAGTAAAACAATAGCCTCGTCTATTTTGTTTAAATCGGTTAAAGCTTGTGCTTTTAATCTATAATGCACTTCGTTGTTGTTGTTAAAATTTTCGGCAATTAAATCTTTTAAAAATTCGCATGCAATTTCGTTTTGATTGGATGCTAAAGCTGATAAAGTAGCATTGTATTTAGCCGAAGAAAGATTTTCGGTTTTTTTCATACTTTCGTAAATAGCAATCGCTTTTAAATTTAATTGTAATGCATTGGCAAAACTTTGCTCGTTGTACATATCTACACCTGCATTAACAAATAAGGCAGCTAATTGTTCGTATTGTGATGCAGCTTCGCCTAAAACACTATTCTCTGGTTTAGGTAACTTATATAAGGTTTGAAAATAATTCCAGCTTTTTTCTAAATGAGGAACTTGTTTAGATACATCTGCTTCGGCATTAGCCAGTTGGATGTGTGAAACAGCAAAGCAAAAGTAGTAATTGGATACACATTTATCATCTAAAGATGCTTTTTGTTTATCGAAGTTAACTTCAACTGTTTTTAAGATTTTAAAACTTTCTTGGGGTTTGCTCTGACTTAATTTTAGTTTAGCCTCGTTAATATCGCTGCATTGTGCATTCACAAATACAGTAACTAAAGAAAATATAGTAAGTAAAGTAAGTTTAATTTGCATAATTAAGTGTTTTTCAGAAAAAGTATAAGAACACTGTTCACTATACCAAAAGCATTCCAAAAATGTTTCTGTAAACTATCTATTTTTTTTTAGTAAATAAATTCGTTTAACTAAGGCATAAAGATATTCAATTACTTGTAAATATTTATCAAACTTTAAAAAAAATGTAAGATATTAGCAAAATTGTTAAAAACTATCTGTAAATGTTTATAAAGTGGATATTTAAAAATCCTTTAAACATCTTTAATTACTTCTTTAAATGGTTGTTGATATCGTTTGTGGTTTCCCTTATTTCGGGATCGGCTTCTGCTTTGTTTTTAAGTTTACTTCATTTTGTGGAGCAGTTAAGATGGGACAATAACTGGCTGTTTTATTTTTTACCCATAGGAGGTGGGTTAATAGGTTGGTATTATTTTTATTGGGGAAAGGATGTGGTAAAAGGGAATAATTTAATAATTGCGGAATATCATGCGCCCAAAAAAATTATTCCTTTTAAAATGGCTCCAATGATTTTATTGGGCACCCTGCTTACGCATTTATTTGGAGGTTCGGCAGGAAGGGAAGGTACGGCTGTGCAAATGAGTGGTGCTTTGGCGGATCAGCTAAATAAATGGCTAAAATGGAGTGCGAATGACAGAAAAATTATTTTGCTAATTGGAGTAAGTGCTGGGTTTTCCTCTGTTTTTGGAACACCTTTGGCAGGCGCTATTTTTGCTTTGGAAATTATGATTTTTAAAGGGAATATAAAATACGATGCCATTTTTCCTGCTTTTGTCACCGGATTTTTTGCCGATTATATTTGTAGATTATGGGGGATAGAACATACGCATTATTTTATATCTGAAGTTCCAGTTTTGGATTGGATGAATGTGCTGTGGTGTATTCTTTTAGGTTTATTTTTTGGTTGGGGTGCTTATGGGTTTAAAAAATCCATGTATTTTTTTTCGTTTTTGTTTAATCGTATAAATATCTATTTACCCTTAAAACCTGTATTGGGAGGATTAATTTTATTAGGAGTATATCATTATTTAGATACCCAAAAATTTGCGGGTTTAGGTATAGAAACTATTCAAAATGCTTTTGTGCTACCTCAAGATTATTTTATTTTTTTAGGTAAAATAATTTTCACTGCTTTTACTTTATCTGCCGGATTTAAAGGTGGAGAGGTAACCCCTTTGTTTTTTATTGGCGCAACTTTAGGAAGTTTTTTATCCGTTTTTATCCCTTTGCCATTAAGTTTATTAGCTGCTATGGGTTTTGTTGCTGTTTTTGCTGGTGCAACACATACGCCTATTGCATGTGTGGTAATGGGATTGGAGCTTTTTGGATTAGAGGCTACGGTGTATTTTGTGATTTGTGTCTGGATAGCTCATCGTTTTTCGGGGAAAAACAGTATATATTCGGCTCAGAGATATTAATTATTTAAACGATTTTTAAATTGTTAACCTTTTTCCCTTGAAGTAATTCTTTTATCGTTAAACGTTTTTTTCCTGGAAATTGCACTTCTAAAATATTTAATGTGCCTTGATTGGTTTTAATTTTCCAAAAAGTTTTATCATCGCTAACTAAAGGTTCCTCTAAATCTTCCTCAAGAATTTCGGATGAAAAGATTTTTATATTTAAAATTTTACCATTGTCCTCGGCTATAAAAAATGCGCCAGGGTAGGGCGAAAGTCCTCTGATTAAATTATGAATTTCAAATG
>JACCDH010439254.1_pt1 | contig 12367 bp, 10 predicted proteins | sample 7442481 | NCBI WGS metagenome assembly JACCDH01 (sample SAMN15323433, study PRJNA562643) | freshwater metagenome | isolation source: river surface water | place: USA:Blue River Watershed | collected 2017-08-15
AGTTGGTCTTACTTTTTCTTCAGGGAAACGAATCGAATGACCAGACTTCACAGCCCTCATGACTTCATTGTTACCATCCGTTAAACGTGCTGCTAATAATTCATCGCCTTCGTTGATCGTGATTGCGTTCACACCGTTCACTCTTGGACGACTAAATTCTTCTAAACATGTTTTTTTGATGATCCCTTTCTTAGTACATAATATGATATAGTGATTATTCACATAATCTTTATCCGCCAAATTACGTACTTCAATAATTGCTTTTACTTTATCGTCTGGAGGAAGTTGAATTAAGTTTTGGATTGCTCTACCCTTACTTGTTTTTTCACCTTCAGGAATTTCATATACACGCATCCAGAAACATCTACCTTTTTCTGTAAAGAACAACATGGTGTCATGCGTAGATGCAATAAATAAATGTTCCACATAATCTTCTTCTCTCGTCTTAGAACCTATAGCACCACGGCCTCCACGCTTTTGTTGACGGTATTCAGAAGCAGAAGTACGCTTGATATAACCTAAATGAGAAATGGTAATCACCACATCTTCTTCTTCGATTAAATCTTCGATACGCATTTCATCTGCTAAATATTGGATTTCAGATTTACGCTCATCACCAAACTTTTCTTTTACTTCTAATAATTCAGTTTTGATTAATTCAAAACGTAAATGTTCACTACCTAATAATTCTTTCAATGAAGCAATTAATTTCATCAATTGATCAAATTCTTCTTTGATTTTCTCACGCTCCATACCGGTCAAACGTTGCAATCTTAATTCCAAGATTGCTTTCGCTTGAATCTCTGAAATGCCCCATCCTGCAGTGATTAAAGCTTCTTTTGCTGCTTCTGGATTTGCAGAATTTCTAATCAAACGAATGACTTCATCTAAATGATCTAAAGCAATCAAATATCCTTCTAAAATATGTGCACGCTCTTCGGCTTTTCTTAATTCAAATTTAGCACGACGAATCACCACTTCCATTCTAAAATCAACGAACTCTAAAATCAAATCTCTTAGGTTCAAAATTCTAGGACGTCCTTTTACCAAGGCCACATTATTGATACCATAACTGGTTTGCAATTCTGTGAATTTGAACAATTGGTTGATGATGACTTGTGCTACAGCATCCTTACGTAATTCAATGACAATACGGGTTCCCTCACGCTTATTACTTTCATTGTTAACGTGTGTGATACCTTCTACTACTTTATCTACGACCAATTGACCGATACGATCTGTTAAATGATCACGGTTCACTTGATAAGGAATTTCGTTGATCACAATCATCTCGCGACCGTTGGCTTTGGTTTCTACATTACATTTTCCACGCAATACTACACGACCACGACCTGTCATCAAGCCTTGCTTCACGCCTTCCATACCGTAGATCACACCACCTGTAGGAAAATCGGGTGCTTTTACGATAGAGATTAATTCTTCTATCGTAATATCTTTATTGTTGATGTAAGCAATACATCCATCCACTACTTCATTCAAATTATGTGGCAACATATTCGTCGCCATACCCACCGCAATACCAGAAGATCCATTCACTAAAAGCTGTGGAATCCTTGTAGGTAGTACACTTGGCTCTGATAAACTATCGTCAAAGTTCAATTGATAATCCACTGTGTCTTTCTCTAAATCGTCCAACATGGCTTCGGAAATCTTTTGCAAACGAGCTTCCGTATAACGCATAGCTGCCGGTGGATCACCATCTTGGTTACCAAAGTTACCCTGGCCGTCTACCAACTTATAACGCATCGTCCACTCCTGTGCCATACGCACCAAAGTATCATAAATTGCAGTATCACCGTGTGGGTGAAACTTACCCATTACTTCTCCGACAATACGGGCAGATTTTTTATAGGGCTTATTGCTATTATTGCCTAATTCATGCATGGCAAACAATACACGACGGTGAACTGGTTTAAAACCATCACGCACATCGGGTAAAGCACGTCCAACAATTACAGACATTGAATAGTCAATATAGGAGGTTTTCATCTGCTCCTCAATGTTGACTCTAATCACACGATCATTGTCCTGGGTCTGTTCTAGACCTAAATTTTCTTCCATAATTTTTGTTTCAATGAGTCATTTTCAACCACCCAAAAAGGGGGCAAATCCGAGCGTCTACGAAGATAACTTTTTGACCCCTTTATTATGATAAAAATCAGCATAGATTTACACAATTTTATCCACAGTTTTTGGATATAAATACTAACTTTAAACCATAGATTTTTAACCACTTATACATACAAAAATGGGCCCATCAATTCTCATTATTGGCGCAGGTAAATCTGCTACAGTTTTAATCCAATATTTGCAACAAAAAGCGGTGGAAAACGACTGGTATATTGTCCTAGCAGATGGAGATGCCGCAACAGCAAAAAATAAGTGGAATAATGCCCCTAATGGAACAGCCCTTGGTGTGAACATCGAAAATGAATTGGATCGCCAAAATTTGGTGCAAAAAGCGGATATCGTGGTATCTATGTTGCCTGCTCACTTGCATTTTTTGGTCGCAAAAGATTGTTTGTATTTTGAGAAGCCCTTGTTCACAGCCTCTTATGTGGACGATAATATGCGTTCTATAGCAGCCGAAATTGAATCAAAACAACTTTTATTCCTCTGTGAAATGGGTTTAGATCCCGGAATTGACCATATGAGCGCCATGGCGATCATTGATGAGATTCATGCAAAAGGAGGCAAAATAACCAGCTTTAAATCTCATTGTGGCGGTTTGGTTGCTCCAGAAAGTGATGACAATCCATGGCATTATAAAATCAGTTGGAATCCTAGAAACATCATATTGGCTGGGAAAGCGGGTGCGATCTATCTAGAAAATGGCGTTACAGTCAACAAAGACTATACTCAGATATTTGATCATACACCCATTGTAGATGTTGTTGGGGTTGGTCCATTGGCTTATTATCCAAATAGAAACTCCTTATCCTACATAGATACTTATCAATTACATGGGGTGAAAGATTTTGTGCGCACTACCCTTCGCTACCCTGCTTTTTGTACTGGGTGGAATGCCATTGTTCAATTGCAATTAACCGACGAGATGGTTATTACAATTGCGCCCAATACTTCCGTTAAAAATTGGTTTGATCAACATATTCAATCAAAAGGACTGGGAGATCAACTTGCAAAATGCATGCTAGACCCTGCACTTAAACAACAACTTGAATTCATTGGCTTGTATGAAAATACACTGATTCCAGCGCAATTCAACTCCAATGCAACCATCTTACAATGGTTATTAGAAGCTAAATGGAAATTAGCAGATACCGATAAAGATTTAGTGGTGATGTTGCACGAAATTGAATACAGCATTGGAACTCGTCCATTTAAAATTGATAGCAGTATGGTACTTACAGGCGATGACGCCATTCATACTGCCATGGCTAAAACAGTTGGACTGCCTTTGGCCATGGGCGTATGTGCTTATTTAAAAGGAGAAATTAAAATGACAGGATTGCATATTCCAATGGATGCAAAGATCTACCAACCCATCTTAAAAAGCTTAGCGCAAGAAGGGATTGTTTTCCAAGAAACATTGACGGCCTATTAAAATCATAAATTTTTTAGGACTCCTTATTCAACATTCCATTGATTTCCCATTCGAAATCTAATTGGCGTTTATCTAAATTAGCGGCAACTACTTTCACCATCACTTTATCGCCCATATTGAATTTACGACCAGATCTTGATCCTACTAAAGCATAGTCAGATTCAAGCAATCTAAAGTCATCAAATTTGGATAAGCTTGTGATGCTTACTAAGCCTTCACATTTGTGTTCTACGGTTTCAACAAAGAAGCCGAAACTAGATACACCACTGATGATCCCTTCGAAACTATGCCCCAAATAATCACGCATGAATTCTACTTGCTTGTATTTATTGGCTGCGCGTTCTGCTTCCATCGCGGCTCGCTCACGCATACTACAATGCACACATTTTTCTTCTAAACCTTCGTCATTAATGGCATTACCCATTAATACACTTTGTACAATACGGTGTACCAATACATCGGGATAACGACGGATTGGAGATGTGAAATGACAATAATGTTCAAAGCCCAATCCATAGTGTCCAATATTGTTGATGGTATATACCGCTTTGGCCATAGTGCGGATACCTAATTGCTCTAATACGTGTTGCTCCTGCTTACCCTTTGACGCCAACATTAGGTTGTTAAAGCTATGTGCAATATGCTCTGGAGAATCGATATTAAAAGGATACCCATGTTTTTTAGCAAAGACCACGAATGGACTTAATTTATCTTCATTAGGCTGGTCATGCACACGATAAGGGAAAGGAATAGGTTCTTTTTTCACTTTCACATTGCCCATTTTTTCTGCAATCAATTGATTGGCTTTTAACATCAACTCTTCGATCAATTGGTGCGAAGCTTTACTTTCTTTCACCGTGATGCCAATTGGCTTTCCAGTAGCATCTAAAGTAAAACGCACTTCTTGAGAAGAAAAGTTAATGGCGCCATTTTCGAAACGCTTCTTTCTTAAATTTTGTGTGTAATCATGTAACCACAAAATTTCATCCTTATGATCTCCTGCTTTCGTTTCAATAATTTCCTGTACTTCTTCGTAAGTAAAACGACGATCCGAATAGATCACTGTTTTGCCGTACCAAGTATGTACAATTCTACCTGCATCGTCTACTTCAAATATAGCAGAGAACGTTAATTTTTCTTCTCTTGGTCTTAAAGAACACAATTCATTGGAAATTCTTTCTGGCAACATAGGATACACACGATCAGGTAAGTATACAGAAGTAGCTCTTTCAAATGCTGCTTTGTCTACTGCAGTGCCTGGTTGCACAAAATGACTTACATCGGCAATGTGTACCCCAATTTCAATATGCCCATTCTCTAAGCGTTGAAATGAAATAGCATCATCAAAATCCTTCGCATCCACAGGGTCAATCGTGAAAGTCAAAACCTTTCTATAATCCTTTCTTTTTGTAATTTCTTCGGGTGTGATTTTATCTGATAAAGTTTTAGCGAATGCCAACACTTCCCCATCAAAGGTTAAAGGGAATCCTGACTCTGCCACAATCGACTTCATGGCCATGTCATTTTCTTTCTCTGGTGTAAATATTTCTAATACTTCCCCTTCTGGTTTCTTGTTTGGATTATCCCATTTCGATAGTTGAACAATTACTTTATCCCCCGATTTTGCGCCTTTTAATTTGTCCATTGGGATATAAATATCCGGCATGGGATGAATGGTATTCGGCAAAAAGAAAGCATGGTGTTGCATAATCTGCATTGTGCCAGAAAATGAAACTTGTTTTCTTTTGACAATCTCTACCACTTTACCTTCTTTCTTACCTGAGCCTTGTCTGATCTTTGTGATTTTTACGCGGACTTCATCTCCTTTAAGTGCGGTATTGAAATCGGTTGGGAAAACTAAAATGTCTTGTTCTAAACCTTGTACAATGATGAATCCCATACCAGATTTAGCTATGTCTAATACCCCCTTATACGTTGTCGTTAAATGGGTCTGCTTTGTAGTTGTTTTTGACTTTTTCTTGTCTTTTTTACTGTTCATTTGTTTGTTGATGATATTGTGCTACAAAATCAATGACCAATTGATTAAATTCAGTTGCTTGATTAAATAGAAAGTAAGGTTTAATAGGCAGGACATATAAAGGAATATCATTTAATTCCTTGGTATACTTCACCAATCTTACCGCGTCTTTCTCTGTCGTAAGGATCAATTTGCTCTTTGCGTTAATCTGTTCAAATTTATTGCGGATTTCATTTAAATCTTCGATCGAAAAAATATGATGGTCGCTGTAACTTAATTGATAATAAGTGTGTGTGTTTTCGTGTAAATAATTTTTTAAAGGGATGGGGTTGGCAATTCCACATACCAATAATACCTCGTCACGCATCGTTAACACCCAATGGTCGGCTGGGTTGTAAATATGATAAGGTGTTTCATAAGCAATTGCTGTAAAAAATACAGATTGATGCTGTTCTGGATACAATTTCTCCAATACTTCTGCCCTGTCGGCCTCGGTCATGTCTATTGGACATTTGGTCACCACAATGATATTGGCGCGTTTTGCAGATTTGCGCTCATCTCTTAAATCTCCAGTTGGAAAAAAGAAATCATCACAGTACAGGTTATCATACTCTGTTAAGAGAATACTAAAATGGGCGTCAATCTCACGGTGCTGAAATGCATCATCCAAAATTACCGTTTGCAAGTTTGGAATATCTTGAATCAATTGAGGGATGGCTTCGATACGTCTTTCTCCAACCGCTACTCCAACTTTAGGAAACTTTAAATGAAATTGCATGGGTTCATCCCCAATCTCCAATGCAGTGGTTTGTTCACCAGCCAATGCATATCCTTTTGTTTTTCTTTTATAACCTCTGCTTAAAGTGGCCGTTTTATAATCGGCAGAAAGGATAGATAATAAATGCTCTACCATCGGCGACTTACCTGTGCCACCTAAAGAAAGATTGCCTACGCAAATAATGGGTAAGTTAAAGTGTACCGATTTTAAATATTTTTTTGAGTACATCCAATTGCGCAGAGATACAATCCAACCATATAAAATGGCGAATGGCAAAAGCAAGACTCTAAAAGATTTTAAAAAAATATTATTCAAATTCATAGGTATTCCACGGCGTGATACAACTAGACAAAGGTACGTCAAATTCGTTGGTATCAGTGAAATTGTCCATTGGTTCAAAGTAAGAAACGCCTATTTTCTGGATCCCTTCACCGGCTTTTGCTAAATAGCGATCATAGTAGCCTTTACCGAAACCAACACGGTGTCCATTTTGGTCAAAACCCAATAAAGGCACCAACATGGTGTCTATTAATTCGGGCGCCACTTTATTAAAAGGCAATGGCTCCTGGATCCCAAAAGCATTCAGCTGCAAGGTATCTGTTTCAAAATAAAACTCCATCTCATTTTGCTCTGCTTGAACAATCGGATAACAGAAACGGATGAATGGATATAAGGTCTTGATATATTTTTCGAAGAGCAATGTATTGGGTTCATTTTTATGGGCCAAGGGATAAAAACTAGCGAGTACTTCGGTGGTCGACCAATCCATTCTTTGTAATTGAATGAGTAATAGATCATCCAACTTCATGCATTCCGAATCCGTTAATGCAGCTCTTTTTTGGGACAATATTTTGCGCGCTTCGGCTTTACTTATATGCATTCAAAAAAACTAAATATGGTAGCGCCATAATTACGTTGAAAACTATATCCTTCAAATGTTTTATAGTCATTACGAGGGGTATGCTCTAAAATAAAATATCCTTCTGGGCTGATCAATTTTTTCTCTACAATGATTCTTGGTAAATCATCAATGGTGTTTAATGCGTATGGCGGTCCAGCAAAAATGATATCGTATTGTTGGTTGCAAGTAGCTAAAAATTGAAAGACGTCCATCTGTATGGTGATGGCATTTTCTATCTTTAAAAAATCAATATTCTTTTTAATAAAATCGAGCATTGTTTTGTCCTTTTCTACAATCGTCAAATGCTCAGCACCTCTAGATGCCAACTCATAACTGATACAACCTGTGCCGCCAAAAAGGTCTAAGGTGGTGGCACCATCTATGGCTACCCTATTTTGTAATATATTGAACAAGCCCTCTTTTGCAATATCTGTAGTAGGTCTTGTATGCGGCATATGTGCCGGTGGATGAATTCTTCTGCCACCATATTTTCCTGAAATAATTCTCATGAATGCTGCTTAAAAAATAAAATAAGGCGCATAACTATGATTCGGATACTCATTGTTTAAAGTACTACCGATTCCTGCATCTGGCGCATGTTGCATATGTGCATTGGCAAAATAACTAGACAAATCTTGAATCCACATATCTCTTTCAGCACTATAGCCAGTGACATTCAAATTGCTATCATTTGGATTGGTGTTCGTTTGCACACAAGCGTTTAAGACCAAATATTTATTTTGATCGGCCCCAGTTTGTTTAAAATAATTGACAAAATGAGGTTTCCCATTGTTTAAAATCAATACGATAAAATAATCATCAAAAACAGAAAGATGCACCCCATCTGTTTGGTTGGAAGCAATTAAACTACCTACATAATTGGTCCATTTACCCGTTGGGAAAGACCTAGTTAATAAAGTACTTAGTGCATCAGGCACACTATACACCATGACTTGTTCCTGCCCTATTGCTTGTATCTGTAATTCTTCTTCCATTTTTTGACCAAACACTACATTAAATTCATTTAGGTAAAAAGCATCTGCTCCAGCATGCATTGCTTTAGTCAATAATGTGTTTTTGGTATTCATTACAAACTGAACCTGTCTATAAAAAGACTGAATCAGTTTTGAATTGTTTTGCAAGTAGCCTAATAATTGATTCCACCCATTTTGATCTGGGGTGTTTTCAAAATATTCAAAAGCAATATACTGACCATTGGTATGATTTTTTACAACAAAACAGATAGACTGTTCGTCTACAATAAGATAAAGGTCTTCCACCTTATTATTTGCTGTACTTTCTTGTACTCCGTAGATGCCAATTTTTTTCTTTGCCATAGTCAATTTCTACTGCAATGATACAAAAAAAAGGAGCAGTGTATTGCTAAAACTAGTTGTAGATTTGTATTTATATGAGTCAAGCCACAGCGACCCCATCTTTACAGGTAAATATCAGCAGTAAACAGATTCTGACCATCTCCATTCCTATTGCGATGGCCATTCTGGTGCCTCAGTTCAATTTTATCATCAATAATATCTTTTTGGGTGCATTAAGCAAACAAGCTTTGGCCATTGGGGGAATTACGGGGGTGTATTATTTGATATTTGGGGTGATGGGCCAAGGGCTCAATAACGGATTACAGGCTCTCATTTCTAGACGTGCGGGAGAAAACCGAGTAGATGAAATTGGCATTTTGTTTTCCCAAGGGGTTATCATATCCATCTTCTTATCTGTCATAGGCATTGGCTTTACTTATTTTATTGCACCTACCCTTTTTCATGCATTATTACATGATACAGCAAGGGCCAACACGATTATTGAATTTCTTAAAATACGCATTTGGGGGATCCCGTTTTTATTCATCTATCAAATGCGCAATGCCCTTTTAGTGGGTACCAATCAAAGTAAATTCTTGATCATTGGCACCGCCACAGAAGCAGCAGTCAATATCTTTTTTGATTATAGTTTGATTTTTGGTCATTTTGGCTTTTCTGCCATAGGTTTAAATGGTGCTGCTTATGCTTCTATCATTGCAGAGATTATGGGATTGCTTGTGATTTACCTAGTGATTCATTACCAAAAAATTGGTGCAAGATTTGATTTATTTAAAAAGTTCGAGCTTAAATTAGAATATGTAAAACTCATATTGGTGCAGTCTTCCCCATTGATGATGCAATACATGATTAGTATTATCAGCTGGGAATTCTTTTATATTTTAATTGAACACAGAGGAGAACAGTCCCTTGCGGTCTCCAATGCGATGCGCAATATTTTTGGCTTTTTTGGATGCTTTACTTGGGCCTTCGCAGCCACCACCACCACCATGGTGAGTAATATTATTGGGCAAAATCTACAAGACAAAGTGATTGAATTAATCTATAAAATCATGCGTTGGAGCTTTGGCATTGCAGTAGTTGTTGCCATTATCATCAATGTTTTTGCAGCTGAATTTCTTTCTATTTATGGACAAGGAGCAGGCTTTTTAACCGAGGGTATTCCTGTTTTAAGAATCGTATCTATCGCATTGCTTTTGATGTCTGTTTCTACCATATGGCTAAGTGCAGTCACTGGAACAGGTCAGTCGAAAGTGACTTTGTTGATTGAGTTTGTAGCCATTGTAATATATATTATCTACAATTATTTAGTACTTGAATACTATCAATTGCCTATCACTTATGGATGGTTTAGTGAAGTCATTTATTGGTTAAGTTTATTAACCCCTTCCTTCTTTTATATAAGAACAATGCGTTGGAAGGATAAGAAAATATAATTGGAATACTTACTTTAAAACTTTATCAAAAGTCTTGGTAATAAATACGACTATTGACTTTATTAAACTCTATTACGCTCAAGGGAGACAGCTGTAGTCCCTTCGAAATAAGGGATGGCCAATTGTTGCTTGGTAATTTTTACATAAACAGATTCCGCAATCACGTGTTCTGCTAAAATTTGGTCTGCGATTTTTGCAACCAAAGTTTCTAACAAGGGTGTAGGCAGTTCCATGATCTTTTGTATCAACTGATACACCTGCACATAATCAATGGTTTGATCTAATTGATCAATCAGTTTTGTAGTTGGTGTAAATTGAATACGCACATCTACTTTAAATGTATTCCCAATCTTTTTCTCTGCGGCATATACCCCATGAAAACCATTGAAAACTAAATCATTTAAATAGATGTGCATACAATTATATTTAAGTGCGCTAGTATAAAACTAGTGTCCCTTAGAAGTTAAAAAACGTTCTGCATCCAATGCGGCCATACATCCACTACCTGCAGCTGTTACAGCTTGACGATAGTTTTTGTCTTGCACATCACCTGCTGCAAAAACACCTTCGATATTTGTTTTTGTAGTACCAGGTTCTGTTAAAATATACCCGGTTTCATCCATCTTTAAATAGTCTTTAAAAATATCGCTATTTGGTTTATGTCCAATCGCAACAAAGAAGGCACTCACAGGAATCTCTTCCATTGTATTGGTCTTGTTGTTTTTGATACGCACCCCTTCTACTTTCTTGTCACCTAAAATCTCATCCGTTTCTGAGTTAAAATGCACTATAATATTGGGAGTATTCAAGACTCTGTCTTGCATCACTTTACTTGCACGCATTTGGTCTTTTCTAACAATCATATGCACTGTGGTACACATTTTTGATAGATAATGTGCTTCTTCTGCAGCAGTATCACCCGCACCTACAATCGCCACGTCTTTTCCTTTGAAAAAGAAGCCGTCACAAACCGCACAGGCACTTACACCAAATCCATTCAATTTCTCTTCACTTGGAATACCCAACCATTTAGCACTTGCACCAGTAGAAATAATCACCGCACCTGCTTCAACCATTTTTTCGTCATCAATCCAAACCTTATGAGGGTAACCACTAAAATCTACTTTAGTAGCCAAACCATAACGGATATCAGCACCCATTCTTGCAGCTTGTTTTTCAAAATTAACCATCATTTCTGGTCCTTGAATCCCTTCTGGGAAACCTGGGTAGTTCTCTACTTCTGTCGTGATTGTTAATTGTCCACCTGGTTGAATCCCTTGGTACAATAACGGTTTCATGTTTGCTCTTGCTGCGTAAATTGCTGCAGTGTAGCCTGCTGGTCCAGATCCAATAATGAGGATGTCTACTTTTTCTGTTTCCATGATCCTGTTTTTAATTTTTTGTGCTACAAAGTAGCTAAAAAAAAGCCCCGACAAATCTTTAAGATCGTTGGGGCTTTTATGATATTGTTAATTTTTATTAGCCCAAATAAGCTTTCAATGCATTGCTATATCGCGCTTTTTGTAAACGCTTAATCGCACGCTCCTTAATTTGTCTAATACGTTCTTTAGTTAAATCATATTTGATACCGATTTGCTCAATGGTAACGCCATTTTCGCCATCCAATCCAAAATACGCATTCACGATCTCTGCTTCTCTTGGACTTAAAGACTTCAAGACTCTTTTAATTTCTTCTCTCAAAGAATCCTTCATTACATCTTCGTCTGTATCATCACCCCCTTGTAATAAATCACCCATTGCCACATCTTCTGCTTCGTGTACAGGTGCATCTAATGAAGTATGACGTGTATTAGATTGGAAGATATTATTGATCTCTGTTTCTGACATTTCCAAGATACCAGCTAGTTCCTCTGTTGAAGGCTCACGCTCGTGTTCTTGCTCAAATGCCATATATGCTTTGTTCGCTTTATTATAAGTACCAATTTTGTTCTGAGGTAAACGAACCAAACGACCTTGCTCAGCCAAAGCTTGCAAAATAGATTGACGAATCCACCATACCGCATAAGAAATGAATTTGAAACCTTTCGTCTCATCAAAACGCTGTGCTGCTTTGATCAAACCTAAATTTCCTTCGTTAATTAAATCACTCAAGGATAATCCTTGGTGTTGGTACTGTTTTGCCACAGACACAACGAAACGTAAATTGGCCTGAACCAACTTATCTAAAGCGCGTTGGTCACCCATTTTAATACGTTGTGCGAGTGTGGTCTCTTCTTCGGGATTAATCATAGAGATTTTAGAAATCTCCTGTAAATATTTTTCAACCGCTTGAGAATCTCTGTTGGTAATCTGTGTAGCAATTTTAAGCTGCCTCATGCAAAGAATTTATTTAT
>JACCDH011246449.1_pt1 | contig 12367 bp, 13 predicted proteins | sample 7442481 | NCBI WGS metagenome assembly JACCDH01 (sample SAMN15323433, study PRJNA562643) | freshwater metagenome | isolation source: river surface water | place: USA:Blue River Watershed | collected 2017-08-15
GCCGGCCGGCCGCGCCAGACCAGCTGGCCGCCGGCGGCGGGCAGCAGCCCGGCCAGCAGCCGCAGCAGGCTGGTCTTGCCCCGGCCGTTGGCGCCCTGCACGCGCAGCCATTCCCCCGCGACCAGCCGCAGCGACAACCCCTCGAACAGCAGCCGCCCGCCGCGCGCACAAGCGAGGTCGCGCAGTTCCAGCACGGCAGGAAGGGGGTGGATGACGGCGGTCATGTCATGAATAGTTGACACTTATAGCATGGTATTCGGATTTACAGCAGGGAGCTTCCACCTTGGCGGGAGGGTTGGACAAGCCGATATGTCATGTTAGATTGACACAACTCTTGTTAAGACGGGGTGACAGTCGCCCTGTCCAGGAAGGTGGACCTATGCAGAACCGGATCGAACAAGCCCTGGAGCGCGGCTTTGCCGCCTTGCCCGGGCCCTGCGCACCGCCGCGGCTGCTGGCCGCGATGCGGCATGCCGTCTTTCCAGGCGGCGCCCGCATCCGCCCCCAGCTGTGCCTGGCGGTGGCCACCGCCTGCGGCGACGACGAGCCCGCGCTGGCCGAGGCGGCCGCGGTGGCGATCGAGCTGCTGCACTGCGCCTCGCTCGCGCATGACGACATGCCCTGCTTCGACGACGCCGATTCGCGCCGCGGCCAGCCCTCGGTGCACAAGGCCTGGGGCGAGCCGCTGGGCCTGCTGGCCGGCGATGCGCTGATCGTGATGGCCTTCGAGGCGCTGGGGCACAGCGCCACCGGCGCCCGCTCGATCGCCCGCCTGCCCGCCCTGCTGGCCACCGTGTCCCGCGGCGTGGGCGCGCGCGAAGGCATTGTCGGCGGCCAGGCGTGGGAGTGCGAACCCCGGGTGGACCTGGGCCGCTACCAGCGCGCCAAGACCGGCGCGCTCTTCGTCGCCGCCACCTGCGCCGGCGCGCTCGCCGCGGGCCGCGACCCGCAGCCCTGGACCGCGCTGGGCGAATGCCTGGGCGAGGCCTACCAGGTGGCCGACGACATCCGTGACGTGCTGGGCGATGCCGCCCAGCTGGGCAAGCCGGTGGGGCAGGACGCACAGCACGGCCGCCCGAGCGCCGCGGCCGACCTCGGCCTGGTCGGCGCCCTGCAGCACTTCCAGGGGCTGATGCAGCGCGCCGTCGATTCGGTGCCCGACTGCCCCGCCCGCGAGGCCCTGCGCCGCCTGGTGCGCGCCGAGTCCGAGCGCCTGGTGCCGCCGGTGGCCTGCGACCAGGTGATGCGCATCGCCCGCGTGGCGGCGGCCGGGGTGGCGTGATGGGCGCGCCGCTGATGCAGGGCTGGCTGGTGCCGCCCCCGTCCTCGCCCGAGCCGGAGCGCCCGGCCTGGCGCCAGGCGCTCGATGCCCGCATCGACCGCTGGATGGCCGCGCCCGCGCTGTACCGCTGGGCCGTCTCCAACCCGCTCACCCGCTGGTTCACGCGTCGCCGCGCCGAGCGGCTGTTCGGCCTGATGGCCGGCTTCGTCCATTCCCAGGTGCTGCTGGCCTGCGTGCGGCTGGGCGTGCTCGAGCGGGTGTTCGAACGGCCGCGCACGCTCGACGAACTGGCCACGCTCACCGGCGTGCCCGCCCCGGCGCTGGACCGGCTGCTGCGTTCGGCGGTGGCGATCGAGCTGCTGGCCCTGCGCGGCGGCGGCCGCTTCGGCCTGGGCCCGCTGGGCCGGCCGGTGGCGTCCGACCCGGGCCTGCGCGCCATGATCGAACACGACGCGGTGCTCTACGAGGACCTGCGCGACCCCCTCGCCCTGCTCGGTGCGAGCGGCCCCGCCGGCATGCACGGCTACTGGCTCTACACCGAGGGCTCCGAGGCCCAGCGTACCCGCCAGTGGTCGCCCGAGCAGGTGGCGCGCTATTCCCAGCTGATGGGCCAGTCGCAGCGCTTCCTTATTGATGAGTTGCTGGCCGCCTACCCCTTCGACGACCATGCCTGCGTGCTCGACGTGGGCGGCGGGCAAGGCGGCTGGGTGCGGGCGCTGGCGCGCCACGCGCCGGGCCTGAAGCTGCACATGTTCGACCTGCCGCCGGTGGCCCACCTGGCCCGCACGCAGGTGGCGCAGGCCGGACTGGAGCACCGCATCGAGGTGCACGGCGGCAGCTTCGCCCACGACGCGCTGCCGCGCGGGGCCGACCTGGTCACCCTGCTGCGGGTCGCGCACGACCACCCCGACGAGGTGGTGCGCCCGTTGCTGGCGGCCATCCACGCCGCGCTGCCGCCGGGCGGCACCCTGCTGCTGGCCGAGCCCATGGCCGAGCCGGACGGCAGTCCGTCCGCCGCCGACGCGTATTACCACTTTTATCTGATGGCCATGGGCGCCGGCCGGCTGCGCACCCCCGCCGAACTCATGGCGCTGATGGCCGAAGCCGGCTTCTCGCACATGGAGCTGGTGCCCAACCCAATGCCCCTGCACGGCCGGATCCTGATCGGCCGCAAATGCGCCGGTACACAACATAGTGTCAATAAGAGTTGACACAAATCAACGTCAGCCGAAGAATACATTCCATGCAAGCCTCTGCCATCGTCTTCCAGGCGCCGTTGCAGCTGTCGGTCCGACGGCTGCCGCTGCGCCCGTCCGCGCCGGACGACCTGGAAATCGACGTGCTCTACAGCGGCATCAGCACCGGCACCGAGCGCCTGCTCTGGGACGGCAGCATGCCCCCCTTCCCCGGCATGGGCTACCCGCTGGTGCCCGGTTACGAGACGGTGGGCCGTGTGCGCCGCGCGCCCGAGGGCAGCCCGATCCGTGCCGGTGACACGGTGTTCGTCCCCGGCTCCTACAGTTTTGAAGGCGTGCACAACCTCTTCGGCGGCGCCGGCGAGGTGCTGCGCGCGCCGGCCGCCCGGGTGGTGAAGGTCTCGGCCGAGCTGGGCGAGCACGCGGTGCTGCTGGCGCTGGCCGCCACCGCGTACCACGCCGTCTCGCTGGGCGGACGGGGCGACCCGGCCACCCCGCCGGACCTGATCATCGGCCACGGCGTCGTCGGCCGCCTGCTGGCGCGCCTCACGGTCGCCGCCGGCCTGCCCGCGCCCACGGTGTGGGAGACCAACCCGGCCCGCCGCGGCGGCGCCGAGGGCTATGCCGTCATCCACCCGGATGAGGACGCCCGCAAGGACTACCGCGCGATCTACGACGTCAGCGGCGACACCGAGGTGCTCAACACCGCCATTCCCCGCCTGCAGATGGGCGGCGAGGTGGTGCTGGCCGGCTTCTACAAGGAGCAGCTGTCCTTCGCCTACACGCCGGCCTTCCTGCGCGAGGCGCGCATCCGCGTCGCGGCGGAGTGGAAGCGCCCCGACCTGCTCGCTGTCACGCAACTCGTCGACGAAGGCCGCCTCTCGCTGGCCGGCCTCGTGACCCACACCCGCCCCCCCGGCCAGGCGCACGACGCCTATGCGGCCGCGTTTGGCGACCCCCTGTGCTTGAAGATGGTTCTGGACTGGAGACACTGAGATGGGACAACAAGACAACACCCAGCCGGTGCGCTTCGTCGAAGCGCTGCGCCGCGAAGCCGCGCAGGAGCCGGCGCCGGTGCACACCGGCACGCCCACCAAGGAGACGCAGATCATTGCGATCTACGGCAAGGGCGGCATCGGCAAGAGCTTCACGCTCGCCAACCTCAGCTACATGATGGCCCAGCAGGGCAAGAAGGTCCTGTTGATCGGTTGCGACCCGAAGAGCGACACCACCAGCCTGCTGTTCGGCGGCAAGGCCTGCCCGACCATCATCGAGACCAGCTCCAAGAAGAAGCTGGCCGGGGAGTCGGTCTCCATCGGCGACGTGTGCTTCAAGCGCGACGGCGTGTTCGCGATGGAGCTGGGCGGCCCTGAAGTGGGCCGCGGCTGCGGCGGCCGCGGGATCATCCACGGCTTCGAGACGCTGGAGAAGCTCGGCTTCCACGACTGGGGCTTCGACTACGTGCTGCTCGACTTCCTGGGCGACGTGGTCTGCGGCGGCTTCGGCCTGCCGATCGCGCGCGACATGTGCCAGAAGGTGATCGTGGTCGGCTCCAACGACCTGCAGTCGCTGTACGTCGCCAACAACGTGTGCAGCGCGGTCGAATACTTCCGCAAGCTCGGCGGCAACGTCGGCGTCGCCGGCATGGTGATCAACAAGGACGACGGCACCGGCGAGGCGCAGGCCTTCGCCAAGAACGCCGGCATCCCGGTGCTGGCCGCCATTCCCGCCCACGAGGACATCCGCCGCAAGAGCGCGGCCTACGAAATCATCGGCAAGCCCGGCGGCGAGTGGGCCTCGCTGTTCGAGACGCTGGCCACCAACGTGGCCGAGGCGCCGCCCCAGCGGCCGAAGCCGCAGACGCAGGACGAGCTGCTCTCCCTCTTCAGCTCCGACACCGTCGGCCGCAACGTGGTGCTGCAGCCGGCCACCCAGGCCGACATGACCGGCGTCGAGCATGTGGTCAAGCCCACGCTCGAGGTTGTCTACGACGCCGCGTGAAGCGAAGAACCGGCAGCGCTCGATGACCACCCCCCGCGTGATCCCCGTCCACCCCGCGCCCGGCGCCGCTGCGCCTGCCGCCGGTGGCGACGGCCTGGGCTGCCACGCCGGCGCCGCGCAGATGCGCGAGGCCGCGGCCGGCGCGGGCAAGACCGAGGTGCTGGCGCGCTACGCCGCCGACTACCCGCTGCAGCCCGGCACCGGCCCGCACGACCAGCCCCAGAGCATGTGCCCCGCCTTCGGCTCGCTGCGGGTGGGCCTGCGCATGCGGCGCACCGCCACCATCCTCTCCGGCTCGGCCTGCTGTGTGTACGGCCTGACCTTCACCTCCCACTTCTACGGCGCGCGCCGCAGCGTGGGCTATGTCCCGTTCAACAGCGAAACGCTGGTCACCGGCCAGCTGTTCGAGGACATCCGCGACGCGGTGCACGCCCAGGCCAACCCGAAGGAGCTGGACGCCATCGTCGTCATCAACCTGTGCGTGCCCACGGCCAGTGGCGTGCCGCTGCAGCTGCTGCCGAAAGAGATCGACGGCGTGCGCATCATCGGCATCGACGTGCCCGGCTTCGGCGTGCCCACGCACGCGGAAGCCAAGGACGTCCTGGCCGCCGCCATGCTGCGCTACGCGCGCGGCGAGGCCGAGGCCGGCCCGGTGGCCGCGCCGCGCCAGGGCCGCAGCCAGCTGCCCGCCATCACCCTCCTGGGCGAGATGTTCCCGGCCGACCCGCCCGGCATCGCGCAGATGCTGGCGCCCATGGGCCTGTCCGTCGGCACCGTGGTGCCCACGCGCGAATGGCGCGAGCTGTATGCGGCGCTCGACTGCGCCGCGGTCGCCGCCATCCACCCGTTCTACACCGCCAGCGTGCGCGAGTTCGAAGCCGCCGGCCGCCCGGTGGTGGGCTCCGCCCCGGTGGGCGTCGAAGGCACCCACGACTGGCTGGGCGCGATCGGCGCTGCGGCCGGGGTCGCGTCCGACAAGATCGACGCCGCCCGCAACGCCACCCTCGGTGCCCTGCGTGGCGTGATGTCCGCGCAGAAGATCCAGGGCCGCATCACCCTCAGCGGCTACGAGGGATCCGAACTGCTGGTCGGCCGCCTCCTCGTCGAGTGCGGCGCCGACCTTCGCTATGTGGGCTCGGCGTGCCCGGCCACGCCCTGGAACGCCGCGGATGCCGACTGGCTCCGTTCCAAGGGCGTCCACGTGCAGTTCCGCGCCAGCCTCGAGCAGGACCTGGCGGCGGTGGCGGAGTGGAAGCCGCAGCTGGCCGTGGGCACCACCCCGGTGGTGCAGGCGGCCAAGCAAGCCTGCATTCCCTCGCTGTACTTCACCAACCTGATCTCCGCGCGACCCCTCATGGGCGTGGCCGGCGCCGGCTCGCTGGTGCAGGTGATCAACGGCGCGATTGCCAACCAGGCCCGCTTCGACCGCATGCACGAGTTCTTCGGCAGCGTGGGCGCGGGTGACCGCGCCGGTGTCTGGGAAGACGTGCCGCGCGACTTCCCCGACTTCCGCGCCGACGTGCGCCGGATCAACGAGAAGGCCGCCAAGCGACGCAAGGCCGAGGAGATGGGCGGATGACCGCGCCGCGTCCCCTCAACTTCGTGATCGACCACGACCGCGCCGGTGGCTACTGGGGCGCGGTCTATGTCTTCACCGCCATCAAGGGCCTGCAGGTCGTGATCGACGGCCCGGTGGGCTGCGAAAACCTGCCGGTCACCTCGGTGCTGCACTACACCGACGCCCTGCCGCCGCATGAACTGCCCATCGTCGTCACCGGCCTGGCCGAGGAGCAGCTGGGGCGCGAAGGCACCGAAGGCGCGATGAAGCGCGCCCACAGCGTGCTCGACCCCGAGCTGCCGGCGGTGGTCGTCACCGGCTCCATCGCCGAGATGATCGGCGGCGGCGTCACGCCCGAGGGCACCAACCTCAAGCGCTTCCTGCCCCGCACCATCGACGAAGACCAGTGGCAGTGCGCCAACCGCGCCATGACCTGGCTGTGGACCGAGTACGGCATGAAGAAGGTCCCGCCGCGCGAGCGCAAGCCCGGCGAGAAGCCGCGCGTCAACCTCATCGGCCCGAGCTACGGCGTGTTCAACAGCGCCAGCGACCTCGCCGAGATCCGCCGCCTGGTGCAGGGCATCGGCGCCGAAGTGAACATGGTGTTCCCCTTGGGCAGCCACGTCGCCGAGGTCTCGCGCCTGGTCGAGGCCGACGTCAACGTGTGCATGTACCGCGAATTCGGCCGCGGCCTGTGCGAGACGCTGGAGCGGCCCTACCTGCAGGCGCCGATCGGCCTGCACTCCACCACCCTTTTCCTGCGCAAACTCGGCGAGCTGCTGAACCTGGATCCCGAGCCCTTCATCGAACGCGAACGGCACACGACCCTCAAGCCTCTGTGGGACCTGTGGCGCTCGGTGACGCAGGACTTTTTTGCCACCGCCAGCTTCGCCATCGTCGCCAACGAGACGTACACGCGCGGGATCCGCCATTTCCTCGAAGACGAGATGGGCCTGCCCTGCCGCTTCCACGTGGCGCGGCGCCCGGGCGCCAAGACCGACAACGCGCAGGTGCGCGAGAGGGTGCGCACGAAGCCGCCGCTGGTGATGTTCGGCAGCTACAACGAGCGCATGTACCTGGCCGAGGCCGGCTCGGCCGGCCCGATGCGCAGCGCCTTCATCCCGGCGTCGTTCCCCGGCGCGATCATCCGCCGCCACACCGGCACGCCCTTCATGGGCTACAGCGGGGCCACCTACCTGGTGCAGGAGGTGTGCAACGCGCTGTTCGACGCCCTCTTCCACATCCTGCCGCTGTCCACCGAGATGGACCGCGTCGAGGCCACGCCGGCGCGTGGCATCACCGGCGCGCCCGACACCCCGTGGGACGACGCGGCCCAGTCACTGCTGCATCGCGTGGTCGCGAACCAGCCGGTGCTCGTACAGATTTCGGCGGCCAAGCGCCTGCGCGACGAGGCCGAACGGGCCGCGCGCGAAGCCGGCAGCGAGCGGGTCGAACCGCCGCATGTCGAGCACGCCGGCCGCCAGCTCGGCCTGGGGACGGGGGTGGCCGCATGAAGACGGCCCAAGCCCGCAAGGGGAGGGAATCAAGGCATGTCGTGGCATCGGGCCACGGCGACCCAGGTTGCGCGGGTTGGGCGCAGCGGTGGCCGCGAGGCCGTTTTTCTCAAGGAGCAGTCGAATGTCGAATCGGACTTCCATTTCCGGCCTGACCGACGAAGAAGCTCAGGAGTTCCACCAGTTCTGGACCCAGGGGTTCGTGGGCTTCACGGCAGTTGCCGTGATTGCGCACATCCTGGTCTGGGCATGGCGGCCCTGGTTTAACTGAGTCGCAACGCAACCGCACTCACCCAAGGAGTCGACCATGACCGACCGTCCCATCGATGCGAACCACGCCTTCGGCGCGCCCCGCACTTCCGCCCGTCGGGAGAGCGTTGCGCTGATGCTGGTGTTCGTGCCCTGTTTCCTGGTGCTCATTTCCGTGGCGCTTCTCGGCCAACTGGTCGGGTTGAACTGGAAAGGCTGGCTGCCAGGCGCAGAAAACATGAGCAACGTGTTCTCCGGGACCAAGGCCGCGGTCTACACCCTTCTTTCCCATATTTCCTAAGGAGTCACCCATGTGGCGAATCTGGCGTCTCTATGACCCGCTGCGCGCGATGGTCGTGCAAGGCATCTTCCTGTTCGGCCTGGCCGCGATGATCCACCTCATCCTGCTGAGCACGAACAAATTCAACTGGCTGGACGGCGCGAAAAAGCCGGTCGCTGCCGCGGCGCAAAACGCTCCGCTGCCGGCCGCTACGCCCAAGTCCTGACCGGCGAGCCCGGGAGCTGTCTCCGGACGTGGTGATCCGGCACAGCCTCCCAGGCCCGTCATTCCCTTTCAAGCAACTCGAGGCAGGAGAGCCCCATGGCCATGCTCAGTTTTGAAAAGAAATACCGCGTGCGCGGCGGGACGCTGGTTGGCGGCGACCTGTTCGATTTCTGGGTCGGCCCGTTCTATGTCGGCTTCTTCGGCGTCACCACCATCTTCTTCTCGTTCCTCGGAACCGCGCTCATCCTGTGGGGTGCGTCGCAGGGTCCGACCTGGAACCTCTGGCAGATCAACATCGCGCCGCCGGACCTGTCGTACGGCCTGCGCGCCGCGCCGCTCCTGGAGGGCGGCCTCTGGCAGCTGATCACCGTCTGCGCCATCGGCGCCTTCGGCTCCTGGGCGCTGCGCGAAGTGGAGATCTGCCGCAAGCTGGGCATGGGCTACCACGTGCCCGTTGCCTTCAGCGTGGCCATCGTGGCCTACGTGACCCTGGTGGTCGTGCGCCCGGTGCTCATGGGCGCCTGGGGCCATGGCTTCCCCTACGGCATCTTCAGCCACCTGGACTGGGTGTCCAACGTCGGCTACCAGTACCTGCACTTCCACTACAACCCGGCGCACATGATCGCGGTGAGCTTCTTCTTCACCACGACCCTGGCGCTGTCCCTGCACGGCGGCCTCGTGCTGTCCTCGACCAACCCCGGCAAGGGCCAGGTGGTCAAGACGCCGGAGCACGAGGACACCTACTTCCGCGACATCGTCGGCTACTCCATCGGCACCCTGGGCATCCACCGCCTGGGCCTGTTCCTGGCGCTGGCCGCCGGCCTGTTCAGCGCGCTGTGCATCGTGCTCAGCGGTCCGTTCTGGAGCCGCGGCTGGCCCGAGTGGTGGGGCTGGTGGCTGAACCTGCCCATCTGGTCGCAGTGGCCCCTCAAGTAAACCGGCGGAGCACGACATGGAATACCAGAACCTCTTCACCACCGTCACGGTCACCGGGCCGGTGCACGACGGCGTGCCGCTGGGCCCGGGCAACAGCCCGCGCAGCGGCAAGCCCTTCCTGTCCTACTGGGCCGGCAAGCTGGGCAACGCGCAGATCGGGCCGATCTACCTCGGCGGCCTGGGCCTGGCCTCGCTGATCCTGGGCACGCTGGCCTTCAACATCATCGGCTTCAACATGCTGGCCCAGGTCAACTGGGACCCGGTGCAGTTCGTCCGCCAGCTGTTCTGGCTGGCGCTGGAGCCGCCGGCGCCCGGCTACGGCCTGTCCATCCCGCCCATGAACCAGGGCGGCTGGTACCTGCTGGCCAGCTTCTTCTTCCTGGCCTCGGTCCTCACCTGGTGGGCCCGCCTGTACCGCCGCGCCAAGGAGCTCGGCCTGGGCATGCACATCCCCTGGGCCTTCGCCTCGGCGATCTGGCTGTTCCTGGTGCTGGGCCTGTTCCGTCCCATCCTCATGGGCTCCTGGAGCGAGGCGGTGCCCTACGGCATCTTCCCGCACCTGGACTGGACCGCGGCCTTCTCGCTGCGCTACGGCAATCTGTTCTACAACCCGTTCCATGCGCTGTCGATCGCCTTCCTGTACGGCTCGACCCTGCTGTTCGCGATGCACGGCGCCACCATCCTGGCGGTGGGCCGCTACGGCGGCGAGCGCGAGATCGAGCAGATCTACGACCGCGGCACCGCCTCCGAGCGCGCCGCCCTGTTCTGGCGCTGGACCATGGGCTTCAACGCCACCATGGAATCCATCCACCGCTGGGCCTGGTGGTTCGCGGTGCTGACCACCCTCACCGGCGGCATCGGCATCCTGCTGACCGGCACCGTCGTCGACAACTGGTACCTGTGGGCCGTCAAGCACGGCGTCGCGCCGGCGTATCCGTCGGTCTTCCCTGCGGTCACCGATCCGGCCCTGAGCCTGGGAGTCAAGCCATGATGAGCCGCCTCCTCACCCGAACCCACACCCTCGCGCGCGGCGCCGCCGCCGTGCTGGCCGGCGCCTGCGTGCTGCTGCTGGCCGGCTGCGAACGCCCGCCGATGGAATCCGTGCAGCACGGCTTCCGCGGCACTGGCATGGTCCAGGTCTACAACCCGCGCACCATCCCCGAGAAGATCGAGGCCAACGAGGTGCCGGTGGCCCTGCCCGCGGCGCCCGCCGAGGGCCCGAAGTCCAGGCAGGTCTACCAGAACGTGCAGGTGCTGGGCGACCTCAGCACCGCGCAGTTCGTGCGGCTGATGACGTCCATGACCAGCTGGATCGCGCCCGGCGAAGGCTGCGGCTACTGCCACAACCTCGCCAACTTCGCCGAGGACAGCAAGTACACCAAGGTGGTGGCGCGCCGCATGCTGCAGATGACGGCGCACATCAACGAGAACTGGAAGGACCACGTCGCCGACACCGGCGTCACCTGCTGGACCTGTCACCGCGGCAACCCGGTGCCGGCCAACGTCTGGTTCACTGCCGACACCACGCCCCTGGGCGCGGACTTCATCGGCGAGAAGGCGGGCCAGAACCAGGCCTCGCCGGTCGTCAACCAGTCCTCGCTGCCCAACGACCCGTTCACCCCCTTCCTGCTCGGCGACGCGCCGATCCGCGTCAACGGCACCACCGCGCTGCCCGCGGGCAACCGCCAGTCGATCAAGCAGGCGGAATGGACGTATGGCCTCATGGTCCACATGTCCACCGGCCTCGGCGTGAACTGCACCTACTGCCACAACACGCAGAACTTCGCCAAGTGGGAAGGCGGCCCGCCGCAGCGCGTGAAGGCGTGGCACGGCATCCGCATGGCGCGCGACCTCAACGTCGCGTTCATGGAGCCGCTGACCCCCGTCTTCCCGCCGCACCGCAAGGGCGAGATGGGCGACGTGGCCAAGGCCAACTGCGCCACCTGCCACCAGGGCGCCTACAAGCCGCTCAACGGCCAGTCCATGCTCAAGGACTTCCCCGAGCTGGCCGCGGCGCTGGCCCGTCCGGGCGAGGCGGCGGCTTCGGCCTCGGCCCCCGCCAAGGCGGCGGCCAAGGTCGCCAAGAAGTAAGCGGGGTGCGGCCCCGCGCGGGCGGCCAGTGCCGCCCGACGGGCCGCCAGCCTGGTGGTCACTGAACCCGCCCCCACCCGACCGTCCGGCGCGCTGCGCGTGTCCGGCGTGGCGGTGGTGCTGCTGGTCGACCACCTGCCCCAGCACCGCGCCTGGGCCTGGCTGCGCCTGGCGCGCGGGCCCTCGGCCCTGCGCGACGTGCCGGGCCTGCGCTTTGCCAAGGTCATGGGCAGCGGCGAGGACGGCGGCTTCGGCCTGCGTCCCAGCGGCACACACCAGGGCCTCATCTGCCTCTTCGGCCGGCGCGAACAGGCGCAGGCCTTCCTCGACGGACCGCAGGTGGCCGCCTACCGGGCGCGCGCGCGCCAGTGGTGGAGCGCGCTGCTGGCCGTCACCGATGCACGCGGCAGCTGGGACGGCTGCGGCTGGGGCCTGACCGATCCGGCGCTGGCCGCCGAGGCCCTGCCGGACGGCCCGGTGGCCGCCATCACCCGCGCGAGCATCCGCCCCAGCCGCGTCACCTCGTTCTGGCGCCGTGCCCCGGCCACGCAGACGCAGCTGCGCGAGGCCGACGGCTGCGAGCTCGCCATCGGCCTGGGCGAGGCGCCGCTGCTGCGGCAATGCACCTTCAGCCTCTGGCGCGACGCGGCGGCCATGGAGGCCTATGCCCGCGGCGGTGCCCACGGGCGCGCGGCGGCCGCGGCCTACCGCCACGACTTCTTCTCCGAAACCCTGTTCGTGCGCATGTCGGTGCTGGCCACCGACGGCCGCTGGACCAGCGTACCGCTCGTCACGGGCGCCAACGCGGACGCGGCCGAGACGGCCCATGGCTGATCGCCGCGTCGTCGTCGTGGGCGCCGGCATGGGCGGCCTGGTCAGCGCGCTGCTGCTCGCGCAGCGGGGGCTGTCGGTCACCGTGGTCGACGCCGCCACCGAACCCGGCGGCAAGGTGCGGCGCGTCATGGTCGACGGCGCGCCCATCGACAGCGGGCCCACCGTGTTCACCATGAAGTGGATCTTCGAGGGCATCCTCGC
>JACCDH010477754.1_pt1 | contig 12366 bp, 6 predicted proteins | sample 7442481 | NCBI WGS metagenome assembly JACCDH01 (sample SAMN15323433, study PRJNA562643) | freshwater metagenome | isolation source: river surface water | place: USA:Blue River Watershed | collected 2017-08-15
CAACGATTACCCAAAATATTACAGCTCCTACAGCAGTTATCACGAACAACCCAAATACGACTACACTTTCTTGTACCAGTAATTCACTTACCTTGACAGCGACCGGTGGTAATGGTTATTCATGGATAGGTGGTGGCTCAAATTTAGGGACTAACCCAAGCATTACCGTTACCACTGCCGGAACCTACACAGTTACTGTAACAGGAAGTAATGGCTGTACTGCAACTGCTTCAACAACAATCAGTCAGAATACACAAGCACCAACGGTAAGTGTCATTGCAACAGCCAATGGCGTCCTGACCTGCAGTAACACAAGTATTACCCTGACAGGAAGCTCTTCAACAGGTTCAGGAACCGCAACTTGGTTAAACGGAACAACAGTTATCAGCAACGGCCCCATTTCTGGTATAGGGAACGTTGCAAATCTTGTCGTGACAGCGCCCGGAACATATACGTTAAATATCCTTGAAGCCAACGGTTGTATAGGAACTACCAACTATACCGTAACTCAGAATATTACTGCTCCAACAGCAGTGATTACCAACAACACTGCTGCAACAATACTTACTTGCAGTCAGACCAGTATAAACGTGCTTGCTAGTGGCGCTAGCACCTATTCGTGGTCTAACGGAACAAACGTTACAGGAACAAATGCAGCGTTAAACATTACCAACCCTGGCACGTATACAGTAACCGCAAGCGGTTCAAATGGTTGCGTAGACACCGAGCAAATTACGATTACACAAGACATCACAGCTCCAAATGCCGCCATTACCAATAACACAGGAGCCACTCAACTAACTTGTGCCTTAACCAGTATATCTTTAACTGCTACTGGCGGCGGCACCTACAGTTGGTCTAACGGATCAAGCACAATCGGTACGAATGCGAATTTAATTGTGACAACTCCCGGCACATACACAGTGACCGTGACCAATCCGATAAATGGATGTACGAATACGAGTTCAATAACCATTACTCAAAACATCACGCCACCATCCGTTTCAATTTCAACACTTCCAAATACGACCGTACTGACTTGTACAAACACCAGCATTGCCCTTACGGCAAGCGGAGGAAGCGCCTATACCTGGATATCATTAGGTAATAACCTTGGCAATAATTCAAACATTACCGTCACCGCACCCGGAACCTACTCCGTATCAGTTACCGGTGCAAACGGCTGTACGGCAAGTGTCAACACAACAATCACACAAAATACCACCGCACCAACAGCGGCTATAACCAATTTGCCTGCTACAAACGTTCTTACATGCTCGACTACAACAATTAACTTAACCGCTACTGGGGGCGTCAGTTATTCGTGGTCTAACGGAACAACTATTGTCGGAACGAACGCAACATTAGCGGTAACCACACCTGGCACTTATACAGTTACGGTCACAGGCAGCAATGGCTGTACTTCAACTGCAAATACAGTTATTACCCAAAACATTACTGCGCCTGTTGCTGCTATTACCAATAATTCCAACACAACAATCCTGACTTGTACTCAGACAAGTATAGCAGTTGTTGGCTCAGGTGGGGTTAGTTATTCTTGGTCTAACGGAACAACAAATGTTGGTAATTTAGCCTCATTGAGTATTACAATCCCGGGCACATATACGGTGACGGCCACTGCTGCAAATGGCTGTACTGACACCGAAGTAATTACCATTACTCAAAATATTACTGCACCAATAGCCGCTATTACAAACACCACAAATACCACGGTTTTAGATTGTAACACTACTTCAATTTCACTTACGGCAAATGGGGGCAACAGCTATTCTTGGACAAACGGCTCAACAAGTCTTGGAAACAATGCAACCATTGTTCTAAACACAGCAGGAACCTACACACTCACTGCTACAGCTGCAAATGGTTGTACGGATACAGAAACCCTTGTGATCACAAGCCAGGCAAATACGAATCCGACGTTTGCACAAATAGCACCTATTTGTACTGCAGCTTCATTTACGCTTCCAACTACGTCAACAAACAATATTTCGGGCAGTTGGTCTCCGGCGCCAAACTACACGGCAACAACGACCTACACATTTACGCCAACAGCCGGTGTTTGTGCCAATACAACAACCATGACAATTACAGTCAATCCGTATCCAGTTATTTCGGCTACAAATGACACCATTTGTAACGGTTCAATCGGCACCATTACTACTCAAGTCAATCTTCCTGGTGGTAACTATTCTTGGATTGGAAATACAAGTACACAAGCCAATCTTAGTATTTCACCAGGTACTACAACAACTTATTCGGTCATCTATAATTTAGCCGGATGTACTGATACAACAAGTGCACAAATGATTGTGAATCCCGTCCCGGTCGTCCAAGTTCAAAATGCAACGATATGTGCTGGTCAAACTGGTCAATTAATTGCAAGTGCCAATTTGCCAAATGGCAGCTACTTATGGACCAACGGCAATACAAATGATACCATTACATTAAATCCGTTAAGCACCGTAATTCAAACGGTTACTTACACCTTAAATGGTTGCACTTCTATTCCCGTACCAGCTACTCTTACTGTTAATCCTGTTCCGAGTATTTCGATGAATAACCAAACCATTTGCTTCGGAGATCCGGTCACCATGACGGCAGTTGCCAATCCGGTCGGTACCTACTATTGGGGGCCCAATGCCGTTCAAGGAGCTGCTACAAACACTTTTACTCCGTTACAAGATTCAACCCTTGAAGTTTTTAATGTACTCAATGGCTGTTCTTCTGATACCATACAAGCCACCGTGACCGTTTTACCGCTTCCTGTAAGTACTTTTAGTGCAAACGTTTTGCAAGGGTGTGTTCCGTTAAATGTTGTTTTCACTGCAGATGCCGCAAATAATACCAGCTATAATTGGCAAACGAGCAATCAATTGAATGCCACTGGAGCACAAGCCAATCTTGAATTTGATATGAATGGTTCTTTTACTGTGACGCTCATTGCTACCCTTAATGGTTGTAGCAGTAGCACGACAATAGCCAATATGATAAACGTAGACAACTATCCTATTGCTGCTTTTGAACCTTCTTCTCAAGTGTTCACCGAACCAAACCAAACACTTTCTTTCTGGAACACTTCTGTTGGCGCCACAAGTTATGTTTGGAACTTTGGAGATGGTGGCTCTTCGAACGAAGAAGCGCCAACGCATCTATTCGAAGTTGAAAATGAAGGGTCTACTGTTGTACTCTACGCCTACTCCAATCTTGGCTGTGCAGACACCACTGCATTCTTCATCGGCTTTGATCCCGGGTTAGTATATTATATTCCCAATTCATTTACACCTGACGGCGACCAATTCAATCAAACATTTCTGCCTATCTTTACATCCGGTATTGATCCATACAACTATCAATTGCTCATCTACAACCGTTGGGGAGAAATCATCTTTGAATCGCTAAACCCAGAAATAGGTTGGGATGGCACTTACGGTAGTGAAGGTAACCCTGCCCAAAATGGAACGTATACCTTCCTGATAACAATAAAAATTCCATCTGTGGACGAACGAAAGACTATTACTGGTCACGTTAACTTGATACGTTAAATGAAAAAACTACTATTCTTAGCCATCCTGTACTTCAGTTTTCTAGGCTTTACCCTCGCACAGGGCACACCCATAAGTGTTGGAACCCAAACTGCGACATTTACAAGTATGATTCGCGGGTATCACTTCACGGCACCAACAAGTTTTACCATATGTGGGCTCTATATTCCGCCTGATGCCAGCCCAACGGGCACACAAACTATCCGCGTTGTGCGCTTCACAGCTGGCCCTCCTCCAGCGTTTGCAGGCACAACAAATAACTTTATTCAACTATTTACCATATCAAATGCCCCCGCAACCCAAGTTGTGGCATGTAATATCCCTGTCGCTGCAGGCGAAATTATTGGCGTCTATGGCGCAAGAGGACCTAACTGTGTCAACAGCTACGGACCCGCAAATTTTGTCACAAGTATCAATGGCTTTAATACAACACTGCAACGAAGCGGAATGCAATCATGCCCTGCTGGCTCAGGAGCGCCAATGGCAAATATTTGGTCGGAGGTGAATTACAATATCGGACGCATTTCAATGTACATCAACTGTTGTCAGACACCAACGCTAACTGCAAGTAACACCAGCCCAATTTGTAGTGGCCAGGCACTTAATTTCAGCGCGGTACCAAATCCAACAGGTAACAACTATACTTGGTCTTGGACCGGACCAAATAATTTTACATCCACGCAACAAAACCCTTCCATTCCTAGCCCGACTTTATTAGCAGCCGGAACATACACTGTTACGCTTACGGTTCCAAACTGTGGCACAGTTAATGCAACCACTTCTGTTACTGTCAACCCCGGTCCCACTGTTAATGTGAGTCCTATTACGATTTGTAGTGGTGCGAGTGGCACATTGACCGCAAGTTCCCCAACTACAGGAGGAACTTTTAGTTGGTCTTTAAATGGAGCCCCTTTAGGAACCGGACCTAGTTTAACCGTTTCTCCTGCTACAACAACCACATATACCGTTGATTATACCGCAGCAGGGTGCACTGGCACAAGCAATGTAACTGTGACCGTAGAGCCCACGCCTGCACCTATAGTAACTACAGACTCCGTTTGTATAGGTAATAATGGAACGCTATATGTGAATAACGTCAGTGCAGGTGGGTCTTACCTATGGAGCAACGGTTCAACTAGTTCTACGCTCATTGACAGTCCTACTGCAACTACCAACTACAGTGTTGTCTTTACCAGTGCAAATGGCTGCGTCAGTCCAAGTGTGAGCGGTACTATTGTCGTCAAACCATACCCAGTAATTACCAGCGCGAACGACACCATTTGTATCGGAAGTTCTGCCACGCTGAATACCAACGTCGATTTACCTGGTGGTTCTTATTCCTGGAACCCAACTGGTGCTACAAGCGCAAGTATTACCGTGAGTCCGACTGTGAGCACCAATTATACAGTTATCTATAATTTACAAGGTTGTCAAGATACAACTGCGGCTCTTTTAGTTGTCAATCCGATACCTGTTGTTCAAACTTCAAACGCAGTCATGTGTTTTGGAGACGTCATTAACCTTGTTGCCACAGCTAATTTATCTGGCGGTAGCTATTTGTGGTCAACAACAGAAACAAACGACACCATTTCGATAAGCCCTGCTACAAACTCGAACTATACAGTCACGTACACTCTCAATAACTGTACAAGCCCTGTAGCTACAGCACAAGTTACCGTTCATCCAATTCCGGTAGTGACGCTTACAAGTGCTACAATTTGTCAGACTGATCAGGTCACACTCACAGCTACTCCAAATTTATTGGGTGGAAGTTACACATGGGGACCAAATAATATTGTCGGTGGCGCAAATCAGACATTCACACCATTGCAAGACACCACACTCACCGTTATTTACACCCTTAATGCATGTCCGAGCTTACCAGCCACTGGCACCGTAACAGTTCACCCGTTACCAATTGTGACTTTTAGCGCAGATCCAGTTGAAGGCTGTGCGCCTCTGGCCGTGACACTCACCGCTGATGACGCAACAAATGCCACATATAGCTGGTCTACGAGCAATAACCTTTCGGGCTCTGGTGTGTCTCCGACAGTTGTATTTGGCAACGGCGGCACCTATGATGTCACACTAGCTGCGACAACCTCATTTGGCTGTTACGACATCCATACAGAAACCGCTTACATATACGTTGAAGACCTTCCTATCGCCGATGTTGAATCGCCAATTAGCGTATTTACCCAAGAGGCGCAATATGTTATGTTTTCGAATTTATCGTTGGGTGCCACAAACTATATTTGGGATTTCGGTGACGGGCAATTTGCCTATGATTTTGAACCGTCACATGTATTCCAAAATACCATGAACGGCTATACAATTACACTCACAGCGCTCACGGATCTGCTGTGTTCTGATGCAACTTCTGTGAGTATTGGCTATCAATACAACGAATTATTATACATACCAAATAGCTTTACGCCTGACGGAGACCAAAATAACCAGGTTTTCTGCCCTGTATTCTACTCTGGCTATGACCCTCAAAACTACGAATTCACCATCTACAACCGTTGGGGAGAAGTTATTTTTGAAAGCCACAATGCCTTGGTTGGCTGGGACGGCACTTACGGCCCAGATGCAATTGCTGCCCCGAGTGGCATGTATACTTATCGTATTTTATACAAAAACCCTGATCTAGACGAGCGCAAGGTGCTCACAGGGCACGTCAACTTACTGCGCTAATCTGAATAAAACCCTATCTTTGAGCCTGACCTACTCAGGCAAATGAAGGAACGTAGTTTTTATTCGAATCTTTTCTTTTCGTTAGGGTTGAACCTTTTGGTCAAACCTGTGGCTATCTTTTTAATTGATGCCGCAGTTCAAAACGAAGTGGGGCCTGAATACGGTTTATACTTTGCGGTTTTCAACCTGAGCTTAATCTTTTCAATCCTCTTCGATTTTGGAATCAACAACCTAAGTACCAAAGAAGCTGCACAAAATTTAGAAGCTGCAAAGCAAGAGTTTACCAGTATTTTTAGTTTTCGGTTTGTACTCATGCTCTTTTATCTTTGCGGGCTTTTTTGTTGCAACCTCTATTTGCGCTTAAGTTGGGTAGAATATAAATTGATTTTAATCTTAGGACTCAATCAATTTTTAATCGCCAATATTGCCTACTTCAGGAGTTTTTTTGCTGGTTTACAATGGTTTCGGCTAGATGCCTTGTTTAGCGTCCTAGACCGCATTATGCTCATTTGTTCGATGGGCTATCTCATTTATTTATATCCAGATGGATTCAAACTCGTGCATATTGAATCCTACGCGTTAATGCAGTTTGGTTCATATGCCCTAACGTTTATCATTGCTGGCTTCACTATTTTTTTGAAAGTAAAACCGCCATTGGTAATGCCAAAAAGGGCAATTGTGAAATCGAAAGTCAAACAAGCCTTCCCTTATGCTTTACTCATTGTTCTCATGACACTTTACACGCGCATTGACGGCATCATGCTCAAGCGCTTAGCAGGTGTAGAAGAAGCCAGCTATTACGCGCAATCCTACAGATTAATTGATGCGCTTTATATGTTTGCGATGGTATTTGCTGGCTTGTTACTTCCGATGTTTGCCAAAATGATCAAAGAAAATCCGCAAGGAATTGGGGCGCTAGTTACACAAGCCAGCAGGCTTCTACTCGGGTCAAGTTTAGCATTTATCGTTTTCAGTTTTTCAAGAGGAGGGGCCTTGATTGATCAGCTTTACTCAAATACTTCCGTAGATAGTGGCAGCATTTTGTTTTTACTGAGCATTGCATTTTTCGGGATGGCCTCTAATCTTATTTATGGCTCCTTACTCACAGCAAATGGCTCTTTAAAAGTGTTGAATATCATTTCATTTGTGGGTTTATTGCTAAACATTTCTTTGAATTTGATTCTTCTTCCTAAAGTGCTCAATGGTGCTGCAGTTATTGCCGCTGGGGTGGCCGCATTAACTCAGCTTCTCGTTGCCCTTGCGCAAGCAATTTATTGTAAGCGTTTGTTTGTATTGTCCTTTGTCAATCGTGATTTTTATAGGTATCCGTTATTTCTTTTTGTATTGTTGCTTTGGTATGTATTTGTCGATTGGTCACCGGTAGGTTATGTCTTTGGAAATTCGCTACTTTTTATTGATGTTTTAGCGACGCTTATCCTGCTTTTAGCATTTAAGTTTATAGATGTAAAAGAGCTCGTTTTACTGGTGCAAAAACGCAGTAAAACGCAATAATTATGGATTTTTGGAGTTATTGTCATAGCTTTGAAAAAAAATAGCGCCCGCAAGCAAGACCTATGGAAAACAACAACCTCTCAGACCAACGCAACGCCTTATTAATTTTTCTTTGGAATAACCGCAAATCCTTGGCAATTTTTACCGGAGTAGCCGCTGTTGTTTCGATAATTGTAGCGTTTTTGATCACACCACTTTATCTTTCCACAGCAATCGTTTTCCCGGCTGCATCGAGTAACGTTTCTTTTTCAGAACAACGAAATGTCAAGGCTGCTGCCATGGACTTCGGAGAAGAAGAACAAGCCGAGCAATTGGTGCAAATTTTATCTTCTTCGCGCATCAGAGATCGCATTGTCCAAAAATACGATCTCATGAATGACTACGAAATTTCAAAGTTAGACCCCAACAAATATTATAAATTAAACAAGGCTTATAATGAGCACTTTACCTTTGGCCGCACGCGTTATGGTTCTATACAAATTGATGTACTCGATAAAGACCCTAAACAAGCAGCCGCAATGGCCAATGATATCGTAGATCTCATCGATACCATTAAAAACGAAATGATCCGCGAGCGTACCATTCCTGCATTTCAAATCAATTTGCGCAAGATGCAACAAATGGAAAAAGAGCGCGATTCCATACTCCAACGCCTAGAAGACCTCGCAGCGCTAGGAGTCTTGCCCAACGATACCCGTGCCACACTTTATCAAGCACTTGTCGATGCTAAAAATCCGCAAGAGAAAGAAGAATTGCGCAAGAAAATTGAAGCAAATAGCAAATACGGTTCGGTTTACGACGGATTAGAGTACCAACGCAACGAAAAGATCGTTAAAATTGAAGATTTCAAAGTGTCATACGAACAAGCCGAATCCGATGCGAATGCGAATTTCAACCACAAATTTGTCGTAGAAAGGGCAGTTGTCGCCGATCGCAAAGAAAAACCCAAGCGCATGATCATCGTGTTGGTTTCTACGGTTGGTGGGTTTTTATTCGGGCTCTTTTTCTTACTGATCCGTCAACGCATCAAAGAGCTACAACAGAACGCTGCATAAGCTTCAAATGAACGACCCGCTTGTTTATTCGCTGATACCCGTTGGTCTTTTAGCCATCTACTTTGCTATTTATCAGACCGAAAAGCTATTTTTATCTCTTGCTTTTCTCACACCGCTTTCCATTAACATTGAAGAGTACACGAGCAGTTTTGGCTTATTTCTCCCGACCGAACCATTGCTGTTTGGTCTTATGCTTTTGTTGAGCGCCATTCAGTTGAAGAAAGCATTTCTGCCTACCGAACTTTGGCGCAGTCCTTTGATTTGGGCTGTTTTGATCTACCTACTTTGGTTGGTACTTTCTGCAATCACGAGCAGCCACCCATTGGTTTCCTTTAAATTTATCCTTGCACGGCTTTGGTTTATTGTTCCCATCTTATTTTTTGGAACCTACTTTTTTCAAAAACGCAATAACCGAATTGCGTTTATCTGGCTTTTCATTGTGGCTACGGTGCTCGTGATTATTTATACGCTCATCCACCACTCCTTTTATGGGTTTGGCGAAAAAGAAGGCCATTGGGTGATGTCGCCATTTTTCAAAGATCATACGATTTACGGCGCCATTGTTGCGCTCATATTGCCACTGGCAGTGGGGCTCTATCTATATAAAAAACACAATCCCTTGGTTCAAGCAACGCTAATCGGACTGATTATTCTCATTCTTATCGGAATTGTATTGTCTTATACAAGAGCGGCTTGGCTCAGTGTGCTAGGTAGTATCGCTATTGCTTTTGTGCTTTATTATAAAATTTCGTGGAAGCCAATTGCCGCTCTTGCTGGCGTGGCGCTCGTCGTTGTTCTGATCCGTTGGGACCAAATCCAGATGGAACTCGAACGCAATAAATACGAACACACCACTGAATCTTTCGACGAGCGCTTACAAAGTGCAGCAAATATATCAACAGATGCATCTAACCTCGAGCGTATCAATCGCTGGAGTTGTGCGCTTGCGATGTTCAAAGAAAGACCAATAATGGGCTATGGCCCTGGAACCTACGCTTTTGAATATGCGCCTTTTCAACGGCCAGAGAATCTCACCATTATTTCTACGAATTTCGGCGATATGGGCAATGCGCACAGCGAATACCTCGGAGCACTTGCAGAAACTGGTCTGATCGGAATGTTGAGCTTTATCGGCATCGTAGCCGCTCTTTTTTACACTGGAATTACATTATATCACCGGCTACCGAAAGAAAATAAAGAAGACCGTGTTCTTGTATTAAGTACAATAATGGCGCTTAGCACTTATTTTATACATGCTTTTTTAAATAACTACCTCGATACAGACAAAGCTGCCGTACCAATTTGGGCTATTTGCGCGATGTGGTTGGTCTATGAAAAAGAACTGGCACTAACGGCCGATCCAAAGTGATGGGTTGAGTGTTACCGGATTAACGCCTACAACCTGGTGCACTTCAAAATGGCAAATTGAAACACCTCCGTCATTTAATAAAGTCCCGATGGCTTGTTTGGTAGAAACCTTAGCGCCTACTCCAACAAATGTCTCAGCTAAATTGCCATAAACAGTACGATAAGCACCATGTTTGACAATGACAACTTTACCTGCTCCTGGTACAGAAAAAACGGTAGTTACTTCGCCTTCAAATACAGCTCGCACCCTGGAGTTTTTATTGCAGGTAATGTCAATACCGTTGTTATTCCATTCTACACCACTTAACGTAGGATGGTAATTGCGTCCAAATCTTTCGGTGATACTGCCGTTATCTACAGGCCATGGCAAGCGTCCGCGGTTATTTTCAAAACTTTTGCCAATAGCAGCTCCTTCTGTGGAAATTGGTGTGGCAACTACTTTTGGAGCCGGCGCTGGGTTTGTGGCTGTCTTTTGTCCTGTTTCAGAAGGAGAAGGTGTAGTTTTTGTGGTTGTTTTAGTGGTTGTTTTGGTTGTCGTCTGCGTTGCAGTTTTAGCCAATTCTGCTCGTCTAGCGGCTTCCCTCGCTTGCTCTTTGGCGATATCTGCTCTAATAGCTGCATCAATTTGTTTCTTAAGCTGCAATTTTTTGCGCTCGTCTTCTTTAAGTTGGGTAATTAGCGCTTGTTCTTCTTTTTTAAACTTCTGATACGATTTTTCTTTCTTCGATTTATCCTTTTCAATTAATTGTCGCTCTTGCTTTTTCTCCTCTAAGGCTTGTTGTTTGATTTGTTTTTCGGCATCAATTTGCCCAATTTCTTTGGCCACCAACTGCTGATGCTGCTTAATTAATGCTGCTTGTTTACGCTGTACAGCGGCGACTTTCTTTAAATAGCGATTGCGTCTGAGTGCTTCATTGTAATCGGAAGAAGCCAATAGGTACATGACCTTATTGTAATTACCCCGGTGCTTGTAGGCATACAAAAACATGTTTCGGTATTGTTGTTTGAGTGCGATTAATTTTGCGCGCAAGCGCTTGATCTCCATTTTTTTCTGGACGATTTTCATTTCGGCTGTGCGCACCTGATTGTCAAATAAATTGACGAGTGCCTCCCGACTTTTGATCTGGTTTTCTATGAGCCTAATTTCATTAAGCGAAGCCTGGCTATTGTTCTTGACTTTATTCAAGAGCTTTTTAGTGTTGGCAATGCGCTTCTCTAATTTCTGCTGCTCGCGCTTGAGCTGGTTTTGATCTTGCTGCCCCCATAGCGGACCCACAAAACATAAAATCAGCAACAGTCTAATCACATTTTTCATAGCTATCTGGTATGACGATGATTAATTCTTGGGGTTCATTGACTTCGACACGTTCGTAGCTGAGCGACAGAAGTAAAGATTTTTTCGGTGTTCGGATATTGATTTCCACTTTTGCTGGTAAATCATAGCCACTCAGCGCTTGTCTTTCGAGATAAATCACACTCACTTCGGTTGCATCTTCCAAGCTCCAAATTCTGGTTTGTTTAAGGGCTTTGGCATCTGGCGTAAGCTGATATTGAATCATGAGGTCGTCTTTTTGTTTGCGGTCTGGTTTTTTGCGATCTCTCTTTTTGTGGGTGGATACGCTGTAATGAAACGGATCGTTGTCGACAAAATATTTTTGAGAAAGTTGGTAATCTAGGGGTTTGCCGTAAATAATTTGCTCTAAATTTTCATAGGAAAAGTCGACGCCAAACAGCTCTTTAAGGTACTCCAATGAAGCTACCTTATAGCAGCGATCGCGTTTATTGACAACGCTAAGCGTGTCTTGGGTTACAAGAGCGGTCACGACCGGGATTTTGGCATAGGTTATAATGGCTGAAACAGCGCTGTCACTGACAATTTTAATGGACGTTTTGAGTGAAATTTCACCTTCGTCTTCGGGCTTACTAAGATCTTTGTAGGTAGCGGTCAGTTTACTGTAAAAGGTCTTTGGTTCAATCGAAGAAAGGCTGTCAATGCGATCGAGGAGCTCTTTGTCTTTGAGCTTCGGTAGTTTTTCAAGTGTGGTGTCTTCGATGGCTACCTCAGGAGCCTTACAAGCCACTATACTCAAAAGTAGCATGCCAATCAAAAGCAAATTAAGGTGCTTGAACATAAGTCTGTTGAGTTATTTTTTTTGAGAGGACACTACTGC
>JACCDH010085265.1_pt1 | contig 12364 bp, 9 predicted proteins | sample 7442481 | NCBI WGS metagenome assembly JACCDH01 (sample SAMN15323433, study PRJNA562643) | freshwater metagenome | isolation source: river surface water | place: USA:Blue River Watershed | collected 2017-08-15
GAGAGCCTTAATTCCCCGCATGTCGGGAGAGTTAAGGCTCTTATCAGTTCTAGGGGCGCAAAAGAGAGAGCCGAAACTGGCACTTTTATTGCAGAAGGAATTCAATGCATTAAAGAAGCTCTGAGTTTTGACAACGGGCCATCGCTAGAGACCATCTATGTAACCAATGCATCTTTAGAAAAACACTCGAACATAATCAATCAAGCACAATGTGAAATTTTAAGCATCTCTGAGGATGTTGCCAGAGCAATGTCTGACACCGTTACGCCTCAAGGCTTGATTGCGGTGTGCACAATTCCACACTCAACTTTTCCTCAAGTCTCGCCTTCTACCTTTAGCAAGTTCGTTTATCTCAGCGAAGTTCAAGACCCAGGCAATGCAGGGACAATTATTCGTTCTGCAGACGCGTTTGGTTTTGATGCAGTATTGATTTCGCCACAGAGCGTTGACGTGTATTCACCAAAAGTAGTTCGTAGCACTGTCGGATCCCTTTGGCACATTCCAGTTTTTCAGGGCGTTGATCTTTCAGAAGTTCTTAAATGGGATTGCCAGTTTATTGCTCTAGATGCTGCAGCAGATACGCCTTTATCGATGGTTCGTGGTGATCAATCTATCGTTGCAATATTTGGTAACGAAGCCAGAGGATTAAACACTTCGCAAGCGATTTTGGATTCCAAGAAAGCAATTATTCCAGTGAGAATTCCCATGCCCGGAAATGCTGAGAGCCTCAATCTTTCCGCGGCAGCAAGCATCGTGATGTATCAATTGGCAAATATCCCGACTTCTTAAAGTGCCAGGCATTAGACTTTCGCCCATGAATGCGCAGGAAATTCAAGGATGGATTGATGCTGCCACGACAGCTTTTTCATCAGCCACAAATCTTGAAGAGCTAAAGAGCGCACGTTTATTGCACTCTGGAGACAAGTCTCCTATTGCGGGGGCCTCACGAAATCTAGGAACACTCTCACCTGATGAGAAAGCCACTTTTGGAAAAATCATTGTGGAAGCAAAAGCAGCGATTGCTTTGTCTTTAACAGAAGCAACGAAGCGCCTTGAGGACGAACGAGACCAGAAGATGCTCGCAGAAGAAGTTGTTGACATAACTTTGCCGGTGCGTAGATCTCATCGTGGCGGTTTACATCCAATTAGCATTATTAAAAATGACATCTCTGATTTCTTCATCGAACAAGGTTATTTTGTTGAAGAGGGACCAGAGTTAGAATCTGGTTGGCTCAACTTTGACGCTTTAAACATTCCCGCAGATCATCCCGCTCGAACTATGCAGGACACTTTCTTCATCGAACCACTTGAATCCGGAATGGTTTTACGAACACATACATCCCCAGTTCAGATAAGAACGATGCTCACAAAGCAGCCCCCAATTTATGTGATTTGTCCGGGAAGAACTTTTCGCGCAGATGAACTAGATGCAACGCATAGTCCCGTATTTCATCAGGTTGAGGGCCTCGTTATTGATCGTGGAATTACCATGGCTCACCTCAAAGGCACTTTAGATAATTTTGCTCGTTATATGTTCGGACCGGAAGTAACAACGCGTTTACGCCCATCGTTCTTTCCGTTCACAGAACCAAGTGCAGAAGTTGATGTCTTCTTCAATGGCAAATGGATTGAATGGGGCGGTTGTGGGATGGTTAATCCGCGCGTGCTAAAAACTTGCGGAATAGATACCGAAGAATTTAGTGGTTTTGCATTTGGAATGGGTCTTGAACGGACTTTGATGGTACGTCACGGCATCACCGATATGCATGACATCGTTGAAGGCGATCTCAGATTTACTCGTCAATTCGGAGTAGGTCTCTGATGCGCGCGCCATTGTCTTGGATTAAGGAATTCGTAGATCTGCCTTCATCTTTAACAGCTGATGAAATTAGCAAAGGTCTCGTTCGTGTAGGTTTTGAAGTAGAAGATGTAATTCATCAAGGTTTGGATGTGAAAGGTCCACTGGTATTTGGTGAGGTCCTATCTATTGAGGAAATAACAGAATTTAAGAAGCCGATTCGATACGTTGGAGTCGATTGTGGAGAGAAGCAAACAAGGTACGTGATTTGCGGTGCAACAAATTTCGTTGTTGGTGACATGGTCCTCGTTGCACTTCCGGGATCTGTGTTACCGGGCGATTTTACAATAGCTGCCCGAGAAACGTATGGAAAAACATCCAACGGCATGATCTGTTCGTCAAAAGAACTAGGTTTAAGCGATGATCATGCAGGCATCATGGTTTTTGATAAAGCACAAGTTAGTTCAAAAGATGATGTGCGTGAAAAACTTCAGTTAGATGACGTTATCTTCGATATTGCAGTTAATCCAGATCGCGGATATGCCCTAAGTATCAGGGGAGTAGCCCGAGAAATTGCAGGCGCCTTCGATCTCAAATTCAATGATCCTGTAAATCATTTGCGAAGTCTGAAATTTGATAAGACGGGCTCAGGCGTTAAACCTAGGATTGACGATAAAGAATCTGCCTCTGTGTTTTATTTGCGAACTCTTTCCAATTTCGATTCGAATGCATCCACCCCTTTATGGATGCGTCGAAGAATCGAAAAAATGGGAATGCGCTCAATCTCTTTAGTTGTAGACGTAACGAATTATGTCATGCTCGAATTAGGTCAGCCTTTGCATGCTTTTGATCGCAAGAAGATAAAAGGTGATCTAAGGGTTGCAAGAGCAGGAAAAACCTCAAAGTTTGTAACACTTGACGGTCAGGAACGAACATTAGATCCGGCAGATTTAATGGTCAGCGATGACGAGAGGGCTCTTGCGTTAGCCGGAACCATGGGTGGTTTGTACTCTGAAATTACCGCTGAAACGACAGAGATCGCATTAGAAGCCGTTCGATTTAATCCAATTGCTGTCGCTCAAAATTCGCGTCGCCATAAACTCTCATCTGAAGCATCACGAAGATTAGAGCGAGGCGTAGACCCTTGCCTGGCCGAACTTGCATCAGCTCGGTTTGTTCAGTTACTGACCGAACACAGCTCGGCAAAGCATGTTGAAACACTGAGCGTCGGGGAAGCAAATTATCCGGCTTCTTTTGCGATCAATCCGGCTCAGATTTCAAACATATTGGGCTTTGAAGTATCTACAAAGCAAATTTTAAAATCGCTTCAAACAATTGGCTGTGAAATTGATGAAAAGAAGTTTGAAATTAAGCCCCCTACATGGCGGCCTGATCTAAACAACGTTTCAGATATTGCCGAGGAGGTTGCTCGCATCATCGGTTACGACAGTATTCCTTCAGTGCTACCGAATCGCCCACTGCACGCTTCTTTGACGCCGATTCAAAAGAGAAGAAGAGTTATTTCTCAATATCTTGCACATCGAGGTTTTGCTGAGGTACTTACTTTTCCTTTTACTAATCAGAAAACCATTGATAATATGGGATTTCTCGGAGCGCGTGCTTCAACATACGCGTTGGCAAATCCAATGTCAGATGAGAATCCGCTTTTACGCGTGCATCTGATTCCAGGATTGATCGAAGTTGCCGCCCGTAATATCAGCCGCGGAGCACAAGATTTTGCAATCTTTGAAATGGGATCAATCTTTAGGAGTTCCAAAAAGCTAGAAGCTTTTGTGAATCCGCAGACCGCAGAACGCCCCAGCCAAGAGATGATTTCTAAGATCTTCGACTCTGTTCCTGAACAAATAGAGATGGTCGCGGGTCTCTTGGTGGGTAGAAAAGAAGTTGAAAATTGGCAAGGTAAATCTCAATCTTTTGATTGGAGCGACGCAATTTCATCTGCCCAGGAAATTCTTAATTTATGCCATTTGGATTATGAAATAAAACGTTCAGATTTTGCTCCGTGGCATCCCGGTCGTTGTGCTGAATTAGTAGTAGATGGCAAGGTTGTCGCACATGCTGGCGAAATTCATCCTCGAATCCTGTCTCAATACAATTTACCCGCACGATCCAGTGCATTCGCAATCAACTTAGGCGCTTTGCCTTCATCAGCACTTGTTAGACCTAGCCGTGTGGGTGTTATGCCAGCGGCGGTACAAGATGTTGCCCTCATTGTTGATTCCAATATTCCTGCTGCAGAAGTGCAACAGGCACTCGAAGATGGTGCGGGTGATTTACTTGAATCAATTTCTCTCTTTGATCGTTACGACAAAATTGGCGATGGCAAAGTGTCACTGGCATTCACCCTTACTTTCAGAGCTGCGGATCGCACTCTGACAGGAGAAGAAGTCTCAGCTATGCGAGAAGCTGCAACCAGTTTAGCCGGCAAACGTTGCGGGGCTACTGTAAGAACTGCATAATTATGCATAAATTTGCATAATTATCCATTATCGCCTACACTTCACGCTATGAAGACAGCCGTGATCGGTGCTAGCGGGTACGCCGGAGGCGAGCTGCTGCGCCTCTTATCCATTCACCCGCATTTACAAGTTACTCAAGTGAGTGCGCACAGTAACGCTGGAGAGTTAATTACTTCTGTTCACCCACATCTAACAACGCATCAAAACGAGAAGTTCTTATCCTTTGATTCATTGAACTTCGAAGACATTGACGTTGCATTTATTGCCTTACCCCACGGTCAATCTGCAGCGATTGTTGGGAAATTTAATAGTCAAACTAAGATTATCGATCTCGGTGCTGATTTCAGACTCGCAGATTCAAACCAATGGTCTAAGTACTACGACGGGGCTCACGCCGGCACTTGGACCTATGGTTTACCGGAAATTCCGGGTTCCAGAAACGCAATTTCTAATGCCTCGCGTGTAGCCAATCCTGGTTGCTATGCAACATCCATTATCGCCGGCGTTCTACCTGCTTTAGATTTTATCGATTCATCAGACATAGTAGTTGTGGCAGCTTCTGGAACTACAGGCGCCGGTCGCAGTGCCAAGATCAACTTAATTGCCAGCGAAGTAATGGGTTCACTTACTTCGTATAAATTCGGGGGAGTGCATCAGCACACTCCAGAAGTAGAACAGGCATTGGCATTAGCAGGTGCAAAAAATGTGAAAGTTTCATTTACGCCAATCTTGGCACCGATGCCCCGGGGAATTCTGTCCACAATTACGGCACGTCTAACAAAGAGCCTTAGTTCTGATGAGATTCACTCACATTTTTCGTCGTTCTATCAACATGAGTACTTTGTTGATGTGCTTTCTATCGGAGCGATGCCCAAGACTGGATCAGTAACTGGATCGAACAAGATTCAAATACAAGTTGCTGTTGATTCACACGCAGAAAGATTAATTATTAGTGCTGCAATTGATAACTTAGGAAAAGGTGCGGCTAGCCAAGCAATCCAAAACGCAAATCTGATGTGTGGTTTTCACGAAGGCGCAGGTTTGTCTACTGATGGATTAGGCACATGAAACTTCCGCAAGGATTCATAGGTGCCGCAACTGCTTCCGGGTTAAAAAGTTCAGGAGCACTTGACTTGACTCTGATTGTCAACCAAGGACCATCAAATTGGGCAACAGCTGTATTTACCACTAATCAAGTAATTGCAGCTCCTGTGATGTGGAGCAAGGAAGTAATTAAGGGATCCACTGTGAGCGCCGTAGTTCTCAATTCTGGTGGAGCAAATGCTTGTACCGGCCCACAGGGCTTCCAAGATACACATAAAAGTGCGGAGTATGTAGCTTCGCTTTTACAACATTCATCTTCGGAGATTTTCGTATGTTCCACAGGAATGATCGGTGAACTCTTACCGATGAAGAAAGTTTTAACTGGTTTAGATGTTGTTACGGCGAATTTAGTTAATGATTCGTTGGCAGAGTGTGCGCAGGCGATTATGACCACTGATTCAGTTCCTAAAATCGCAACAGCCAACGTTTCTGGCGCACAGATGAGTGGAATCGCAAAAGGAGCAGGAATGCTAGCGCCGGCACTGGCAACGATGCTCTGTGTCATTATGACTGACGCTGTAGTGCCACAGAAGGCAAAAGATCTCTTTGAAGTGATTGTGGAAAGAACATTTAATCGAATTGATTCTGATGGCTGCACCTCAACAAACGACACAATTTTACTTATGTCATCCGGTGCAAGCGGGGTTCAATTGCCTGAAGAAGATTTTGCAGCGATGCTTCAGGAAGTGTGTTCGTCATTAGCGGCTCAACTCATCGCAGATGCTGAAGGGTCGACAAAGACAATCCATATTAATGTTAGAAGTGCAAAATCCGAACAGGATGCAGTCAATGTTGCTCGTGCGTGCGCGCGCAATAACCTTTTAAAGGCTGCAATATTTGGAGGAGATCCAAATTGGGGTCGAGTATTGGCCGCTGTTGGGACGGCGGATGCATTTATGAATCCTCAAGCGATAGATGTTTCTCTAAATGGTGTTGCAGTGTGTGTTTCAAGTGCGCCAGCATCAGATAAAAATTTAGTTTCATTCGACGAGAGATTGGTTCAAATAGATATCAACCTCAACGTTGGAGAGCATTCTGCAACAGTGATGACGAATGATTTATCCCACGCATATGTCCATGAGAATTCAGCGTATTCCACATGATGATCATTAAATTCGGGGGACATGCGATGAAAGATTCGCAAGGTGTCTTCGCGGCATCAATAAAGATGGCACTTTCCAAAGGGAATAAGGTCATAGTTGTTCATGGAGGAGGTCCTCAGATCAATGCTGAGTTGGCCAAACTTAAGATTGAAAGTCATTTTGTGAATGGATTTCGATTTACAACAGAGGAAATTTTTGACGTGGTCGAACGAGTGCTGACACAAGTTGTTGGTCCAGAGGTCGCATCAAATTTGAATTTCCATGGAGTTAAGGCGCAATCAATCTCTGCAAAAGATTCAGGTATCTTGTTCGCTGAATCGATAAAGGATCTTGGCAGAGTGGGTAAAGTTTCGAAGGTAGAAAAGATCTCACTTGATACTCTTTTGTCTAAAGGAATTGTTCCGGTCATCGCACCGATAGCTTCTGATGTTGACAATGGGCTTGGTTTAAATATAAATGCTGATTTGGCGGCTGCAGCAATTTCATCTGCTTATCCAGATTCGACTCTGATCATCATGACTGACGTAGCGGGCATTTATCGTAATTGGCCTGATCAATCCTCACTGATTGATGAAATTTCCGTGAGCGATTTAGAATCTCTGAAATCCACTTTTTCAGATGGAATGTTGCCAAAAGTTGAAGCGGTTCTGGAAGCTATTGCTGCAGGAGCTCATTCAGTACGAATTATTGACGGGACAAGTGAGTCTAGTTTTGATCAAGCTTTAATTGGCATTGGTGGAACATTGGTGCACGCATGAAAAACAAAGATTTTGGCACCCTTTGGATTCAAAACTTGATGTCTAACTATGCGACGCCATCAATTACTTTAGTTAAAGGCAAGGGTTCTATCGTTATTGATGCTGATGGCAATAATTACATCGATATGTTGGGTGGCATCGCAACAAATATACTCGGGCATTCCCATCCTTGCGTTGTTGCAGCAGTATCGCGTCAGATAAAAACATTGTCGCATGTAAGTAATTTTTACGCGCACCCGAACGTTATCGAATTAGCCCAGATCTTAGTTCGTCTCACAGGAAATAGGGAGTCGCGAGTTTTTTTCGCCCAGTCAGGTGCGGAAGTAAATGAAGCAGCTATCAAATTGTCTAGAAAAACTGGTCGCACTCGAATAGTCGCAACAACTGGTTCATTTCATGGTCGAACCGTGGGTTCTCTCTCTTTGACCGGGCAGAGTTCGAAGAGAACGGCTTTTCTACCTTTACTAGAAAATGTGAAGCACGTTCCTTTTGGGGACATCAAGAAAGCGAAGCGAGCGATTAACTCCAGGACTGCCATGGTTATTGTCGAACCGATAATGGGCGAAGCCGGTGTAATCGTTCCACCTTCAGATTATTTAAAGGAGCTACGTAGTATTTGCACAGCGCACGGGGTTCTACTAGTGATAGATGCAGTACAAACTGGAATCGGACGAACTGGTCAATGGTTTGGATACGAATACTCAGGAATTCAGCCCGACGTAATAACCGTTGCCAAAGGTTTGGGAGCAGGCCTTCCATTGGCAGCCATGATTGCGGTTGGAAAATCCGCCCAGTTATTTGAGCCCGGTGATCATGGCTCAACATTTGGTGGAAACCCGGTTACTACTGGTGCTTCCGTTGCGGCAATTAAGTGGATTGAAAAGAACAAAATATTGGCCAAGTGCAAGGCTGATTTCAAGTACATTCATTCATCCCTTCACTCAGTGCCCGGCGTACGCGAAGTACGTGGCGCTGGTTTGTTAATCGGAATTGCGTTAGAAAAAGATGTTTCAAAAAATGTTGCCGAACGCTTACAGGCAGGTGGCATTCTGGTTAACGCTGCAAATCCCAACACAATTCGCATTGCTCCTGCATTAACGATTTCTAGGAAAGAAATAACCAAATTTATCAAGGTCTTCAAGGAGGTAATGAGTGATGTCAGTTAATTCACAAAATGTTTCTGCAAGACGAGCAAAGGCTATTTCATTGATACAGGCTGGATTAATCCATTCGCAGACAGATCTCGTAGATCAACTAAAGAAGAGTGGTTTTCGTGTCACACAAACAACTGCTAGTCGAGATTTAGAGGAAATTGGCGCTGTTCGTGGACGAAATGCTCACGGGGAATCGGTATACCAAATTCGCGAATCATCCGATGATGCTTTGACGCGAGTTAATCCCGTTCCATCAAAGCTGATTCTTTCTGTAGATCACAGTGCCAACCTTGCTGTGGTGCATACACCTCCTGGGGCGGCTCAATTTGTGGCAAGTTCTTTGGATCATGCCAACTTAACGGGTGTCATTGGAACACTTGCTGGTGATGACACGATTATCCTTGTGTCCAAGAAAGCAACCGGCGGTGCTGGTTTGGCTAAAGAGTTAATTGCATTTGCGAATGCAAAAAACTCTCGCATCCATAAAGCAGGGAGAAAATAAATGGCTCTATGGGGCGCACGCTTTTCAAGTAAACCTACTGACGCTGTTTTTGCGCTATCCCAAAGCGTTTCTTTCGATTGGCGTTTAGCACCATATGATCTGCGATCTTCACTTGCTCATCTTTCTGTGTTGGAGAAAGCATCCTTGCTATCAAAGGATGATGCCGCAAAAATTAGAACAGCACTAAGGGAACTATTAACTGAAGTTGCTTCCGGTAAGTTTGCACCTAATTCACAAGATGAAGATGTCCATAGTGCTCTCGAAAGAGGTTTAACAGAGAAATTAGGTTCACTCGGTGGTTCGCTGCGTGCGGGTCGTTCAAGAAATGATCAAGTAACTACTGATCTTCGGTTATTCGCAATTGATCACATGCTTGGGTTAGCTCAAATGCTTATTGAATTAAATGAAGCCATCCTTAAGAAAGCGTCTGAATATGTAGATGATGCAGCACCTGGATTTACTCATATTCAACACGCCCAACCAGTTTCTTTTGGCCATGAGATTGCTAAGCACGCTCATGCATTTGCTCGAGATCTTGATCGAATCCAAGATTGGCTTGAACGAACATCTGTCAGTTCACTTGGCGCTGGCGCCTTATCGGGTTCTTCTTTAAAGCTTGACCCCGAATTCGTAGCTAATAATTTAGGCTTTGATAGAAGCTTTGAAAACAGCATCGATGCGGTAAGTGATAGAGATTATGTTGCTGAAGCTTTATTCATCACATCACTTATTGGAGTCCATCTTTCTCGCATTGGCGAGGAATGGACCCTGCTTGGTTCGACGGAATTCTCGTGGGCAAAGATTGCAGATGAATACTCGACAGGTTCCTCGATAATGCCGCAAAAGAAAAATCCCGATATGGCCGAATTAGCACGTGGAAAAACCGGGCGACTTATTGGTAATTTGGTTTCGGTTTTAACAATGTTAAAGGGACTTCCATTTGCCTATAACCGCGATCTACAAGAGGACAAAGAACCGCTGTTTGACAGCTTAGATACTTTGGCTTTAGTAATCCCGGCTGTCTCAGGAATGATCGCTACTACTAATTTTGATCGCGAAAAAATGAAGTTATCGGCGCCAACGGGATTTTCTCTAGCAACTGAAGTTGCAGATTACTTAGTTCGAAAGAACGTTCCTTTTGCCGAGGCGCATGAAGCAGCGGGTGCGTGCGTGGCATTGTGCGAGAAGTTAAAGTGCGATTTGCATGATTTAAGTGATGATCAATTTGCATCGATTCACCCATCCCTTGATCCGAAGATCCGCGAAGTTCTAACGGTTCAGGGGGCCATAGCTTCTAGAACAACCGCCGGAGGAACCGCCCCTTCTCAGGTGAACAAGCAAATAAGCAATGCTCTGAAGAAAACATCAGATTCACGTAAAGAAATTGCCAACAAAATCAAGGCCTTTTCCGAGATGATGAGTGCATGAATCTCCTAGAAGACCTTCGCTGGCGAGGATTGTTATCACAGTCAACGGATGAAGCAGCGCTTCAGGAGTCCCTGAAAAAACCAATGACTTTGTACATAGGTTTTGATCCCACTGCGCCATCCCTGCACGTTGGAAATCTGGTTGTTTTACTAGTTCTGCGTCGATTCCAATTAGCGGGCCACAATCCAATTGCTTTAGTTGGTGGAGCCACTGGTTTAGTCGGAGATCCCTCGGGACGCAATGAAGAACGCACTTTGAATAGCGGCGACACAGTTGCTGAGTGGGTGACAAAGATCCGAACACAAGTTTCATCATTTTTGGATTTTGAAAAAGGACCAAATAAAGCCCAAGTAGTTAATAACCTTGATTGGACTTCGCCTCTATCCGCAATCGAATTTTTACGCGATATTGGAAAACATTTTTCTGTTAATCAAATGTTGGCAAAAGATGCAGTTTCTTCGCGCCTCGAATCCGGTGGGATCTCCTATACCGAATTTTCCTACCAAGTTCTGCAGTCACTAGATTTTCTAGAGTTATACCGTCGTTATAACTGCACTTTGCAACTTGGTGGTTCTGATCAATGGGGAAACATCGTCGCCGGTCTGGATTTGATTCGTCGAGTAGAAGGTGGCAGCGGGCACGCGCTAACAATTCCATTGCTAACTAAAGCTGATGGGTCGAAGTTCGGAAAAACTGCAAGTGGAAGTATTTGGTTAGACGCTTCAATGACTTCGCCTTATGCATTCTTTCAATATTGGTTGAATACCGATGACAAAGACGTCATTAAATTCTTAAAGGTTTTTTCATTTAAATCCCATGATGAAATTCTTGAACTTGAAAAGTCACACGACGCTAATCCGGGATTGCGAGAAGCGCATCGAGCATTGGCCAGAGAACTTACTTCACTTGTACATTCGCCAGAAGTTTCTGACCGCGTGGAAGAAGCAGCGAAGGCTTTATTTGGACAAGGTGATCTAGCGACTCTGGATGAACAAACTCTTTCAGGAGCGCTATCTGAATTGCCTCGCGTTACGGTGAAATCTGGAGAAGAGATTCCTTCGTGGGTGGATGCATTGGCAGCCACAGGAGTTGTTGATTCGAAGTCTGCGGCCCGCCGAATCGTCAAAGAGGGAGGAGCGTATTTGAATAACGCCAAAATTGATGCAGAAGATTTCCGACTCCAGAAAAGCGACTTTTTATGCGGTAAATATGCCCTTTTGCGCAAAGGAAAACGTGATTTAGCAGCCGTGGAGTTAATCTAGCTTTTCTCCAAAAGCTCCAAAAGCCACGCGGGGATGAGTTTTAGGTCCAATTTGACCCTTAAGCCGAGGGCCCCTATAGTTTCCCTCCTGCTGTGAAACGGACGATTTAGGCCGAACAGCTGATCCCCACACCTAGATGGCAAAAAGCCGGTTTGACCGGCTCTCTGCCCATGCACTAGGTTTGGCGGTCTGCCCTGAAAATAGGAAGAAATTCCTGGAAGCAGTGCGCATCCGTACCTTGAGAACTCAACAGCGTGCCATAAGTCAATGCCAGAAGATGGCTTACTTAGTTATGCAAATTTCTAAAACCATCTTCTAAATAAATACTTCAATGAAGTATGCGCCAATCACTATTTATAGCGATTGGCAATACTCGTTGATTTCCTTTGGTAAAGACATAAATAAACGACAGTTTGTTTGGTCTGTACGCCAAGATAAAACTTTCTATGGAGAGTTTGATCCTGGCTCAGGACGAACGCTGGCGGCGTGCTTAACACATGCAAGTCGAGCGATGAAACTACTTCGGTAGTGAATTAGCGGCGAACGGGTGAGGAACACGTGAGGAATCTGCCTTCAACACTGGGATAACTCCGGGAAACCGGGGCTAATACCGGATATGAAACTTGGTGGCATCACCGAGTTTGGAAAGTTTTTCGGTAGAAGATGACCTCGCGGCCTATCAGCTTGTTGGTGAGGTAATGGCTCACCAAGGCGACGACGGGTAGCCGGCCTGAGAGGGCGACCGGCCACACTGGGACTGAGACACGGCCCAGAC
>JACCDH011649664.1_pt1 | contig 12360 bp, 1 predicted proteins | sample 7442481 | NCBI WGS metagenome assembly JACCDH01 (sample SAMN15323433, study PRJNA562643) | freshwater metagenome | isolation source: river surface water | place: USA:Blue River Watershed | collected 2017-08-15
GACGGTGAACGCCGACGGCACGCTGACCTTCACGCCCACCCCCGGCTTCACCGGTGCGGCGGTGGTCAACTATACCATCGTCGATGAAGAGGGTCTGACCGACACCTCCACCTGGACCATCACGGTCGGCGCCGATGGCACGCGTGACGGGATTGTGCGCGGCACCACTGGCGGCGATCTGATTGATGCGGGCTACATCGACCCCTTCGATGCCGACCGGGTTGATGCCAACGACGCGCTTTTGCCCGGCGAAGTGGGCAATGACGACATCATCGAGGCGGGCGCGGGCAATGACACCGTTCTGGCCGGCGATGGTAACGACGATGTGCGCGGCGGCGCGGGCAATGACTCGATCAACGGCAATGCCGGTGACGACTTGGCTCAGGGCGGTCTTGGCGATGACAGCATCTTCGGGGATGCGGGCAATGACACGCTGATCGGCGACGCGGGCAACGACGAGATCGTCGGCGGCCTTGGCGATGACTCGATCCTTGGCGGCATCGGCAATGATGCGCTGCAAGGGAACGAGGGCAACGACACCATCCGCGGCGACGCGGGGGATGATGACATTCTGGGCGGCGCGGGCGACGACCTTGTCGCCGGCGGCACCGGCAATGACACGATCCTCGGCGGTCTTGGCAATGACACCGTGATCGGCGACGACGGTGATGACACGCTGCAAGGCAATATCGGCGACGATTCGATCATCGGTGGCCTTGGCAACGACAGCATCGTCGGCAATGAAGGCAATGACACGGTCGATGGCGGCGCAGGCGATGACATCATCGACACCTCGGGCACCGCGCCCTTGCCCGATATCGATTATCCGGGTGCCTATCCGGCCGATACTGCCCCGAACAATGACCGCGATCTGGTCAGTGGCGGTGCGGGCAATGACACGATCCTGACCGGCGACGATGCCGACACCATCTTTGGCGGTGCGGGCAATGACCTGATCGACGCCGGGATTGACGCTGACCTGGTCGAAGGTGGCATCGGCAATGACACCATCGTGGGCAGCGAAGGCGCCGACACCATTGACGGTGGCGACGGCAATGACCTGATCTACGGCGGCCTGAACGATGTTCTGGGTGAGGCGCTGGACCTGCCGGATGCCGTCGATCTGCGGCCCGACAACAACCGCGACCTGCTGAACGGCGGGGTCGGGGATGACACGATCTTTGGCCGTGACGATGACGACACGCTGTTTGGCGGCGCCGGCAACGATCTGCTGGATGGTGGCATTGACGATGACAGCCTGGTGGGCGGTGCCGGCAATGACACGCTGACCGGCGGTCAGGGCAGCGACACCATGGCTGGCGGCGATGATCGCGACACCTTCTTCATCACCGTGCAAGAGCATGGCCTTGGCGATGTGATCGACGGCAACGAGGGCGGCGATGACTTTGACACGCTGAACCTGACCGGCGCCGGTCCGCTGCGCATCGTCTATGATCCGACCAACCCGGAAAACGGCACCGTCACCTTCCTGGACGCGGACCGCAATCCGACCGGCACGCTAAGCTTCGTCAATATCGAGAACGTCGTGCCCTGCTTTACCCCCGGCACGCTGATTGCGACGCCGAAGGGCGAGGTTCCGGTGGAACATCTGAAAGCCGGTGACCGGGTGATCACCCGCGACAACGGGCTGCAAGAGATCCGTTGGGTCGGTCAGAAAACCCTTGGCTGGCGCGAACTTGCGGCCAATCCGCACCTCAAGCCAGTGCTGATCCGTCAGGGCAGCCTTGGCAATGGTTTGCCCGAGCGGGACATGATGGTGTCGCCCAACCACCGCATGCTGGTGGCAAACGACCGCACCGCGCTGTACTTCGACGAACACGAAGTGCTGGTTTCGGCAAAGCATCTGGTGGCGGCCAATGGTATCCAGGCGATCGAGTCGATCGGGACGACCTATATCCACTTCATGTTCGACCGCCACGAGGTGGTGTTGGGCAACGGTGCCTGGACCGAAAGCTTCCAGCCCGGCGACCAGACGCTGAAGGGCATGGGCAACGCGCAGCGCTCGGAAATCTTCGAACTGTTCCCCGAGCTTCAGACCGAGGCGGGCCAGAACGATTATCAGGCCGCCCGCCGCACGCTGAAAAAGCACGAGGCCAGACTTCTGGTGAAGTGACACGGTTTATGCAGCGCGACCGGGGAACTGTTTCCCCAATCGCAGAGAAGGGGCCCCGCAAGGGCCCCTTTTTCCATGGCTTCGTCAAGTCTTAACCATGATCCTGCCACCCCGCTTGTGCTGCTGACCGGCACAGGCCGGAGTTGATCGGCGCTTGGCGCCGGTCAGGGGGGCTGTTGGGCCGTGTTTTGTTCAGCAGTCATCCGTTTTGCCCTGAATCCGCCCGGATTGGACACGAACTGACCACTTTGGCTCCAAGGTTTGCCCACAAATCCCCCTGATAACCAAATCAGAAGTTTGGGCCGCATCTTCATGATCCGGCCCGTGAAGGATTGGCGGATGGTCTTGGTGATCAGTGAACAAATGCGCGCGACAAGGGCAGAAGACCGCAACCGTGTTGCGGCGCAGACCGGGCTTTGCCCGGTCTATGTCCTTGTCGAGCCTGCGCTGTAAGGGGGCAGGCCATGCCGATTGCAAATGAGTTGACGATCAACACGACCGCCTCCGCGATGGACATGGCGCAGGCGATCTTTGGATCGGGCATCCAGATTGTCTCGGCCACTTATTCGGGTGATCCGCTTGCGGCGGGCATCTACTCGGGGGCGTTGACCACGATTGCCGGGCTTTCGCCGACGGACAGCGGTGTCATCCTGTCCACCGGCAACGTCACCAGCTTTACGAATTCCTCGGGCACGACCAACACCAATACCGCGGCTGGAACGAGCGCTGATCTGCCGAACGGTGTCGATGGCGATGCCCAGCTGAATGCCGTTTCGGGTCAGGCCACCTTTGACGGCGCGATCCTGACCGCGGATTTCATTCCGACCGGCGACATGCTGACGATGCAATTCGTCTTCAGCTCGGAAGAATACCCTGAATATGTCAACGGCGGCGTGAACGACAGCTTTGGCGTCTGGGTCAATGGCCAGTTTGTCGAGGCGACGATTTCGGTTGCCGGAAACATCTCGATCGACAGCGTCAACGCCGGGGTCAACCAGAACCTTTATCGCACCAATTACAACGACGAATTCAACACCGAGATGGACGGGCTGACCTATGTGCTGTCCTTCAAGGCACCGGTGAATGATGGTCAGGTCAACACGATCAAGATCGGCATCGCCGATGGCGGGGACGCGGTCTATGACTCCAACCTGCTGATCATGGCGGATTCGATCCAGACCTATGCGCTGGCCATGGATGACACCATCCAGCTGACCGCGAACGCCAACCGCACCTTCGACATTCTGGCCAATGACCGCGACCTGACCGATAACGGCCTGACGATCACCCATCTGAACGGCGTTGCCGTCGTGGCGGGCCAGATCGTCACTCTGTCCACGGGCGAGCAGGTGCGGCTTAATGCCGATGGGACGGTTACGGTCTTTTCCGACAGTGACCTGGGCACCAACACGCTGAACTACACCATCGTCGATGGCAGCGGGAACACCGACGTCGGTTTCATCTTCATCGAGACCGTCGCCGCGACGAGCCTTGACGGGATTGTTCAGGGCACCTCGGGCAATGATACGATCCAGGTTGGCTATCTGGGCGATCCCGATGGCGACCGGGTCGACAACAACGACGGCCAAGGCATTGGCGGCACCACGGGTGATGCCGATTACATCATGGCAGGCGCAGGCAATGACAGCATCATCGCCAACCTTGGCAATGACGTGATCTATGCCGGAACCGGTGATGACACTGCCTTCGGCGGGGCGGGCGATGACTGGGTCGCCTCGGGCCTCGGCAATGACCGCGTCAACGGGGGCGATGGCAACGACACGCTTTATGGCGATGGCGGCAGTGACTCGCTTTCTGGCGGCAACGACAATGACCTGATTTACGGCGGCGCGGGCCGGGACAATCTGTTTGGCGGCTTTGACGATGATACGCTTTACGGCGGAGACAGTCATGACAGCCTGTTTGGTGGCGGTCAGGTCGATGTCCTTTACGGGGGCGATGGCAACGACACGCTTGATGGCGGCGACAATACCGACAGTGTCTATGGCGGCGCGGGCGATGACCAGATCTACGATACGGGCGGCAACCTGAGCAACGACTTCCTCTATGGTGGAGACGGCAATGACTCCATCTCGGGTGGAGAACGCGAAGATCTGCTCTCGGGCGATGCGGGCAATGATACGCTGAATGGCGGTGTGGGGGATGACTCGCTTTACGGCGGGGCAGATGCCGACCTGTTGATCGTGGTCGAGATGCAGGGCATCGACACGGTCGAGGGCGGCGAGACCGGCAACGATCTTGACACGCTTAACCTGCAGGGGGCTGGAAATGCCACCGTGACGTTAAGCGGGAATGAGGCCGGAAGTGCAGCCTTCTCGACCGGCGGCGGTGCCAGCTTTTCGCAGATCGAGCGGATCGTTACCGGAGTTGGCGATGATGTCATCAACGCCAGCGCCGATGCTTCGGGTCTTGTGCTGGAAGGCGGGGCTGGCAACGACACCATCACCGGCGGTTCCGGCAATGATACGATCCAAGGCGGGGACGGCAACGAAACGCTGAACGGTGGCGCGGGCAATGACGCGATCTTTGGCGGCTCGGGCAACGAGGTTTTCTTCGTCACCCCCGGTTTTGGCCATGACACTGTGGTGGGCGGTCAAACCGGTACCAACTATGACACGCTCGACCTGACCGGGCTGACCAACCCCGTCTCGGTGGTCTTTACCGGACCCGGCGCGGGCGTTGTGACCGACACGGTGACCGGCCACACGGTGACCTTCTCTGAGATCGAGCAGCTTATCCTGACCCCGCAGTCGGACGTGGTCGATGCCACGCTGAACAATGCCTACACCTACATCCAAGCCCGCGGCGGCAATGACCAGGTGACAGGCAGCGCCGGCAACGACATCATCGACGACGAGGCCTATGTTCCAAACGGTCAGGGCGAGGACACCTTTTATGGCGGTGCCGGCAATGACATCCTGTGGATGGGGATCGATAACGACCTTGTCTTTGGCGGAACAGGCGACGATTCACTTGGCGGTGAAGAGGCCGATGACGTTCTGCATGGGGATGCGGGCAATGACACGCTTCGCGGTCATGCAGGCAATGACACGCTTTATGGCGGTGCCGGAAATGACCTGATCGACGGCGGTGCCGACGCCGATCTGATCGTGGTTCAGGATGGGTTCGGCACTGATACTGTCACCGGTGGCGACACGGGCCTTGATCAGGACCGGCTTGACCTGAGCCAGCTTGGTCAGGGCGTTGTGGTCACCTATACAGGCAGTCAGGCGGGTAACCTCACGACGGCAACGGATGGGTCGATCGCCTTTACCGAAATCGAAAGCTTCTCGCTGACCCAAAGCGCAGATCAGCTTTACGCCGGGGCCGACAGCGCCGGAATTCTGGTCTTTGCCGAGGGCGGCGACGATACGGTTTATGGCGGGACCGGCGCGGACAGCTTCTATGGCGGCGCGGGGGCCGACGAGATTTTCGGCAACGCCGGGGATGACCTGATCGACGGCGGCCTTGGGGATGACGACCTGGGTGGCGATGCGGGCAACGACACTGTCATTGGCGGTGCCGGTAACGACTATGTCCAGGGCATGGCGGGCAACGACAGCCTGACCGGCGATGCGGGCAATGACACGCTCATCGGCGGCCTCGGGGCGGATACCCTGAATGGGGGCGACGGCACTGACCTGCTTGAGGGTGAAGATGGCGACGACCGTATCGAAACTGGCCTCGGCAACGACACGGCCTATGGCGGTAACGGCAATGACACCATCAGCAGCCTTGGTGGCAATGACCTGCAGTATGGCGGGGCGGGCGATGACAGCCTGAGCGGCGGCCTTGGCGCGGATACCTTCTATGGCGGCAGCGGCAATGACATCCTGAACGACGCCGGCGGCAATGGCTATTCCGAGATGGGCGACGGCAACGATACGGTCCACTCCGATTGGGGCAATGACACGATCCTTGGCCAGGATGGCAATGACAGTATCTTCGGCGGCGGCGGCGCGGACAGCATTCTGGGCGGTCTGGGTGCCGATACGCTGCATGGCGATGGCGCGAACGATATCCTGCAAGGCGAAGCGGGCGCCGACAGCCTGTTCGGCGGCACGGGAGATGACACGCTGGATGGCGGTTCTGAAGCGGACAGGCTGTTCGGCGGTGACGGAAACGACAGTCTGACAGGCGGCACGGGCGCGGATCAGCTGACCGGCGGCGCGGGTGCCGACACTCTGCTTGGTGGTGACGATCAAGACCTTTTCTTCGGCGGCGCCGGCGATGTGGTCATCGGCGGCGAAGGCGGCACCGACAACGACACGCTGGTGCTGAACTTTGCCGATGTGCAGTCGATCACCTATGGCGGCGGCAATAACGAGGCGGGGACAGTGATCTTCACCGCAGCCTCGGGCGGCGGCACACTGGTTTTCAGCGAGATCGAGCAGGTTTCCTTTGTCGGGCCGGTGGATGGCACGCTGGGAAATGACACGATGGGCGCGGGCTTTATCGACGTCAACGGTGACCAGATCGACGGCACGGATGGCAATAACGACACCATTTTTGGCTATGCCGGCAATGACTCGATCAACGGCGGCGCCGGAAATGACACCATCGATGGCGGAACCGGTGACGACAGTATCGAAGGCGGCAGCGGCGCCAATCTGATCTATGGCGGCGATGGCGCTGATGAGATCAAGGGCGGTGGTCAGGTCGGCAACGGTAACGACACGATCTATGCCGGGTCCGGCAATGACTTCGTCTTTGGCGATGACGGCGATGATCTCGCCTATCTTGAAGACGGTGATGACTCTTTCGGCAGCTATGGTTCTGATGGTGTCGGCAATGACACCGTCGACGGGGGCGCAGGCAATGACGTGATCATTTCCGGTACCGGGGACGACAGCGTCATTGGCAGCACTGGAAACGACACCATTGACCCGTCCGAAGGCAATGACATCGCCTTTGGTGGGACCGGCAACGATCTGTTTGGTGAAACCGCTGGCAACGACACGCTTTATGGCGGCGATGATGCCGATACATTCCGGGTCTGGGAAGGCCTTGGAGCCGACTGGGGCAGCAACGTTATCGAAGGCGGCGAGGGCGGCCTTGACCGTGACGTGTTTGACACCACCCAGATTGCCACCAATACAACTGTCACCTTCTCGGGGGCAGAGGCGGGCACGCTGTCCTCGGGTCTGGGCACGGCGAGCTTCACACAGATTGAAGAGTTCCTGCTGGGATCAGGGGCGGATACGGTTGACGGTGCTGCCTCCACGGAAAGCATCATTGTCTCTGGTGGCGCCGGGAGTGATAGCCTGATCGGCGGCGCGGCGGCGGACAGCCTTTTTGGTGGCAACGATGCAGACGTGATCCACGGCGGCGCGGGCGATGTGGTCACCGGCGGCGAAGGTGGCGTGGACAATGACACGCTGGTGCTGAACTTTGCCGATGTGGCCAGCATCACCTATGGCGGCGGCAACAACGAAGCGGGCACGGTCAGCTTCATCAGTGGCGGCACGCTGACCTTCAGCGAGATCGAGAATGTCACCTTTGCCGGGCCGGTGGATGGCACGCTGGGCAATGACACGATGCTGGGCGGTTACACCGATGCCAACGGCGATCAGGTCGACGGCACGGACGGGGCCGATGACACGATCTTCGGCTATGGCGGCAATGACTCGATCTCGGGCGGCTTTGGCAACGACACCATCTATGGCGGCGACGGCGACGACACGCTGCGCGGCATGTTTGGCGATGACACCCTGTATGGCGGGGCGGGGAATGACTACCTCGACACTGATTTCTTCGGCGCGGGTCTGGTCTATGGCGGCGATGGCGCGGACACGATCTTTGCCAGCGATGACCACGGTTCAAGCACGCTGTTCGGCGGTGAAGGGGGCGTGGATCAGGATCAGCTGTCGCTGACGGCCTGGGCAGGCACGGCTGGCGCCACGGTGACCTTCACGGGCAATGAGGCCGGCACGATCAGCTTTGGCACGGCCAGCGGCACCTTTGCCGAGATCGAAGCCGTCACGGGCAGCGCCTACGCCGACACGATCAATGCAAGCGCCTCGAATGCTGCACAGACATTGTCCGGCTGGCACGGCAATGACACGCTGACCGGGGGAACGGCTGCCGATACGATCACAGGCGGCACGGGCAACGACATAATCACAGGCGGCGCGGGTGGCGACAGCCTGTCTGGCGGCGATGACGCCGATGTGTTCTTCGGCGGCGCGGGCGATGTGGTCACGGGCGGCGAAGGTGGCACCGACAACGACACGCTGGTTCTGAACTTTGCCGATGTGCAGTCCATCACCTATGGCGGCAGCAACAATGAGGCGGGGACGGTGACCTTCACCGCGGCCTCGGGCGGCGGAACACTGGTTTTCAGCGAGATCGAGAACATCGCCTATACTGGCCCGGTCGACGGCCTGGCCACTGGCGAGTTGATGGGGGCGGGCTATACCGACGGCCAGGGCGACCAGGTCGACGGCACGGATGGCCATAATGACACGATCTTCGGCAACGGCGGCAATGACACGATCAACGCCGGGTCGGGTGATGATCTGGTCTATGGCGGCACCGGCAATGATGTCCTGCGCGCGCAAACCGGCAACGACACGATCCACGGCGACGCAGGCAACGATGATCTGCAATCGGGCACCGGCAATGATCTTTTGCTGGGCGGTGATGGGTCGGATCTGATCCACGTCTTTGCCAACAGTGGCGCCGATACCGTCACCGGGGGCGAAACTGGCGAGTTCAACGGCGGCGATATCCTGAACCTGGACTACGACACCGGGAATGCCGTCGTCACCTTCACCGGAAACGAGGCCGGAACCGCCTCGGGGACCGGGTCGACCGTGGTTTTGTCCGAGATCGAGCAGCTGTGGACCGATGCAGGCAATGACACGATTGACGCCTCGGTAACCACCACCAGCGTCAATATCTCAAGCCGGGGCGGCAATGACTTTGTCACCGGCGGTGCCGGAAATGATGTGGTCTGGGCCGGGAGCGGCACGGACGAGGTCTTTGCCGGGGCCGGTCAAGATTCCGTCTGGGGCGAGGCCGGGGCCGACTTCATCTATGGCGGGGATAACAACGACCAGCTTTATGGCGGGGCCGACAACGATTACATGCAGGGCGACGCGGGCAACGATCTGGTTGACGGCGGCTCTGGCGACGATTTCCTGCGCGGCGATGCGGGCAATGACACCGTCTATGGCGGGATCGGCAACGACAGCGTCTATGGTGGCGCCGACAATGACGTGGTCTTTGGCGACGACGGCAATGACCAGGTCTTTGGTGGCTTTGGCGCGGATGTTGTCTATGGCGGCAACGGCGACGACAGCGTCACCGGGTCGGGCGGCAACGATGTCGTTCATGGCGATGCGGGCAATGATTACCTGCAAGGGTCGGACGGCAACGACACGCTTTTCGGCGGGATCGGTGCCGATACGATGTTGGGCGAAGAAGATGCCGATACCTTCTACGGCGGAATGGGTGACTATGTCGACGGCGGTGAGGCGATCACCACCGGCACCGACAATGACACGCTGCATGTCTCGGACGTCGACTTCATTGATTGGGACGTTCTGAACCCCGAGAATGGGGTGGTGCATTTCGTCGGCGGCGGCACGCTCCAGTTCTATAACATCGAGCGGGTCTTCGTGAACGGCACGCAGGTGTTCCCGCCCGACTTCATTGTCGAAGGAACCGCAGGCGCCGACCTGATTGACGCAGGCTATACCGGCGATCCCGAAGGCGACTTGGTCGATGCCGGCGACAATGCGACGGGCACGGATGACGACCTGATCGAGGCCGGTGCGGGTTCGGATACGGTTCTGTCCGGGGCGGGCAATGACACCGTCTTTGGAGGCACGGGTTTCGACAGCCTGGACGGGGGCGCAGGCGACGACCTGCTCTACGGCAGCGATCAGGGCGACACGCTGCTCGGCGGCGACGGCAATGACTCGCTTTACGGCGGCGAGGATTTCGACGTTCTGTCCGGTGATGCAGGCGATGACTACCTGGACGCCGGGGCGGAAAGCGATTTGCTTCAGGGCGGCGCAGGCAACGACACGTTGCTGGGGGGTGTCGGCAACGACCTGCTGTATGGCGGAATGGACGCCGACCTTCTGGAGGGCCAGGACGGAAACGACTCGATCTATGGCGACAACGGCGACGACACCCTGAACGGCGGTGCCGACAACGACCATTTGCAGGGCGATGGAGGCAATGACTGGCTCGACTCTGGCACCGGCAACGACACCGCCTATGGCGGCGCAGGCAATGACACCCTGCAAGGTGGGGCCGGGAATGACTGGCTTGACGGTGGTGCAGGCAATGACGTCACCTATGGCGGGGCGGGCAATGACACCCTGATCCAGGGCGACGGCAATGATGCGCTTTATGGCGGCGATGATGCCGATCTGTTCAACGTCTCGGTCCAGGCCGGGGACACCGTGGTGCAGGGCGGCGAAGGCGGGGCGGACAATGACACGCTGAACCTGTCGACGTCGTCGAATGCCGTGCGGGTGATCCTGACCGGCAATGAGGCGGGCACGGCTGACGCTGGGCCGATGACGGTTGAAACCGTCAGCTTCTCGGAGATCGAGCGCTTTGTCCTGACCGGCCAGAACGATGTGCTGGACGCCAGCGCTGCCAGCGCGGGCCTGACGGTAGATGCCGGGGCGGGCAATGATACCATCACCGGCGGTTCTGGGGCGGATTTGATCCTTGGCGGCGCGGGCGATGATGTGATTGCCGTGCTGAACGGCTTTGGCAGTGATACGATTGCGGGCGGCGAGACTGGCGAAAGCTCGGGCGATGTGCTGGACGCGTCGGGCCTGACAATCGACGCGGTCCTCAACCTTGCCGCCAACGAGGCCGGACCGGTCAACGAGGATGGCGCGCTGACGGCGGGTGGCAATACGCTGACCTTCACCCAGATAGAACGCGTCATTCTTGGCTCGGGCAATGATAGTGTCATCGGCTCGGCTGGTCATGATGTCGTCACGGCAGGGGCAGGCGCTGACACGCTGGAAGGCGGGGCGGGCAATGACACCTTCCTGGGCGGAGACGGGGCTGACTCGATCCGGGGCGGCGACGGTGATGACGCGCTGTCCGGCGAGGCGGGCAGTGACCTGATCTATGGCGACGCCGGAAATGACGCGCTTGATGGGGGCGCGGACAACGATACGCTTTACGGCGGAACCGGCAACGATGATGTCCGCGGCTCAGCCGGTGATGACCTGCTTTACGGCGACGCGGGCGATGACATCCTGCGCGGCGGCGTCGGCAATGACACGCTTTACGGCGGGGATGGTGCCGACACGCTGAACGGGCAGGACGACCGCGATGTAATGTTCGGTGGCATCTCGGACAGCGTCGATGGCGGCGAAGGCGGTGACGACTTTGACGTGCTTGACCTGACCGCCTGGGGACACAGCGGCACCAACATCGTCTATGATGTCAACAACCCCGAAAACGGCACGGTCGAATTCCTGGATGGCAACGGTGCCGTGATCGGCACCATGAGCTTCTCCAACATCGAAAGCGTGGTGGCCTGTTTCACTCCCGGTGCAATGGTGCTGACAGACGCGGGCGAGCGCCGGGTTGAGGACCTTCATCCTGGCGACATGGTATTGACGCGGGACAATGGCTATCAGCCGATCCGCTGGACCGGCCGCCGCGAGCTGAGCCATGCCGAACTGATCGTCGAGCCGCGCTTCAACCCGGTCTTTATCGCGCAAGGCGCCTTGGGCGATAACCTTCCCGAGCGCGACATGATGGTCAGCCCGCAGCACCGCATGCTGATCACCGGGGCGCGGGCCGAGCTTCTGTTCGGTGAAAACGAGGTTCTGGTGGCGGCCAAGCATCTGGTTGGCATGCCGGGCATCGAACAACGACTGGTCCGGCAGGTCAGCTATATTCACATCCTGTTTGACCAGCACGAAATCGTGCGGGCCGACGGGGCCTGGTCCGAAAGCTTCCAGCCCGGCGAGATGACGATGGAGGGCATGAACGCAGATCAGCGCGCCGAGATTCTGGCGCTCTTCCCTGAATTGGCCGAGGGGGCGTGTTTTGACGCGGCGCGTCTCAGCCTGACGGCAAGGGAGGCGCGCGCGCTGATCTTCGCCTGATCCTGATGAGAGACCGGGCCAAGCCCTGATCTGTCAACACTGCCTTCAATGTTGCGCTGCCGGAAACAAACCCCGGTGCTGCCCCATTTGTTGCACGAAAACCCGGTA
>JACCDH010503614.1_pt1 | contig 12357 bp, 8 predicted proteins | sample 7442481 | NCBI WGS metagenome assembly JACCDH01 (sample SAMN15323433, study PRJNA562643) | freshwater metagenome | isolation source: river surface water | place: USA:Blue River Watershed | collected 2017-08-15
TCAAAAAAACCATAATCTCTGTATCTTTTAAATGTTTTCATAATGAACGCAAAATACTGATTTATAATTGTTTAAAAAAATATTTGAGCCTTAATTTTAAAAATTAAGTTTTTAGAGGTTGCCTAAATCTAAACCAATTCATTTTAATTGATTTAGGATTACATTCTGGTCTAAAAAGATTTTTTATTTATGATTTTAAGACAAAAAAGGTTGTAAAATCATTTATGGTAAGTCACGGTTGTGGTAATAATGATTGGGGACAAACTTATACAAAAGAAAATGCACCAATTGGTAATGAACCTGATTCTCATTGTTCATCGGTAGGAAAATATGTTGTTTTGAAAAGAGGAATAAGTCAATGGGGAATTAAAGTAAACTATTTATTGCAAGGTAAAGACAAAACGAATTCAAATGCGATAAATCGTGCAATAGTCCTTAATTCGTGGGAAGCAGTACCAAATCATGAAGTTTATCCAGAAGGCACTCCCGAAGGATGGGGCTGTCCCGCTGTTTCAAACAAGAGTATGGTCGAAATTGATGAAATTCTAAAAAAAGAAAAAAAAATATTAATGTGGATTATAAAGTCAACCCAGATCGCTCGGATTCATTAGCCAGCTCCGCAAAGTGTCCTCACTTTGAGCCATAATAAACCCAGCCCCAGCTGCGCAAAGAGTTCTAGATAAAAACTAACGTGTTCCGCAAAGTGTTCTCACTTTGAGGTAGTGAATTTCGGTTTTCAACCGATTTATTTTTAAATACTTTTATATCAGTCACAGACTGATATACACATCCACAAAGTCGGAGACTTTGCCTAGCTAGAAAAAATATTGCGCCTTTCCGTCTTTGCTTCGCCAGGCTGTCGATCGTTTGTGGTAAAAACATCTCCAGTTCATAACTCCTAAAGATTTCATTTCGATACCAATTTCTAAATTCCTAATTTGCAGCTTCAAATTGAGAAGAAAAAAATGAAGGTCTGTATTGCCGAAAAACCAAGTGTCGCTCGCGAAATCGCATCCGTTTTGGGTGCCAACACCAAGCACGATGGCTATTATGAAGGCAATGGCTATCAGGTAACCTACACTTTTGGACATTTATGCACCCTAAAAGAACCTAACGATTACAAACCTCACTGGAAAAGTTGGGACCTCAACAATCTACCGATGCTTCCCGAGAAATTCGAAACCAAGGTGGTTGATAATTCGGGTGTTCAGAAGCAATTCAAAATCATAAAAAGTCTGTTCGACAAAGCCGATTTGGTCATCAACTGCGGGGATGCTGGACAAGAAGGTGAACTCATCCAGCGTTGGGTAATGAACGAAGCCCAATACAAAGGCGAGGTGCAACGTTTGTGGATTTCGTCCCTGACCACCGAAGCTATCAAAGAGGGTTTCCTGAACTTGAAACCTTCCGCCAACTACGATAATTTATTCTATGCTGGATTTTCCAGAGCCATTGGCGACTGGTTGTTGGGGATGAATGCTACGCGATTGTACACCGTAAAACACGGCGGTTACAAACAAGTATTGTCTATCGGACGCGTTCAAACCCCAACCCTAGCAATGGTTGTGGATCGCTTCAGGGAAATAGAGAATTTCAAACCTCAACCCTATTGGGAGTTGCAAACTTTATATCGGGAAACGCTTTTCAGCTATGAAGAAGGACGCTTTTTGAAAAAGGAAGACGGAGAACTTTTAGCCAACAAAGTCAAAGAAAGCGAGTTTGAAATTGTGTCTGTCGAAAAGAAAAACGGCAACGAATTTGCCCCAAAACTCTTCGATTTAACGGGCTTGCAAGTCTATTGCAATACCAAATTTGGTTTTACGGCAGACGAAACTTTAAAGATTGTCCAAACCTTGTACGAACAAAAAGTAGTAACTTATCCTAGAGTGGATACGACATTTTTACCTAGCGACATTTACCCAAAAGTGACGGGTATTTTACAAAACTTGACCAATTATGCTGCCTTGACGCAACCGCTTTTGGAAAAAAAGATAAAAAAATCGCCTAAGGTTTTCAACGATAAAAAAGTAACGGATCACCACGCCATTATTCCAACGGGCGTTCAAAGCAATTTGCCATACAATCAGCAACAAGTGTATGACATTATTACACGCCGTTTTATTGCCGTGTTTTATGACGATTGTTTAGTTGCCAACACCACTGTAATCGGAAAAGCTTCCGAAGTATTATTCAAAGCCACTGGCAAAGAAATCCTGAAAAAAGGTTTTCGTGTAGTTTTCGAGGACCCCAACGTTAAAGAAAAAGAAATCGATATTTTACCGAGTTTTGTCGTAGGAGAAAAAGGCCTGCACCAACCTTCGTTCTTGGAAAAAGAAACCAAACCACCGAATCAGTTCACTGAAGCTACTCTGTTGAGGGCTATGGAAACCGCAGGAAAACAAGTCGATGACGAGGATTTACGGGAATTGATGAAGGAAAACGGAATCGGGCGTCCATCGACACGGGCGAATATTATTGAAACGCTTTTCAGAAGACAATACATCATTCGAAACAAAAAACAGGTTTTGCCGACACCCACAGGAATTCAGTTGATAGATACCATTCAAAATGAATTAGTAAAATCGGCAGAACTGACGGGTTCTTGGGAAAAACAATTGAAAGATATTGAAAAAGGAACGTTTAGCGCTGGAGCTTTCATTAAGAATATGAAGCAAATGGTCGAAACTTTGGTCAATATAGTGAGAAGCGAATCTAGAGGTGCCAACATATCTCATACCCAAAGCATCCAAAAACAAGGAGCAGTTGTAGAGAAAAAAAAAGCCGAGGGAATTTTGACAGAAGTTTGTCCGAAATGCAAAAAAGCCAACCTCATCAAAGGAAAATACGCATACGGCTGTGGGGAATACAAAGCGGGCTGTAAATTCGTATTACCTTATACTTTTGCCAACAAAAAAATATCCGAAAACCAATATTTGCGATTACTCCAAAAAGGCTCGACCGTAAACCTGAAAGATTTCAAAACCGAAGCTGGAATGGTTGAAGGTTTACTTCGCTTTGATGAAAATTTCGAACTTAAATTAGAGCAGAAAAAAACCTCTTCGAAACCAATTTCAGACGCATTGGCATGTCCTAAATGTAAAAAAGGAACAATTCTTAAAGGAAATACGGCTTATGGATGCACCACCTACAAATCAGGTTGCGATTTCAAAGTGCCGTTTGACGTGGTTCGAGCGAAACTAAAAGATCAAAAACCTACCAAAGAATTAGTTTATGCCATTTTGAAAGAAAGTTTTACATAAATTATTTTACCATAGATTTTCAGATTATAAAATTTGAAATCTACGAATCTGTGGTCAATTTAAATTTAATATGTGCGTCCCGAACGATAGTGATTGATGAAGCAATCTGCTGTTATTTTGAAAACTTATACTTTTGCTTTCCATTTTGGACTAATTGCGAACTTTTCGCTAATTTTGAAACGTCCAATAATAAAATAATGTCTTTCATGAAAAAAGCAATTCTCCTTCTCGTTATTTTCTTGGTATTCACTTCTTGCAAAAAATCAAAAGAAATTTCCAAAATAGTGGGACAGGATTGGTTGATAGGGAAATGGGAAAACAAATCGGATGATGGAAATCTTTTGGAAATTTGGAAAAAGACAAACGACAGCCTCTTTCTTGGCGAAAGCTACTTTATAAAAGGAAAAGACACCTTGCATTCCGAAAAAATCGAGTTGCAACAAAAAGGTGAAAATCTATTATATGTTTCGACCATTAAAGGGCAGAATAATGATAAACCCATAACCTTTAACCACAATGTTGAAATCGAAAAACAATTGGCTTTTGAAAATCCCAAAAATGAGTATCCTAGAAAAATAGTTTACAAACCCATTGCGAAAGACCGAATATTTATTGAGGTTTCCGGAATTCAACAAGACAAACCAAGCTCAGCCCGATATTCGATGAAGAAAACGGAATAAAAAATTAACTTTTATACTCTTAATTAAGAATCTTGCTCCTTAAAAGCAAGATTTTTTTTGACCATAAAACACTAATAAACAATACTTAAAATAATGTTAATAAATATTATTAAGATTTAATCTAAATAAGCTTTGTGAAATCAAAAATGGTTTTTATATTTGCGCTGTTATATTTATTTAATCTAAATAATATTAATAAATAGTATCAAAAAATAAATTTACATAATGAAAAAATTAGTTTCACTCGCCTTACTTTTAATATCTGTCCTTGGTTTTTCTCAAGAAAAAGAAGTAAAAAAAGACACAATTACAACATTATCAGAAGTTATAATCAATTCAGACGCCATAGTTGGTAACAAGTTCAAAGCAAAAAACAAATCGGGTTCGACATTCTACCTTTCGGAAGCCGATTTAAAAGTTTTCAAACAAGATGATATATCCAGAATTTTAATTAATATACCTGGAGTAACTGTTCAGGAAACAGATGGTTTTGGTTTACGACCAAGCATCGGAATGAGGGGAACAAATCCTGATAGAAGTTCCAAAATAACCTTAATGGAAGATGGGGTTCTTATTGCACCAGCTCCCTATGCAGCATCAGCTGCTTACTATTTTCCGACAGCTGCTAGAATGAAAGCATTTGAAATTATAAAGGGTGGAAGTCAAATACAATATGGTCCGTTTACTACTGCGGGAGCTTTGAATATGGTTTCAACACAAATACCCAATAGCTTTTCTGGCACTGTGAGTGCAACTTATGGTAGTTTTAACACCAAACATCTATACACAAGTTTAGGTGATTCGTTCAAGAATTTTGCTTACTTAGTAGAATACAACAACAGAAACTCGGATGGCTTTATGGATATTGATTATAGTTCCAAAAAAACTGGTTTTGACTCCAACGATTATGTTGCAAAGTTCCGCTGGAACACGGTTTTTGATGCAAAAATATATCAATCAATAACGATGAAGTTACAATACTCAGAAGATGCTTCACACGAAACGTATTTAGGACTTACCGAAGAGGATTATAAATTTGACCCATATCTAAGATACTTAGGTTCCAACGAAGACAATTTAATTACGGACCATTTCCAATTAATGGCTACTCACCTTATTAGACCTCTAGAAAATTTAAGTATTACTACCAAAGCATATCGAAACACTTTTGCCAGAAATTGGTACAAATTAGATGGAGTAAATCTAGGTTCAACTACAGTTTCCATCTCCAATATTTTATTAGAACCTGTAAAATATGCCAACGAATACAATGCTATTAACGGAAGTAGCAATACTAATCCAAATGCATTACGCGTAAAAGCAAACAACAGAAAATATGAATCTCAAGGAATACAATCTGTAGGAAATTATAAATTCAATACCGGAAAAACAAACCACGATATCGAATTTGGTTTTCGTTACCACGAAGATTTCGAGGACAGATACCAATGGGTTGATGGATATTCCCTAACCAATCAAATTATGAATCAAACCAGTAATGGTATTGGAGGAAGTGATACCAATAGAATTCAAAGTGCCAAATCATTTGCATCACATGTATTATACAACTTAACTGTTGCCGATTTTGTTTTCACTCCTGGAATCAGAAATGAAGACATCACTATCACCAACAAAGATTATGGAAAAACAGACCCAAATAGAACAGGCAACAAATTAGTTACTACAGAGAACAATGTAAACGTTTGGATTCCTGGTATGGGTGTTTTATTCAACATCAATGACAATTACAAAGTATTTGCCAGTATGCATAAAGGTTTTTCGCCTCCAGGAGCCAAAGACGGCGAGGATGCTGAGAATAGTATTGCAACTGAATTGGGATTTCGTATGAACAAGAATGCCTTTTCATCTGAAATAGTGGTTTACAACAACAACTATTCAAACCTACAAGGAGCCGATACAATGTCAGGAGGGGGTAGCGGAACAGGAGATATCTTCAATGCCGGAGAAGCTAATGTATATGGTCTTGAATTAATTGTTTCTTATGATGTGTTAAGTAAATCAAATGTATTTAGACTACCAATTGCTCTTAGCTACACCTATACGAATACCGAATTAAAATCCAATTTTGTGAGCCCAAGTTGGGGAACAGTAACTTACGGCGATGAAATTCCATTTATTGCAAAAAACCAATTGGCCTTAACCGCAGATTTAGAACACAAAAAGTTTAGTTTAGCGCTAAATGCACGTTACATTGGTGAAACTAGGACAAAAGCAGGCCGAGGAGAAATTCCTGAAATTTATAAAATTGATGACAATATTATTATCGATTTTTCCGCCAAATACCACCTTACAAAAAAAGTGAGTTTAACCTCAAATATTATCAATTTATTAGATTCAGACAAAGCTGTTGCAAAAACTCCAGCTGGTTTAAGACCAAGTCACCCATTCGGAATTAACGCTGGAATTGTAGCCCAATTCTAATTGAATTCTGATTGAATAAACACACTATTTTAATTCAAAAAAGGTATTACCAATCTCAAATTGTAATGCCTTTTTATTTTTAATTTCATCTGTTTATATTTATTGTTTTTTATTGGAAGATGGAACGCCTATAATCATATTGGTGTGTGTCAATGATAATTGTCGTGGGTGTTTCATCTGTTTATAATATTTGTTTTTTATTGGAAGATGGAACGCCTATAATCATATTGGTGTGTGTCAATGATAATTGTCGTGGGCGTTTCATTTGATAATTTTAATGATAGTATTTAGTCTTTTCGACTTTTGGTATTAAATGCAAATATAAGTATTGCAGTTTGGAGTAAGAAACAATTTATTTTGTTTTTTAATAGATTTTGTCTTTAAAAAAGATCGATTTATTTATTTTGAAAATTATATTACATATTTAAAATTATATTAACTCTTCGATATGTTTTTTGATGTTTTCTGCTATTTTTTTGGTTGGTAAATCATTATCGTCTATCCCAAATGGGTCTTCAATTTCTTCGGCTATTAATTCTAAACTTGCCAATACATAAAATATGAAAACTACCACAGGAATCACAAAATAACCCAAAATAAACACATAAGCAAAAGGCAATGTTAAAACATATATGAAGATAAACTTCTTGATAAATGCACTGTAAGAGTAGGGAATTGGGGTGTTTTTGATTCGCTCACAAGCCCCACAAATATCAGTAAAAGATTGTAATTCGCTATTCAAAATAATGAGTTGGTCTCCAGTAATTTTTTTTGAAATATACAAATCATTTACTTTCTGAAACAGAATTTTAGCAACTTGGTTGGGTCTATGTTTGTGATGATCTATTTCTAAATCGACATCGTCAAACAATTGTTTTGCAGTATCGCTATCGTTTAAATGTTTCTGCAAGATGGAGGCATAACTTGGAATCATTTTCCTGAAATAAATACGGTCACTTTCGTCTTTTAAAATCACAGTTAATTTAATGGCTAAGTTTCGACTATTGTTGACCAAACTGCCCCACAATCTTCTACCTTCCCACCAACGATCATAAGCAGTATTGGTCCTGTATGCTAATAATAATGAAATCACAAACCCCAACAAACTATGCATCACGGAGATGTTTTTGACTAAACTGTTTTCGGGTAAATCCCAATATTCCATCTCAAGAAAACCAACAATTCCAGAATAAAATCCAATTATAAACATCATTGGAATTAATTTTTGAAATGTATCTGCTTTACTGGCGCTAAAAATAAAGCTAATCCAGTCTTTAGGGTTATACGAAGTCATAGTGCTTTTTTTGAGCAAAATTAAAGGAATATTAGGTATTAACTAATATAATTCCAGATGTTTTTTTTCTTTGTTAATTCAATATAAGTTGCTCTTAAAATAGCATTTTGGGGTTTTTGCATCGGTGCATCATCTTTCAGGATTTTCAAGGCATAATTTCGTGCCAACTGTAAAATATTTCGATCTCGAACAATATCAGCTATTTGTAGATTAAGAACACCGCTTTGTTGCGTTCCCATCAAATCACCAGGGCCCCTTAGTTTGAGATCTACTTCGGCAATTTCAAATCCGTCATTTGTTCTTACCATTGTTTCTATTCGGGTTTTGCTGTCGGCACTCAATTTGTGACTGGTCATCAGGATACAATAACTTTGATCTGCACCACGGCCAACGCGACCTCGAAGTTGATGCAGTTGCGACAATCCAAAGCGTTCCGCACTTTCGATAATCATCACGCTGGCATTGGGGATATTTACTCCCACTTCAATCACGGTTGTGGCGACCATAATGTTCGTTTTTCCATCGGCAAAACGTTTCATTTCGGCGTCTTTATCGGCTGGTTTCATTTTTCCGTGAAGGATGGAAATGGCATATTGTGGTAGGGGAAAATCGCGTGAAATACTTTCGTAACCGTCCATCAAATCCTTTAAATCCATAGTTTTAGACTCTTCTATCAATGGATAGACGATATAAATTTGTCTGCCAAGAGCAATTTCATCTCGGATAAATTTCCATACTTTCAAGCGATTACTGTCAAATCGATGCACGGTTTGAATGGGTTTTCGTCCTGGCGGCAATTCATCAATCACAGAAATGTCTAAATCACCATACAAACTCATCGCCAAAGTTCGTGGAATAGGAGTGGCGGTCATCACCAAAACGTGAGGAGGAATATGTTCCCCTCCATTGGAGAGATCAGGGTTGGACTTCTTCCACAATTTCGAACGTTGTTCCACTCCAAAACGGTGTTGCTCGTCAATCACTGCCAAGCCCAAATTGCGAAATTTGACCTTATCTTCTAACAAAGCGTGTGTACCAATAAGGATGTGTAAACTGCCGTTTTCAAGTTCTTCATGAATTATTTTTCTGTCTGAAGTTTTGGTTGATCCAGTAAGTATTTTTATATTGACATTCAGTTCTTTGGCTAATTCTGAAAGACCATTAAAATGTTGGTTAGCCAAAATTTCTGTTGGTGCCATTAAACACGATTGAAAGCCATTGTCTAAGGCAATTAGCATACTCATCAAAGCCACAATTGTTTTTCCCGAACCTACATCGCCTTGCAGCAATCGGTTCATTTGGGCGTTGCTGCCCATATCAATTCGGATTTCCTTAATCACTCTTTTTTGGGCATTGGTCAAGTCAAAAGGCAGGTGGTTTTGATAAAAATTATTGAAATATTCCCCCACTTTCGTACATGTATGTCCTTTTATTTTGTGTTTTCGAATGAGGTTTTTGGTGATTAATTGCAATTGAATATAGAACAATTCCTCGAATTTCAATCGGAATTGGGCTTTCGCCAAAGCTTCGGTACTTTTGGGAAAATGAATGTTGAACAAAGCCTCATTTTTTGGAATCAGTTTTAATTCGGCTGTCAAATAATCGGGTAAGGTTTCCGAAAATTTGGCCTGAGTTTCCAAAAACAATTGCTGCATCATTTTATTGATTGCCCGATTGGAAATTCCACGATTGGTCAGTGTTTCTGTAGATGGATACACGGGCTGCATTGACGTACGCAGGCTTTGTTCGTGTTCCGTCATCCATTCGATTTCGGGATGCGCCATATTGAAAGTATTCCCAAAAGCAGTGCATTTTCCAAAAACCACACACATTTCATTCAATTTCAAACTCTCGCGAATCCATTTGTGACCTTGAAACCAAACGAGTTCCATTTGACCCGTATCGTCCAAGAATGTGGCTACCAATCGTTTCTGGTTTTTTCCAAATTCAACAGTTTTGATGTTGATGATTTTGCCAATGATTTGAACTTCGGCAATATTGTTTTGCAATTCGTTTATCTTATAATAGCGCGTCCTATCGATGTAACGATTGGGAAAAAAATGAAGCAAATGTCCGTATTTGTGAATTCCCAATTCCTTGCGCAACAAAGTCCCGCGGTTAGGACCGACGCCTTTGAGGTATTCGATGGGAGTTTCTAGAAGGTTTTGCTGCATTTTTTATTTTTTGAAAATAGAAAAAAGAGAATAAAACATAGATTTTCGTCTATATTCTATTTTCTATGTTCTTTTCACTTTCTAAAGCGAAGATAGTTTTTTGTTTGGAAAATAGGAAATGAGATTGTTGGGTAATTAGATTAGGAAAAAGTATATTTGAATTCTTAAACCTATAAATAAATGACAACCCATCTTGCACTACTTCGTGGCATCAATGTTTCCGGTCACAATATGTTAAAAATGGATGCTTTGAAAAGAACTTTGGAAGCCATTGGTTTCCAAAATGTTCAAACCTATATTCAGTCAGGAAATGTATTTGTGGACACTAAGGAAGAAAATGCTGCGGCTGTTGGTTTCAAAATCAAGCAGGAAATTTTCAAGGCCTTTGGCTACGAAGTGCCTGTTGTAGTGATTGGAAAGTCTGATTTGGAAGCTTGCTTCAAGAACAATCCTTTTTTGAAAGAACTAAATCTAGATATTAAAAAAATATACGTTGCTTTTGTTTCCACCACATTGCGAAGCGACAGCATCAATGATTTGAAGATGAGTCAGGTAAAACCTGATGAAGCCCTTATTGATGTGAGCAGAATTTACATCAAATATGCCGTTGGGGCAGGAAAAACAAGGTTTGACCAGAAATACATTGAAAAGAAATTAAACGTTACAGCGACCATCCGAAATTGGAACACTGTGACACAATTATTGAAATTGTATGAGGAACGATGATTTAAATTTAAATAATTTACTATTATTGTATGCATTAAGTAACCAAAATATTCAAATTTTAAACTTTCAAAAATGAAAAAAAGCTGTTTTGTACTAATATTTTCCTTTTTTATACATTTTATTTCCGCTCAAACAGTTAAGCCTACAGATTATCTTTCTGCTCATTTTCATAAAGATAGAAGAGAAGCTTTACGCAAAAAAATGCCAAAAAATAGTATTGCTATTTTTTTTGGAAATCCAGAGCGAAATAGAGCAAATGATGTGGATTATATTTATCATCAAGATCCTAACTTTTATTATTTGACGGGGTATAAGGAACCCAATTGTGTTTTAGTTCTGTTTTCTGAAGATCAAAAAAATAAAGAAGGTGTAGCAATAAATGAAATTTTATACGTTCAAGAAAAAGATCCTAAAGCTGAGCAATGGACGGGGATTCGTCTAGGTGTTCAAGGTGTAAAAAGTGAACTTGGTTTTGAAAATGTTTTCAACGGTAAAGATTTTTTGAAGTCAGGAATTAATTTTCAAAATTTTGATTCAGTATTGTTTACTGATTTTCAAAATGATATTAGAGATTCTAAAAAAGAGGAGGCCTGCTTATTTAAACTTGTAGCATCATTTAAGGAACAAATTGGATACAATTCTAAAAAATCAGAAAAAAATGAAACCCATTTTAAAAACGAAATTGATAATGCCAAACATTTAAATACAATAAAAACCAAGTTTGACACTACCACACTTGATAATCTTATGGCGAGTTTAAGGGAAATTAAATCTCAAGAAGAATTAGCATTGATTACAAAAGCAGTTCGTATTTCAGCAATGGGTCAACGAGAAATTATGAAAGCGATGCATGTGGGAATGTCAGAATTTGAAATTCAAGGAATACACGAATATATTTATAAAAAATATGGAAGCGAGTACGAGGGATATCCATCAATAGTAGGGGCTGGAAACAACGGTTGCGTTTTACACTATATTGAAAACACAAAAACTAAAGTTGAAAATGATTTAGTTTTAATGGATTTAGGAGCTGAATACCACGGATATACTGCCGATGTAACTCGAACCATTCCGGCAAATGGTAAATTTTCTAGGGAACAAAAATTAATATATGATTTGGTATATGATGCTCAAGAAGCTGGAATTAATGCTGTTAGAATTGGAAACAGTTTTCGGGCTCCAGATCAAATAGGTAGAAAAATTATTACTGAAGGTTTACTAAAATTGGGAATTATAAAAGAACCAAGTGAATCTAGTATTTATTTTCCACATGGCACTTCACATCATATCGGATTAGATGTTCATGATCCTGGAAATTATAACAATTTTAAAGAAAACATGGTACTCACGGTTGAACCTGGGATTTATATTCCCAAAGGGAGTAATTGTGATAAAAAATGGTGGGGAATCGCAGTTAGAATTGAAGATGATATATTGGTAACCCAAAAAGGCCCAATAAATTTGTCTGCTGAAGCACCAAGACATTCAAACGAAATAGAAAAAATGATGAGTGAAAAAAGTGTTTTAGATAATTTTGTACTTCCTGAAATAAAATAAATCAATTTCAGTACACGACAATAAATTCATAAACATTGATATTGAATACATTAACATTTGAGATAACTACTCTTGACAGATATTCTAATCCGTGTTTAACCTAGATTACGCAGTAGAAATTTCACGAGATAAATCTATAGGATAATCCCAAATTCCAGCAAACCATTTTCTGCGTTTTTTTGTGAGTGCAATTTTGAGTTTTAAAGTATCTCCTGCTTTTTCAA
>JACCDH011210217.1_pt1 | contig 12355 bp, 10 predicted proteins | sample 7442481 | NCBI WGS metagenome assembly JACCDH01 (sample SAMN15323433, study PRJNA562643) | freshwater metagenome | isolation source: river surface water | place: USA:Blue River Watershed | collected 2017-08-15
GCAGTGGCCTACAAAGCATTTGGTGGAACCGCCGCAGCGGCTGCCAGTGGAGCCACCCTGGCTGCAGTGGTGGTCATGTTGATGACGCCACCTCGCAACAAACGGGAGTGGGCAGTTGGGCTGATCAGCACCGTGGTGTCCAGCATCGGTGGTGGTGCGATGACCGTCGAGCACTTTGGACTACATCACTGGGCTTTTTCAACGGTGGGGCTCTGTGCTCTTGGTGGACTGATCTTTGCCTGTGGTCTGCCAGGATGGGCGATGGTGCGCTGGACATTTGCTTTCATCGAAAAGCGCCGTGACGACTCCATTGATGAGGTGGCCAAGGACGTGAAGGAGCTTATATGAATCCAAGTGAATTCATCATGCGGCTCACAACGGCCGCCGTTGCATCAGCTAAGGCTACGGGCGTTCCAGCCAGTATCACCATTGCTCAGGCAGCACTTGAGTCAGGGTGGGGGGAGTCTGCGCTGGCCAAGACCGGCAACAACCTCTTCGGCATCAAGGCGGACAGCCTCTGGCGCGGTCAGACCCTCACCATGAAGACCAAGGAGTTCATCAAGGGGCAGTGGGTGGTGGTGCCTGCTTTGTGGCGCAAGTATCCGAGCTGGCAAGCCAGTGTGGATGACCACGCTGCATTTCTTAAGCGTAACCCGCGCTACAAGATTTGCTTCACTTGCACCACGGCCCAGGCATTTGCCAAGGCGCTGGCACAGGCAGGCTATGCCACCGATCCGGCTTATTCGGACAAGGTCATTGGTCTGATCAAGCAGCACAACCTGCTGGCCTTGGATGGAGGTGCTCCGTGAGCTGGTTCAACCGATTCTTGTTGGCCAACTGGTCACACATCCTGGATGCACTCCTGCTGCTCACAGCATTGCTGGGCGGAATGCAAATCGGGGAGTCCCGTGTTCAGAAGGCCTGGGACGCTGAAAAGAATAAGTTCGCTCTGGTACAGGCCAAGCAAGAGCAACGCGTTGCTGATGTGCGTCAGTCCCAATCTCAAATCACGCAGGAGATATCACATGAATTCTCAAAAAGGTCAAAACTTCTGGCTGATCACAAGCCTGACAATCGTGTTGGCAGGGTGTGCGACATCCCCGCAACCTGCGGCGGGGATATGCCCTCCTTTTCCGAAGCTTCCGCCAGAGCTGCTCCAGCCCGCTCCGACCCTCTATCTGCTACCCAAAGAGATGCGAGAGAGGTGAGTTGCGAACAGTTGAGCGAGGATGCAGCCCAGACTACCTTGATGCTGCTGGAAGTTCAGCGCTGGTATCTGAAACAATCAATTGCTGACCCATAAAAATAAAGCCCGACTTGTCTTAGTACAAGTCGGGTCTTTTTTCGTGTCCGGAGTCAGGATTGTTCGGAAGAAAATTGCTTCTAGTCTTTCTTGTTTTTTTCGATCAAGGCAAAAAAGTTTTTCATCGCGCTAGCGTGTGCAAACCCTTCATGGATCTTGTCATCTAGGAGCTCTCTTGCAGACGGGCCGTTCTTGCAAGTCCCGCCTAATTTGATCAATGCATCAACCATTTCTGTAACTTTGCTGTGTCTGTATAGATGTGAGTATTTGGCAATGTCCAGGGGTGTATCCCCTTCATTGTCTGGAATATTTGGATCTGCGCCGCGTTCAAGTAAAAATATGGCTAAGGCATAGTATGTTTCGTCGACAGCCATAAACAGAGCTGTGCGCCCATCTTCATCGCGGAAATTGATGTCGTGCCCTGATTCAAGCAAGTAATGAACTAACCGACCATTGCCATCGCTCGCAGCTATCACGAGCGCGTCTGGTGCGTCAAGATATGGATACTGAGATAGATCTAGTGGTTCTTCGGGATATTCTTGATCGGTGGCTTCGTTCATTTGTCATCCGATTTTTTCATCACACTTTCATCCAACCCATCAAGAAAGCTTGTAAGTCTCTCCCGATTGGCACTGCGGGGCAGTCCTAACGTGACTCTTTCTAGGCGTATCACTCGATCATTTCGATTTATTTCGGCCTTTTCACGGGAGAGCTTGAAACGGGTTTGAAGATCAGGGTCCGAAAAGAACGCGATGCACTCACCTTTGTTTGCAAAATCATCTAACTCGTCCTGAGTGATGCAAAGGTAGACGTTTTTCTGGCATGTCGAGCAATGCTTCACGCCTGCTTGTTCGGTGTCAGTAAGTTCGAACCAATTCTTCGGGCACTCAAACTCCATTTCACAGTTTAAGAACTGATGCTTAGGAGCGCTAGGTGTGGACGCAGGCATGGTTAGAGGCTCTTTCTTGACTTGTTTGAAACGTTGCCACTCCCGCGTTGCATGACGATGCTGCCTGTATAGATCGCATCGGCCTCGAAATACCGTGTTTGTGTGACGTTAACGGAGTCGCCATTGCCGATTGCAAGAAAGTAATTTCCAGGGCAAAGGTTCCCGAAATTCACTGCACCGCCATTGCTTCTTCTAGATTGAACAACTCGAGAATTTCCTGGGTTGCCAGATCGAAGCTCCACCAAAACACCTTCACCAAAGGTTTGCAGCGTGATGTTGTACTCGGTGTTGCATGCCACTGCACTTCCCGCTAATCCAAGAAGAAGCAAAGCGGATATAAAAAACTTATTCATCGGTGTCCTCCAAGTTGTCGTCGAAATGTTTGGCCTTGATTGATTGAAGAAAAGTGATCAAGTCCTCAAGATCTGCGGCGGAAAACATTCCTGCCTGTGAGAGTTCAATTGCTGACTCACCGATGTTGAGCATGTTTTCCTGAAGAATTTTTAGTGCATGCTCTTCAACAATGTCTCGTCCGTCCAGTTTCATTGAGGAAATCCACTCGCCGCGCATGTATGCCGAATGGTTGATGTTTTCGATCAAATCTTCAACCGTTTGAAGATCATCTCGATATTCCCCAGGCTTGTTTTCAAACGTTGAGACTTCGCCATCGTCTAGGCCTCCCGCTTTTTCCGAGCGTCGAGTGCCATTGATAGTGAGCACCATCGTGTGATTGATCATCTTGGCTCCTCATTGGAGATTTCGTTGATCTCGTAGATGTCCTCAAACCAAACCGTGGGATTCCAGTAGTCCCTGTCGGTCGGCTTGCTTCCGACTTTGTTCCAAACAGTTGTCCGAACGTACTTGCCCTTGAGTGCGGTGGCTTTCGCAAGTGTCCCGGGGATATCCCATTTCTTGAGCAACTTGAGACCGTTGCTAAGCTTGATTTGCGTGTATTGCGTCGGGCCTCTTTGGCGTTGAATCGTGACAACTACGGCGTCTTCAAGAATCGATTGCTCGGTCACATCAATGACCTGGTTCTCGTAATTGATCTTGGACATTTCCTGATCCTGAACGGCCTCTTTGGCTTCGAGTTCAGAGATGCGAGCAAGGAGTGCTCGTTGAGTTTCGTTCGCTTCTTCAAGTGCTGAAACGAGACCTTCGACTTGGTCCTTGCTCAATAGGTCAGAGAGATTCTGCTGATTTCTCAGCTGACCGTTCTTGTAAAGAGGATGAAGAATGTCGCGAATAAATTCAGGGGTGATTCTTGAGTCTCCAGACTGACGTGCATCAGAGAGCGCCTTCGTCAGATTTGCCTCAGTCCTGATATCAGATTCCGTTGGGAGAACGGTGAAAACAGGAGGTAGCTTTTGTGAATCCTGGCTGTCTTTAACTACCAGCCTCCACCGACCTAAATCTTTCCTAGTCGGGTAGAGAGTTACGAGGTTGGCGATCACGTGATAACGGTTGTCAGCCAACTCGCGACGATTTTGCTGATCAGTACCGGCCTCGTCATAAACAAGATTTTCAAGGAAGACCTTTCGATCTGAAAGAACAACACCAATTCGCAAAGGAATCGTGTCGAAGATCGCGTGGGTTGTCAGATGGGCTTTCATGCTTCAATTCCTTGATGAGACCACTCCTCTCCAAGAGCTTGTGCTTGCTCAAGTACGAGCTGAACTGCTATGTCGGCTTGATCGGGTGGGTATTTGTATTTCTTCAAAATTCGTTTGACCATTAGCCGAAGCTTGGCTCGAACACTTTCACGTTCTGACCAGTCCACCGTAAGGTTTTCGCGCAAGCTTTGAGTTAATTCTTGGGCAATCTGTTTGAGGGTCTCGTCCTCAAGCATGCGAACGGCTGATTCGTTATTGGCCAGCGCGTCATAAAACTTTACTTCATCCTCACGCAGACCCAGCTGGTCACCTCGGTTGGCCGCCTCGCGGAACTTTTTGGCCATTGCGATCAACTCTTCCATGACCTGCGCGGTTTCGATACTGCGGTTTTGGTATCGGCGAATCACATCGGCCAACAAATCGCTGAACTTGCGATCTTGCACCACGTTGCTGGCAAAGCGGCTTTTGATCTCGCCTTGCAGCAACCGCTCCAGCAACTCCACAGCCAGATTCTTTTCGGGTAGGTTGTGTACCTGCGCCAAAAAATCATCGTCCAGCAAGCCGATGTTAGGCTTGTCCAGTCCGACTGACTCGAAAATATCCACCACCTCGCCAGACACCACCGCCGAGCTGATGATCTGACGGATCGCGAGATCACGCTGTTCATCGGTCTTGCGCTGAGCGCTGGCTTCGCGCTTAGTCAGGATCACCTTGACCGCCTGCATGAACGCCACTTCGTCGCGGTGCGCCTTAGCCTCGGGCAAAGTGCAGCACAGGCTGAAGGCGTGGCTCATTGCCAGAGCATGGTCGGCAAATCGTTTTTTACCGTCGCGCTCTTTGTCTGAATTAAGACCCAGAACATGGTTGGCAGCGCCCGCCAGCGTCTTGTGCCCGCCCGTCAAAAAGCCTGAATAGTCGAAGCCATGCAGCATAGCTCGCAGCACATCCAGTTTTTCCAGCATCACAGCCAGTGCCTCGCGGGCGTCCACCGTAGGCTTACCTCGGCCTTTGCTGGCCGTGTACTCCTTCATGGCGGCTTTCAGGTCTTCGCCAATGCCGATGTAGTCCACCACCAGTCCACCTTGTTTGTCTTTGAAAACGCGGTTCACGCGGGCAATGGCCTGCATTAGATTGTGGCCCTTCATGGGCTTGTCCACATACAAGGTGTGCACACACGGTGCATCAAAACCCGTGAGCCACATGTCACGCACGATGACCAGCTGCAGCGGGTCTTTCGGGTCTTTGAAACGCTTTTCGAGCCGCTTCTTAACTTGGCCGCTGTAAATATGAGGCCGCAGAAGCGCCTTGTCGCTCGCGCTGCCCGTCATCACGATCTTGATCACACCCTGCTCTGGGTCGTCGCTGTGCCAGCCGGGGCGAAGGCGTGTGATCTCGTTGTACAGGTGCACGCAAATCTCGCGACTCATGGCCACCACCATGGCTTTGCCGTCTTGCACGTTGTTGCGCTCCTCAAAGTGAGCCACCAAGTCTGCCGCCACACTAGCAATGCGCGGCTCAGCACCCACTACTTTTTCTAAAGCTGCCCAGCGACTCTTGAGCTTAGCCTGTGCGCTTTCCTCTTCGTCCTCAGCCAACTCGTCCACTTCATCGTCCAGGTGGCCGAGCTCGGCTTCGATCAGGCCCAGCTTAGCCAAGCGGCTTTCGTAATAAATGGCTACTGTCGCGCCGTCTTCTTGCGCCTGCTGCATGTCGTACACATGGATGTACTCGCCAAACACTGAGCGCGTGTCGCGGTCTGTGCTGCTCACAGGTGTGCCAGTGAAGGCCACAAAGGTGGCGTTGGGCAATGCATCTCGCAGGTGTTGGGCATACCCCGCCTGATATTTGGCGGTGTATTCAGGTTGCGCAAAGTTGGCTGCACTGGCTGCCGTCGGAGTGCCGACAGTGGCATACGCAACCGCTGTGCTTGCGCTGCCATTGACTTTGCGCGATTTGAGCTTGGCCTCAAAGCCATACTGCGTTCGGTGCGCCTCGTCGGCAATCACAACAATGTTGCGCCGTTGGCTCAGCACTGGGAAAGTGTCTTCGTCTTCCCCCGGCATGAATTTCTGAATGGTGGCAAACACAATGCCGCCAGACGGCCGGTTGTCCAGAAGCTCGCGCAGCCGCTGGCGTGTGGTGGCTTGCTGAGGCTGCTCGCGCAGCAGATCCTGACTTAGACTGAACACACCCAGCAACTGTCCGTCCAGATCGTTGCGATCGGTGATGACCACGATGGTCGGGTTTTCCAGCCGGGACTCTTGCATCACGCGGGCGGCAAAGCAGGTCATGGTGATACTCTTGCCGCTGCCTTGCGTGTGCCAGACCACCCCGCCTTTGCCTCGGCGCGTTATTTCTTCTGTGCTGGCGGCTGTCACCACTTGTTCTACGGCGGCACGTACCGCATGAAATTGGTGATAGCCCGCCACTTTTTTGACCAAGGTGCCATCGTCTTCAAACAGCACAAAATAGCGCAGGTAATCCAGCAAATAAGCCGGTTCCAGCACGCCGCGCACCAAAGTCTCCAACTCCTGGAACTTGCCCAGCGGGTCCAGTTCCATGCCATCAATGGTGCGCCACTGCATGAAGCGCTCGGCATTGGCCGACAGTGAACCCATGCGCGCCTCGGTGCCGTCGGAGATCACCAACAACTCGTTGTAGGTGAACACATCGGCTACTTGCTCTTTGTAGGTCTGAATCTGGTCGTAGGCCTTCCAGATGTCTGCGTTCAGGTCGGCCGGGTTCTTCAGCTCAATGAGCACCAGCGGCAAGCCGTTAATGAACAAAATTATGTCGGGCCTGCGCGTGTGTCGTGCCCCCTTGATGGTGAACTGCTGCACCGCCAGCCACTCATTGCAGCCCACGTCTTGCCAATCGATCAGACGAACAAAGTCGCCCCTTGTCTCGCCATCCTTTTGGTACTCCACCGACACGCCCGTGACCAATACACGGTGAAACGCTCGGTTGCCCGAAAGCAAAGCAGGCTGCCCCAAGTCAAGTACCTGCTGAAACGCGTCCTCGCGGGCGGCGATAGGCACAGTCGGGTTGAGCCGGTCAATAGCTGCACGTAAGCAAGCAGCCAACACCACCTCGCGGTCGCTGGCACGCGTCAGGCGCCGATCCAGGTGGTCCAGATCACGAGCGTTGAGCGGTGTGTAACCGACGGAAGCCAGCCAGCCGAGTGCTTCTTGTTCGAGTTGGTCTTCTGTCATTCCAACGCCTCTTCAAGTTTGACCGCTTCTGGTAATTGGAGTTGGCCAGAGATTAGGCGGGGTAGCAGGGTGTCACGAAGCGCTGACAACGTTTGTGCCTGCTTTTCGTTTTCAACCAGAAGAGAGAATAGGCTCCTCGCAACTTCGTCAAACGGGTCGAGAATTGACTGCGGGGCCACTAATGCTGGGATTGGGCGAAACGCTTTTTTACTGATCTCCATAAATGTGGAGCCATTAGCCCTACCTTTGATGTTGTCCATGTTAGTTTGACACCAAAACAGCATGTAAAGCGGCGATAGCTTTCCGCCTGGTGGCATGGCGATATAGCCTTGGTTGATTGCCATTGGCGTCTGAGCCAAAGCTAAATAACCAATTGGCGCACGCGATGACATCAACAAAGAACCGACGGGCAATAAACCTGAGCTGATTTTTTTAATCCCGGCATTGCTTAATTTGCGTTCGGTACTCAGTAGAACGGGCGATGCGATTCCAGACAAATCCTTGGGTGTTGTCCAATGGTACTCAGCTGGTTCCCAATACTCGGGAGTTTTTGTGTCTGGCGTTGCACCGCCAACAGTCTCAACCGCATCACCTATAGGCATCACCTGCCACCCCTTCGGCACAGCCCCCAACTCCGACTCTTCAAAGCTGTCGGGGAATAGGGCGGCGGTGGCTTCGTCCATGCCTTCGGGGGCGCGGCCTTGCATCTTGGCGTGGATGGGGTCGAAGTCCACGAACCACGACTTGAACAGGGCTTGGGCGATGGCTTCGAGGGTGGTGTTGGTTTCGCGCAGGAGGGCGATCCTGTCGTCAAATGCCGACAATATTTTTGATATCGAGATCTGATCTTGAAGCGGTGGCAAGGGGACCACGAATGACTCAATATGCGCCTTAGTAATCGCCCGACGAGACCCACCCGCATTAAAAGACTCGATATAGGATTTGACGGTAGGGTGGGTCAGGTAAGAGATAAGGTACCCAGCACTAGCCTCGGCAGGGTCGACACGAATGATGGAAACATGTTGATTAACGCAGGCCGGAAGGACTTTTTCAGGAACCAAACATGCACGACCAAACGTGATTCCATCACCAGTGATGTTAAGAAGGATGTCATTGGTTTGAAGGTGTACTCCTTTCAACGCATTCGCCTGCTCATCAGAGATGAAGGCTAATCCTGCCTCTGCAAACGCCCTGTCAAAAACGTTCTGACTTCGAATCAATGCAAAATTAATTCGATTCGCCAAATAAGCCGCTTGCCCACCAGTAGGCGTGGCACCTGATCCGATCTTTGTGCAAATCGACTTCAGTGTGGCCAGTCTCCACGTTTGAGGACAATTGATTGGAGACTGTAGGTCTTCAGAACTCATACCCCAGCCCCCCCAGCTTCTGCCGAATCAGCGCGTCCAGCTCTGCGCCTTTGGCCATTTGCTCGCCCAGCTTAGCGGTGAGCGTTTGCATCTTGTCGGCAAAGGCTTCGTCGTCGTCTTCCACTTCTTCGGCACCCACGTAGCGGCCGGGGGTGAGCACATGGCCGTGCTGGGCAATCTCCGCCAGCGGCACGCTGCGGCAAAAGCCTGCAATGTCTTGGTAGTCGTCAGTCCCTGATCGCCACGCGGCCACGGTCTGGCTGATGCGTTCGATCACTTCGTCTGTCAGCTCGCTTTGCACGCGGCTGATCATGGAGGCTTGTTTGCGGGCGTCGATGAACAGCACCTCTCCTTGGCGCTTTTTCTGCTTCGCCAAGAACCACAAGCACGCGGGGATTTGCGTGTTGAAAAACAGTTGGCCTGGCAGGGCCACCATGACCTCCACCACGTCGTCGTCCACCATCGCGGCGCGGATCTGGCCTTCGCTGTTTTGGCTGCTGCTCATGGAGCCGTTGGCAAGCACAATGCCCGCCCTGCCCGTGGGCTTGAGGTGGTGCAGGATGTGTTGCAGCCAGGCGTAGTTGGCATTGCCTTGCGGCGGCGTGCCATAGACCCAGCGGGCGTCACCGTCCAGGCTGGCGTGCCACCAGTCGCTGATGTTGAAAGGCGGGTTGGCCAAACAAAAGTCGGCCCGCAGGTCGGGGTGTTGGTTGCGGGTGAAGGTGTCGGCGGGCTCTTTGCCCAGGTTGTAGTCCATGCCCCGAATGACGAGGTTCATTGCCGCCAAGCGCCAGGTGGTAGGGTTGGCCTCTTGGCCGTAGATGGAGACATCGCCCAGCTTGCCGCCATGCTCTTCGATGAACTTTTCGGACTGCACGAACATGCCGCTCGACCCGCAGCAGGGGTCGTATATCTGGCCCTTGCTGGGCGAGAGCACAGCCACCAGTGTTTTGACAATGCTGGCGGGCGTGTAGAACTGCCCGCCGCGCTTGCCTTCGGCGCTGGCAAACATGCCCAGGAAATATTCGTACACCTGACCCAAGATGTCGCGGGCCTTGGAGGGGTCATCACCAAAGCCGATGGTGGAGATCAGGTTGACCAGCTCACCCAGCTTGCCGTCGGGCAATTGGGCGCGGGCAAAGCGTTTGTCGAGGATGCCCTTGAGTTTGGGGTTGTCGGCTTCGATCAGGCTCAGCGCATCGTCGATGCGTTTGCCAATGTCGGGCTGGGGCGCGGCGGCACGCAGGGCCTCCCAGCGGGCACCCTCGGGCACCCAAAACACGTTTTCGCTGGTGTAGTAATCGCGGTCTTCTAGTTCAGCGGTTATGTCTTCGTCGGCAGCATCGCCATAAAAGAGTTCGTCGGCTGGATCGCACAGGCGAGTTTTCAGTTCGGCCTGGCGGGCCACAAAGGCGTCAGAGATGTATTTGACGAAGATAAGGCCGAGGACCAAGTGCTTGTATTCGGCCGCGTCCATGTTGGCGCGCAGTTTGTCAGCCGATGCCCATAAGGTTTTTTTGATGTCTTCAATCACGATTGGCTACTCTTAATAATTTCTTTGACGACGAAGTTTCTTGCTGTAGTGCCTGGAAGATGGAGAACCACTTCGTCACCTACGACTGCTCCGATTAGAGCTTGTGCAAGCGGACGGCTTTCATGGACGATGCCGTTCGAAAAGTCGTCTTTGCCGCTGGTTATCTGGACAGTCAACACATCATTCGGTTTGGCAAGATCCACGTAGCGAATCACATCGCCAACCTCGATCTCCAAATCATCCTCTGTGTCGATCAACACCGAGCTAATTGCCTCACGCTCAATCTCGGCTTGCGCAGTGTTTTCAACCTGTTCAACTTCTTGAATCACTCGGGATGTCGGTTTCCCCGCTCCCTGACCCTCTTCGATCCAAGAATCGCCGGAGGCGTGCTCAGGTTTCCAGCTTGAGCGCTGATCTTCAAGGAAACTGATGAGTTTCTCGGTCTCTTGTCTTGGCGTTCGGAACCAGTCTGTAGACCAAATGCGCCAAATGCGGCCACGCCAGCCAAGTGATTCAAGGATCTCTTGGCGGATGCGATCGCGGTCACGTACAGACAGGGCAGAGTGGTAGGACGCTCCATCACATTCGATGGCGGCCAGATATGAACCAGGTGCGTCTGGATGTTTGACGGCGATGTCGATGCGATAACCCGCCACGCCTAACTGAGGCGTAACTTCATAGCCACGCAGCTTGAGCATGTCCATGACGGAGATCTCGAAGTCGCTGTCTGGTTCGCGGTCTGTTTCTTCGTAGGTGGTCAGTGAACCTGTACGCGCGTACTCAAGGTAGTTGCGCAGTGCCTTTGTGCCATCTGGTGTAGTCCCATCCATCACGATGTCTTCGGGCCGCAGAGAGGTGTAGATGGCGATGGATTTCTTGGCGCGCGTGAACAGTACGTTGAGCCGTCGCCAGCCACCTTGACGGCTAATAGGACCGAAGTTTTGCCTGACTGCACTTGAGCCTGCTGGTTTGCCAAAGGTCGTAGAGATGACGATGGCGTCGCGCTCATCGCCTTGGACGTTTTCAAGATTCTTGATGAAAAGAGGCTGCCCCTCGACTGCCCAGTGATCACGATAGGAGTCGGCTCCACGAACTGACTTGAGACGTTCTTCCAAAAGCTCGGCAATTAGGTCACGCTGTTTGATGTTGAGCGTCACAATGCCCAGGGATTCGTTGGGGCGGGTTGCAATGTGCTCGACAACCGCTTCCACGACCCGTTTGGCCTCACGCAGGTTGGTCTGGTTCTCGTAGATGGCATCGGCTAAGTAAACCGCACGCACACCCAGCTTGCCCCCCTGTCCATATGGCGATGGGAAGATGATCAGGTTTCCACGGTAGAAACTGTGGTTCGAGAATGCGATCAGAGAATGATGTTGCGAGCGGTAATGCCAACGCAGCGAGCGTGTCGGCCTGAAATGTGACGAGCAGACGTCCAAAATGCTCTCTGCATCGGTGGTGGTGAAGTGATCATCCCCGCCATCACCATCCTGTGTCATTCGCGAGAAGAACGAGGTTGGGGGAAGCTGTTTCGGATCTCCAACCACCACCAACTGACCGCCACGGGCAACCGAACCGATCGCCTCCTCGGGCTTCAACTGTGACGCTTCATCCATGATGACGAGGTCAAACTTGATGACGCCTGGGGCTAAGTATTGAGCCACGGCTTGTGGGCCCATCATGAAACAAGGTTTCAATGCCTGGATTGATCCACCTGCACGGGTGAGGATTTTTCGAACGGGCATACGTGGACGTTGCTGAGGCATGAGGTAGTTCAAAAGAACCATTTCCGTGCGGTCATCTACGCGGGCTCCGCTTCTGCCGGGTGGAGGCGAAGCCTTGCGAGAGCACTCGTAGGCGATTGCCTTGCCACGTAGTGAGATGATTTCCCTGTCCAGTCGTTTGAATTCGTCACGGATCTGGTTGTGCTTGAGTCCAGTGAAACGACCCAGCTCAGGAATGTTTCGGAAGGCTTCGCGTGTGATCGTGCTGTAGGTGCAGTAAGCGTAAGCGTCGGTCAACTCGTCGGGCTTGATACGTTTCTTCTCCATGAGCTCCACGAATTCGTTCAAGGTCAGCTCACTTGCTTCCTTGCGGCGAGTGATATACAGCGACCAAGGAATCAGAAGATCCTGATCCTGAACTGCCTTTTGAACTGCGCCATGCAGAGCACTGACAAAAAGCTCCAAGTCTTCGTCTGCTGGCGCTCCTGTCCATGTGTCCATTTCAAACGTGCCGAATTGGGACAAAGTGCCGATCAAGTTTTCAACGTGCTGCAGGCCCGTATGCACATCCTCCAGCGCGGCAATCAGCGTGCGACAAGTCTCAATGGGATGTCCCGAGCGCAGCTTGTACTTGACCTGAGGGGACAAGTTGAGGC
>JACCDH010135840.1_pt1 | contig 12344 bp, 17 predicted proteins | sample 7442481 | NCBI WGS metagenome assembly JACCDH01 (sample SAMN15323433, study PRJNA562643) | freshwater metagenome | isolation source: river surface water | place: USA:Blue River Watershed | collected 2017-08-15
TAGAGCTAAAGCATGGAACGGAGAAAAATCAATTACACGTTTAATTACACGGAGCCAAATTAATGGATTAAATTATTGATTTATATGGAAAAATATAGCGCCGACTGCGTTGAAAATCCGCGTGTCGCGTGTTCGATTCACGCCCAGGCCACCAAATACAAGGCGTAGCAAGGGAAACCGTGCTACGCTTTTCTATTGCACGAACGTCGCACGTTTTGCTGCAGACAACCACCTCAAAAGCTGTGGTTTCCCTTTCCCTCCAATAGCCTACTTTTTTGCACGCTCCCAAGCACTTTGGGGCTGTGTATGTTTGATATACAAAGTTCTAAAAATGCCTGCTTGTGAGTGTTGAAGCAAGCGAATTGTCATGCTGTAGAGGCAGAAACTGGTAGCACGTTTCTGCATTTGACAATAAACTATTTACAAAGAAAAAAGTCCAAAAGTAACAACGTTAGAAGTTGAATAAATTACAAAGAATTTGTCTGCATCTAATTGAAAAAATGCAACTTATGGCAGGTAAAAAATGGAAAAAAGTCTAGCAGCAGTGGTTTTTTTAATAGTAGTAGCTTTAACAGGCTGTCAGCAAAAAAGCACGATTGATAAATGCGTGGAAGCTCAAGCCATTGCTTTGTGTAATAGGTTATTGGGAACTGAAAAACTTTATCAACTTCAGCAGTCTAGTGAAAGCCAATGTATAAAAGAAAGTATCAAGGCAAATGGTGGTGATTGGCAGTTGCAATGCTTAAAAGCGCAATCAGGAAAATGAAAATGAATAGAAGCCAATAGCGCAATTATTAGTATCACAACGGAGAATAAATTTTCTTACGAAAAAAATTCAAGGAATTTCGTTCTATCAATTGAATACCTTGCAGCAATGAAAGTCGTCGTAGAACTCGTCAACCCTAATCTTGCACACGCACGTGGCAAGGAAGTCGTACTTTACAAACGACCAGACAGTCAGCGTTGGCAAGCACGCTTCAAACTCAAAGACTTGAAGTGGCACAGAGTTGCCACCAAGCACGTAAACCTTCAATACGCTGCACAGGTTGCTTGCGAGGCTTATGACAGAGCTCGCTTTTTGTTTGGCGAGAAGATACCTATCTCAAGCAAACGCTTTGATGTTGCAGCAAGGCATGCAATTGAAGAATTGCAAGCACAGATAGCAAGTGGCAATGGCAAGAGTGTTTACAACGACTACATCACTGCCATCAAAAAATATCTTATTCCTTACTTTGGCAACTACAACATCAACAGCATTGGCTATGACGAACTGAAGCAGTTCAGCACGTGGCGTATCAAGCAAATGAAACGTTCACCAGTGCAAAGCACTGTGACTACACACAACAGTGCACTGAATCGTGTTTGGGACTATGCAGTGCAGAAGGGTTGGATTGCACAGTCGCAAGTTCCTAAGATGAAGAACAACGGAGCCAAAGGCACAGCACGTGAAGCCTTTAGCTTGAGTGAATACAAGTCATTGACAAGCTACATGCCACATTGGGTAGACAAGGGGCACACAGAAAAGTCAAAGATGATGCGTCGCTTGCTGCGTGACTATGTGCTTTTTTTGGCGAACACTGGCATAAGGCATGGCACTGAGGCAATGGGCTTGCGTTGGCGAGACATTGAGTGGATTACCAAAGACGGACAACGCTACTTGCAGTTGACTGTGAACGGCAAGGTAGGCAAGCGACAAGCCATTGCACGACACAACACAGAAGACTATCTCAAGCGTTTGCAATCACGTCGCTCCCACATTGCCAACTTGACGTTTGACCAATTGTTGCAACGTAAGCTAAACGAGAAAGTGTTTGTGCTTGAAGATGGCACAGAAACAGACAGCCTTGCAGGTACGTTTAGAGGCTTGATGAAAGACAGTGGGCTGGACAAAGACAGAGAGACAAAGGAAAAACGTTCGCTTTATTCATTACGCCATACCTATGCACACCTAAGCATCTTGCGTGAACGTATGGACGTTTACACGTTGGCAAAGCAGATGGGCACTAGTGTGCAAATGATTGAACAACATTATGGGCACTTGCATCCAGCACAAAAAGCAGACGTCATTGCTGGTGTAAAGATGGGCACACGCAAGACAGCAGTGAAGGCAGCAGCAAAAGAAACCAAACCAAAGCTTAAGGTGGTGAAATGAAAAAAATATTACTCTTCACATTTGTTGCCTTGCTAAACACAGGGTACGCACAAAATGTACCCAATATGATTTGTCATCAAGTGTCCGTTGTGCGTATCAACCCTACATCTTTTGAGGCAAAAAAATCAGAGACGAACAACATACAAGAGATGGACATATACAAGATTGAAGATGGAGAGCTCTTTATATCTTCGCCAAACAGAAGTGAATACCGCTATAACAAGTTAGTAGAGATTGAAAAATATAGGTATTTCAGCGGACACAAAACCTTGTTATTTGACAAAGACTACAAGAGTGCAATCTCAACACATACATACGATGATGAGATACGTGTAATCAAATTTAGATGTCTTAGGATGAAATCTAATTAGCAATAGTGCCCGTCACATGGAATTTGAATTGTTCTGGTGACACATGCACTCAGCACAAAAGTGAGATTTTTTTGCATGTAAAAAAGTAGTGTGAAATAAGTGCAAGCGGCAGCAAAAGAAACGAAACCATAGCTTAAGGTGTTGAAATGAGCACGAAACAATCTCTCATCAAAGAGCTTGACGAAATCGTAGAGCTCACTACAAAGCAAAACTATCACTATGTGCGAGGGCGAAGTTATTTGTATGAAGGTTTTGCTACTGTTTATTTGTGGTGGCTTAAAGCCAAAGAGATAGATGGTTTTTTGGAAGAGCAATACAAGCTGCACAACATTGGTGGCAAAGAGCACGAACAAGAAAAGTTCACTCGTGTACTACGTCTAACTTGGAGACTTGATTGGGCTGATGAAAGCAAGGCTAAGTTGCAGCAGTGGAGCCATGCGTTACGCAAGATTGATGAGGAATACAAGGGTAACAAAGACGCCTATAAGACAAATGCGAAAAACAAACTCGTATTGTTCATTGAGGATGCTGGTGGTTTGCGAAAACTAATTGGAGCAGACAAATACGACTACAACGAAGATGGCGAACAAGGTGGCAAGTCAAAACGCAAGTTCAAACGTAGCACTGAGGATGAGGCATTGCTTGCTGCACGTCACTTGCAATTGGGCAAGGAATACTTTGACAATGCTACTGCTATATCAAACATACAAAGCACTAAACCCATAACCGTAAATCGTAGTGGCTATGCCATAGCATTGATACGTAAAAAACGTGGTGACAAATTTGATGTGCTGGCAACACTTGATGAAGAGAGTCAAGTTCAACAAGCCATCATTGCAAGTTACAAGAGAGATGAGTCTGTGGCACCCACTGTGCTGCGACTACTGACTGAAGTCATTCACACACAGTCACTGCCTATAGCTATGCAGAATGTGAGGCACTCGCTTGCTGACACTGTAAAAATTGTTGATGAAGATGGAACTGCCCAAAAGAGAACACAAAACAAGCGTGTTTTGTTTCGCAAGCAACACAAGGACATATTGCTAAGCGAAAACAGAACTGGTTGCAGCGTTGTGTCGCTGGTAAAGCCCAAAGTGCCAGTGCTGGCAAGTAGCAAGGATGTGTTCCTAAACGTCAACGATAGGCGTTACTTGGAAGAGGCAATCATCCAACGTAATGAACTGAACCTATACACAGCAAATGACAAGGACAAAGTTCCAGTCTTGCGTGACACTGGCAGAGTGGCAAGTCATAGGTTGGTGGTTGAAAACAAGGTGTTGGGCAAGAAGCGTGCGATTTACTTCTACACGCTTGACTCAGTAGGTGATGCCACACGACCCCAAGCGTGTGTAAAGAAGGACAAACTGTCTGCGGCTTCTTTCACAGCAATTGTGAACAAGCTATGGATTGAAAGAGTCAACGCTTTGTTTGTCAATGGCTGGTTGCGTGAGTATGGCGAAAGAATCACGTGGGCAAAGCACAAGCTAATGAGTTTGGAGTTTGATGCAAAGAAACTTGTAGTCAAGCACTATGGAGAACGAGCCAACTTCTCTAACACGTCGCTGCCCATAGAGTTTGCCAAAGCAGGTACTGGCAAAGCCACCAAAGCATTGTTCCTAAGCAAAGACATACTGCCAGTTCTAAATGGATTGGCTGACATTGAAGTAATTGGAAATATCTCACTTGCACTGTCTGCCAATGCTCTTGCGTTGTCATTCAAAACTGCACTTGCTGATTACAAGGTATTTGTGCCTACGTGCAATGCTGCTGGTAAGCGAAACAGCACAGACTTTGAAGCATACGGGGGTTGATATGGCAATTGACTTGACGCCACGTTGGGAAAACTTTGCAGTGTATTTGCCAGCAATGCAGTTCCCATATGCAAACGCTGTTGACAGCAATAAGCAGCTTGGCAAGCGAGACTTTCCTGCTGGTATCAAGTTAACAGACTTGGATTTCCTCAACCCCAAAAGCAAGTTGTGGCACTACGGTTACGCACTGTATTCTGCAGGGCAGTTCACAAGTGCTCGTCCAAAAGCTTGCTGCGTAACAAACAGAGACAGAGAGCGAACCATAGTGCTGGGTGATAGTGGTGGCTTCCAAATTGGCAAAGGCACACTCAAAGGCACAGAGCACTTCAAGCGTGCAAAGACTGCTGAAGAAGTTTGCGAAATGTGGCGTGAAAGCAGTGACATAAGAAGATGGATTGTCAGTTGGCTGAACACACACAGTGACTATGCAATGACTATTGACATGCCACTGTGGGCACGATTGCCATCCAATAGCAAGACACCGTTTCACAAGTGCTCTGTTCAGCAGCTTATAGATTTGAGTGTTGACAATCTCAAGTTCATAAAGTCCAACACGAATGGACGAACCAAATGGCTGAACGTTCTACAAGGTACTGAACCCAAAGACAGCAAGCTGTGGTGGGATGCTGTTAAGAACTACAGAATGGGTGGATGGGCACTTGCAGGCAGTGTGGGGTGGCGAGGTGGTTTGGACAGTGTGCTGCACTACATAATGCTGATGCGAGATGACAATGCATTTGAACGTGGACAAGATTGGCTGCATGTATTGGGAGTATCTCAACCAACTTGGGCTGTGCTGCTGACTGCCTTGCAGCAAAGCATTCGCAAGCACTGCAAAAATCCTAAATTGCGTGTTAGTTATGACAGTGCCAGTCCATTTCAAATTGGCGGCAAAAATCAAAAAGTTGTACGTTACCCAAAGTTCACACGCGACCCTGCTAGTTGGGTAATGACAGCACACGAGTCTCCAGTGAATCCTTTGTATGCAGGTAAAGCGGGTGAGCAATTTCGCTTTCCTTATCCAAGTCCTTTAGGTGACTTGTTGACGCTGAACCATTTGAACGCAAGGGGTGGCGAGTTCAATGGCAAAACGATAGACACAATTGGTGGACACATTCTTACCAACCACAACTGCTGGGTTTATGTTCGTAGCTTTTTGGAAGCCAACGAACTGACATTTATGCACAAGAGTGAAGCAGACAAGGCTGTGCCGCAGAAGCTATTGGATGCTTGTGCGTTCATTGACGACTTGTTGAGTGAAACAAGTTGGAAGAGTAAGCTAACAAAGAACAAGAAGTTACTTGACGAAGTGTTCTCAAAGAAGTCTGTAGTTGCTGAAATTGAGCCCTTAGAGGATAGGCAATGCGTGATTTAACGTCGCTAGAAGGTGCTTAGATTAAAGAAGAAAGCAGTTGCTACAGAAGCAACTGTACTTGAAGAGAAGTCTAGTGCATATTTGTTTAGCTAACATAATCTTTGAAATTGAGAATGAAATGAATAAAGAAAATCAAAATATAGAAGTAGCTCTAGCAGGGCAGTCTCTGTCCGTCTGGGTGCCTGTTGGATTTTGGAGGAGGGTGATTTTTTGCTTACTCATTTTCTTTGGAGTAATAGGAGTAATCACATCAAGTGAGTGGTATTACTGGGCTATGCTACTTTTCGCTTCAGCAATGTCACCAAGAGTTATTGGCGAACTTGCATTTGCGCTGGGCAGAGTAGTTTCATTATCTTCAAAACAAAAAAAATAATGAAATTTTTTACTAAAAACTTCTCAGAGAATTCTTTTGAAAATTTGACTAAGAAGTTGCGTGAAAGCCAGAACTTCAATAGTAAAATTTTTTGAAGCAACTAAAAAGTTATAAACTTAATTTGGAATTGCTCAAACCAACTCAACAGCAGCCTTCATCACTGTGGGGTTGAGTTCAATGTAGCGTTGCGTGGTTGCAATGCTCTTGTGTCCAGCCAATGCCATCAGCACACGCACACCCACACCTTTGTCTGCAAGCTTGGTAATGAAAGTGCGACGCCCACTGTGACTAGTTGCACCAGTCATCTGTGCGTCCTTGTATAGCTTGTGGAACAGTTGACATAGCGTGTTGGCTGTGAAGCCACGTTTGGGATTCTTCTGTGTTGGAAACAGTGCACGCTGTGTGTCTGTCATTGCAACAGCTGCCAAGTTGCTAAGCCCAAAGCGTGTTTGCAAGTAGTCCTGCAGCTCGTCCCGCAGCTTGCGTGGCAACAGCACAGTGCGAGACTTGTTGCCCTTTGTTTGTGCTGCTGCAAGTGCTATCTCGTCCCTTATTGTTCCATCTGTTGCAAGTACGTCGCAGATACGCAGTGCAGCTACTTCTTTGCACCGCATGCCTGCAAGGTGCGTGCACAGCAGCATGGTGCGATTGCGTGCAGAGTGTGGTTGAGTGTTGCAGAAGTTGAGCACACGGCGAAGTTCTCGTTCAGTCAATACACGTGCTTGTGCCATTTCGCGTTCTCCAAATGTTGTGTTTACGTGTGTTGCAGTGTGCATTCTTTGTTTTGTTTGGACGACCTTTTTCTGTGGGTGCAAAAAGTTGTTCAATTTCAATGAGATACGCGAAAACCAATTGTTCAAGCTATTTCCTTTGTTTTTGGTGTGGGATGCTCACAACGTGATGGATTGCAAGCCCTACAAGCTATGCGATGCGTAACCAGCCACCTTGCTATGCCCACTCTGTATTTATCGCGTTGTAGGGCTTGCTATGCAGTTTTGTGCGTTTGTATACTTTACATACTTGGAGAATAAATTAGGCTGAATATGAAAGTGCTTCTTAGTCTTATCTTGCTTTCTGCAGTAAACGTTCATGCAGCAACATTTATTTGCACACCAAGTTACCAAAGCCGTATGGGCAAACTTGTTGCCACCTCTGAATCAGACTTTGTTAAAAAGCACAAGCCGTATACAAAAATAATTGAAGGTAGCACTGTAATCATTCAACGATGCTCAACGCCGTATGTTCAAAACTCATCTCAATGCGACTCTTACGAGGCAGACAGAGTTGAGTACGATTCAAATATTCAAATTAGAAAATATTACGTATTCAAACCACAATATGACATTCAGATTTTTTCTGATATGTCCTTCATTGACAACAACGGACGTGGTGGTTTTCTAGTTGGAACATGTACTAAACAACAATAGAAGATACAAAGCTCATATTGAAATGTTTAGCTACTTTTGAATTGCCCAAAGTTAGACACTACTGGCACCCTACATGCCAGCAGTCATCATAGATTGACAGTAACACTAACTTTAGTCTGTGTTGACTGCGTCGTGTGGTATCCAACAGTTGAGCACGTCCCACGTGCCATTGGTGTCCCACGCTGACTTCCCACTTTTGTTTACTTCTTTAAGGATGTAGCCAAACCACTTTGTGGTTGCGGCTGGGTAATCATTTACGTGCGTGATATAGATGTCGTTGCTTTGCTTTGCTTTAACGTGCCATGCGTGCCTAAAGTAGATTTCAATTTCTGTAGTTGATAGATGTTTGGGTAGGTTGCCTAAAGATATGTTGAAGTGAATTGATTGCTGTTCGTCTGTTGTTTCTTTAACGTTCTCAATTGTGACAAGTGACAAGGGACGAAACTTGTGTGGGTAGCGTGTTGTCCAATTTGAGTGATTGGGATACAGCGACTTACCAAAAACGTTGAGTGCATATCGCAAGCTTTTTTGAGCTTGTTCTGCCATTAGCTCAATCTTAGGTAGTGAGTGATTGCAAGGACGAAATTTGGTGTGTGCAACCAAATTGTGTGTGACTTTGGATTCGTAGGTTTGGAAAAATTTTCCTATGTCATCTGCTGTGTAGTTCATGCAAATATTTATGCAGAACCAAAGCATTTCGCAAAAAATCAAAGTGGTTTTGGCAGGATTTCACTCGTTCTTTTGGGCGTGTGAAATTAAATTAGTTGAACTCATTTACCAAAAAGGAGTTCAACTATGAGTGCATTGACAAGCTTGAAATTGGTTGCAGCAAAGCGTCCTCAAAACGCATCGCCTGTTGTGGTTCGTCGTAACAAATTGAGCAAACAACTGTGGGAACAGATTGAGCTTGCCAAGTGCACAGCAGAAAGCCGTGTGTATGCACCATCTCGTTTACGCACAGTTGTGGACAAACATACTGGTGAACGCAAGACTGTGGAAGCAGTCAAGCGTGTGAAGCAATGGTGGTTTGTGGCTGATAACGGACGTGTGTGTTTGCAAGTGAGATATGGAACGCGAGTGATGGAACTCACACGCGGCAAGAACAGCATTGATGTAGGAACTGCTGCAGAACTTGTAGGCGTGCTTGAGACTGTAAAGAAGTGCGTGGAAGCAGGCGAGCTAGACGCACAGATTGAAGCTGCCAGTGCTGCTGTCAAAGCAAGGTTCAATAGCCCTGTTTGAGTCAGTGATTGGGTGCTATCAATTGGCACCCATTTTTTTCATGCGACGTTCATATTTTTTTCTGCTGTTTTCTACTGCGTTGATTGTCTTACGCAACTGAACAATCGAAGTGTAGTTAAATTCTTCAAGTCTCCACATAGCTTGATGTATGAATTCATTCCGTTCTTTGCCACACTGGTTTATTGCGTTTAGTAAGTCGCCATCTATTACGCCCCACTCGCGTAGTTTTGTCGCAGAGCGTTCAAACGGAATTTTGTTTTTGTCTACTTTTTTCTCGACAGGGCTATTGTTCAGTTCGCCACATTGAATACGAGCGGCAAGAACTCTATCTTCAAGAATTGAGAATGCAATCACGTGAGCTGCAAGGTATTCTTTTGCTGCTACATATGCATTGAGAGCCTTATATGCTTTTCTGAATGCATCGTATTTTTCTCTCTGCGTGTATACAAGGTGCTTACTTGGACGAGGCATATGCACTCCTTTAGAAAGTGCATTCATTTTCTATAAATATTTGTAGGAGTGCAAGTATGCGTATAGATGAGATTGCAAGTGCAGAAGAACAGCTTGCGTTGTGGAAGCTTGTAAGCGACAACGTATGGAAAGCCATTGCTGCTCAAGCAGAACAAGAGCGTCGTGCAAACGCAGAGAAGGCTGCACGTAGCAAGGCAAAGCGTGGCAAACGCAGTGGTGGACGTGTTGCAAGTGCCAAGCCCATTGCACCAAAGCCTGTGGCTACTCCTGCAAAGCCCACTGAACCCAACACAGCTGCTGCAAACAAGCCGCAATCAAGTGCACCACAACAAACACAGCAGCAAATGCAACCCAAAGTGGCTTATGGTGCTACTGGCGTGCAGCCGCGTGCACCTATCGCACCCATACCACCCGTTGCTTCAACTGCTGCTGTGCAGACTGTTCCTCAAACTGCAGCTAAGCAGCCCAAGCCCAAAATCACTGCACGTGCTGGTGGTTTGACTGTGTGAGTAGTTGCTTAGTTTGTAGCTTAAAACTTTTTAAAACATTGGAAATTTCCCAATAGTTGCTTCATTGAATCGCAACTCATTATTTTGGTCTTCCCACTGTTGCTAATTTGGATTACCCAGCTATGTTTGCTTGAGCATCGTACACTCCAGTAAGCTGAGTTGCTTTTGTCAATACCTTGGAAGAAATTTTCTTTCACTTCACATTCTTCGCCACTTGCCTGCATAAATTTAGTAAATATTCCATTTCTTTCGGAAGATGATAATGATTGTAATTTTTCATTTCCAGCATTTGCGTAACTCACGTCTAAAAAGCATAGCCCCAAAGCAAAAATCATCAACTCTTTACGCACTAGCAATGCTCCAATGAGTGTTTGTGAAAAAATCAATTCAGTTGTATGTAGCTATTTGTTTATTGCAAGTGATGCCCATATCAAAGCTGCTACCCATCCCAGCAAGGTCCACCCCAGAAAAAGATTTAATATTAGTATTCCAGCAAAGTTCGGATGCTCACGTACACCTGCAATAATTGAAGGGAGAAAATACAAGGCACCAATGATACCAATTCCTGCTATTGCAAAAATAATATCCATGACTTTATTCCTTTTAAATTTTTCAGACTGGCGTACAACCCAAACTTATAGCGTCACTCATTTCAACGATCATATTTTTATTTTTTAAATACCTTTGTAATTACATTTTAGACTCTGTCTTTGATTTGGCATCATCTTCAAATTTTTTCATGTATGAACTGTATTTTTTTAACTCATACCACAAGCTTCCTTTTTGCAAGTCAGCTCCATACTTCTTAAGTAAGATGAATCCTGATTCGTTTTCCCATAGAGCAGTCATGTCTTCAAACTGTACGCCAATTCGATTTTGTACCATTTCCTTTTTTGTTTGAGTTGGTCTTCCAAACTTCATAATCAAACCATCTAAAACTGTTTGAAAGGAATCTGATGGGATTGAAAAATATATAGAACTTAGTCTCTGTTGTTCATCATCTAACATTTTGACAAACTTAAAGTGGTAAAATTCCGATAGAGATTCAGCTACTTGTATCGGTGCTATTGACCCTGAATATCGTTGTGTTGGCAAGTATTTTCTCAAGTGCCTGTAATCACAACTGATAACGCCTGCATTTTTTTCTGCTGGTGAAACATATGGTTTAGAAATTGTGTCTATGGAGTCGGAGCATACCAAAGTACTGCCAATGTCCATATCTATTTGGTATGGATATTTTGCCAGTTCTCTTTTTGGTTTCGGTTTTATTACCTCTGAATCTTTAAACTCTTTAAGCGTGATGCCTAACTTTAAGCTTCGAAAATCGTATTCAGTCTCATGACTATGTAATGGTACACATAACACAGCTAAAATTAAAAGTAAAAGTGCTTTTTTCATGCTTTAGCTTCAAAGTTATTGTGATTTTACATGCAAAACTTTTATTTAATAGGACTGTACTTTTCTTGCTCAAAATGGGCGCTAACTTAGTAAATACGAACACTTCTATCCACGCTGCTGCTTTTTTCATCATTTGTAATGCTTTGATGCTCGCAGCCCAAGCCCAAAATCACTGCACGTGCTGGTGGTTTGACTGTGTGAGTGGTAGCACAGCCACACGCACTACCCTAAACCCTTTGCTTCGCATGTGACGCCAATGCTGTGCTGTGTTGGCTTGTTGCCCCATATGTGCAGCTACGCTTGATATGACTTCAGCACGTGTGTCACGCACAAACGCAGGCATCAACTCGCCAGTTGGACGCTGTAGAGCCCATGCTGTAGTAGTGTTTGATTTCATACTTTGTAGCGTAGGTGGCTACATTGTTTAGAGAGTGAGTTGCACTCACTATCTGTGCAAGTTGTGTTGGTTGCTTTTGTGGCTTTGTATGCTTGATATACACCCCACCTAACTTGCAAAAAACTTGGTGGCTGCTACACTCAAAACGTGCTACGAAATTGTGTGATTTTTGTGTAGCACGGTCTGTGCTACGTTACACGTTTTCGTGCTGTAACCCGTATAAACACTGGGTAAAAGTTGAGCACAGCAATTGAAAATCCGCGTGTCGGTGGTTCGATTCCGCCCCAGGCCACCAGTTTGACACCGCAGTTTCGCAAGAGACTGCGGTTTTTTACTTTCTGGCCACAGCCTGTGGCCCGCTCTGTAAACTCAAGGTCAATTTCTGGAAGCACTGACATGAAGTCCCTCCCGCATTGGATGTTTGCCATCTGCGCCATGGCCTTGGCGATGCCCACCTGGGCGAAAGATGAAAAAGCTCCTCCGGTTGTCGCCAAACCCAGCTTGACCGTCACCACGGCCCAGCCGACCCAAGCCGATTGGGCGCAAAAAATCAGCGCCAATGGTTCTCTGGCCGCCTGGCAAGAGGCCATCATCGGCGCCGAGGCGAACGGCCTGAAAATCACCGAGGTGCATGTCAATGTGGGCGACCGTGTGCAGCGCGGCCAGGTGCTGGCCAGCCTGCAATCCGATACCCTGAAGGCCGAGCAGGCGCAAGCCGAAGGCAGCTTGGCCGAAGCCACGGCCAGTGCGCAAGAAGCCAAAGTGCAGGCTGACCGTGCGCGGGCCTTGCAACAACAAGGCTTCATCAGTGCGGCGCA
>JACCDH010397579.1_pt1 | contig 12344 bp, 8 predicted proteins | sample 7442481 | NCBI WGS metagenome assembly JACCDH01 (sample SAMN15323433, study PRJNA562643) | freshwater metagenome | isolation source: river surface water | place: USA:Blue River Watershed | collected 2017-08-15
CAACGGGAATGCCCAGCGATTCGAGGATCAGGGACATTTCGCTGCGCATGTCTTGCGTGCTGTCGATCGGGGGCACCGGGAAGTAGCCGCCCTTGACGCGCGGACGGTGGCCACGGTTGCCGCCTTCGAGCTTGGCGCCGCTGTTCCAGGGGCCTTCGTACTCGTCAATGGCGTAGAAGCTGTTGTTCGGCTCGGTGCTCCAGCGCACTTCGTCAAACAGGAAGAACTCGGGTTCCGGACCGAAGTAGGCGGTGTCGCCCAGGCCAGAGGCCTTGAGGTAGGCTTCGGCGCGCTTGGCGATCGAACGGGGGTCGCGCTCGTAGGCCTTGCCATCGGTGGGCTCGATCACGTCGCAGACCAGCACCAGGGTGATGTCTTCGCAGAAAGGATCGATGAAGGCGGTGCCAGCTTCGGGCATCAGCAGCATGTCGGAGGCTTCGATGCCTTTCCAGCCGGCAATGGAAGAACCGTCAAACGCCTGGCCCTGCTCGAACTTCTCTTCGTCGAACTGGGACACGGGCACGGTGATGTGCTGCCACTTGCCACGGGTATCGGTGAAACGGAAATCAACGAATTTCACTTCGTTGTCTTTCACCATCTTCATCACGTCTGCGACGGTCTTGGCCATCAAAATCTCCTGGTTGGATGGGGGTTGGAATCGGATGCCGGATGCACTGCAGTTTTTGTGCCAGCACGGCCATGCGCGCGCACCACAGGCAAGCCCGCCATTTTCCCTTGTCGGGGGCCCCTTTCGGCCCGGGCCGCTCAAAAAAATGCAGCGGTGCCTGGACCCATCATGGTGCAATTATGCACATCTTTGGTGCATTCAACATAAACGCACCAATTCGGGGCCTTTTTGCAGATTGAAGGCCTCAAGGCCCTCCAGCAAGGCGGCGTAGGCCTTGTCCACGGCCTCGGGCACGCCCTTGACCCCCAGCTCGATGTGCCGCCCCCACTGGGGATGGTCCACGCTGGGCAGACTGAACACCTTGATCTCCGGGTGGGCCGCCTCGATGGCCTCCATCAGGGGGGTGAGCGTGGACTCCATCGCCCCCATGAGGATGAGCGATTTCTCGATGTGGGCCTGGCGGCGGAAGAAGGCCGCGTAATGCGTGTCCAGCACCCACTCGGCCATCGGCCAGGCCATGACCGGGAAGCCGGGCAGGAAATGGATGGCCGCCCCCGGCGCCAGCCCATCGGGCGCTGGGGCATCGGGCTGGGGCCGCGCACCCTGCCCAGGGGTGCAGGTGAAGCCAGGGATCTTGTTGTAGGGGTTGGGGATGATCTCGGCCCCCACGGGAAACTTCCCCATATTGAGCCGGTGCAGGTTGTCGGGTCGCTCGGGCTCGTAAGGCACGCCCTGCTCGCGGGCCGTGTCGGCGATGCGCTCGAGGATCAGCCGGTGGGCTTGCGGGTGCAGCTCCAGGGGCTGGCCAAGCGCCTGGCCGGCACACTGGCGGGTGTGGTCATCCGGGGTGGCGCCAATGCCGCCACAGGAGAACACCACATCGCCCGAAGCGAAGGCGCGTCGCAGGCTCTCGGTGATGCGCCCGGGGTCATCGCCCAGGTATTCGGCCCAGGCCAGTTGCAGTCCGCGGGCGGCCAGTATCTCGATGAATTTGGGCAGGTGCTTGTCGGCGCGTTTGCCCGAGAGGATCTCGTCGCCGATGATGATCAGGCCAAAGCGGGGCGCGCGTTCAGGACTGGCGCGGGTGGGCAGGACGGTCGTTGAGGGGTTCATGCAGCGATGCTAAACGCTCCCCCACATGGGGCGAAGCGCCCGCCGTCGTGGCCGGGACATCGATCACGTCTTGGCGGGCACGCTCGCGCTGCGCGGCCAGCGCCGCCAGCGCAAAGTGGGCGAACCAGAGGGAAGAAAACGAGAACACCAGCATGTAGATCCAGACCGCCACCGGGATCAGCACCACAAAGGCCGCGGCAAACAAGGCGCCCGAGGCCCAGACCACGCTGGGTGCAGCCCCCATCAGGCCGGTGATCACGCCGATGGCCAGCAGACTCAGGCGGTGTTCAGCGAGCAAGGTCGCCCGCTCCCCTCGGCTGGCGAACTCGGCCAGCACATCAAAGGCCATGACCCGGTACGTCAGCCAGCCCCAGATCACGGCGGGCAGCACCAGGGGCAGCGGCGGCAGCAGCCACAGGGGCAAGGTCAAGACCATGGCGCCGAGCGCAAGCAGCACCGACAGCAGGCTCCAGCCCAGGCCCTGCCAGAAGCCCCCCCCGTGCTTGCGTTCCATGTGGGCAAAGCGCCGCTCGGCGACCAGGCGCGCCAGGCTGGGCGTCATGAAGAGCGAGACCGCCAGCAGGGCCGCCACCACCACCAGTGGGGTGGCGGTGAAGATCACCACCAGCGGAGCCACCACCGACTTGAGGTTGGGCACCCCCACCCCCTCAAACCAGCGCCAGACCATGGCCAGCAAGCTCGACGCCTCGAGCCAGCCCTGCACCTGGGCCACCGCGTCATCCCAGAACCAGTATCCCCAGGCCGCCGAGAGCACCACCATGAGGCCCAGCGGTAACAGGGACAGGACGATGACGCGCGGGGTCAGGCAGTAAAAGCCGGCACGCCAGAAAGAATCGAGCAACAAACGCATGGGGGAAAGCTTAGCATCCGCTGGCCAGCGGGCCAGGCTTCTGACTGGCCCATGACCGGCCTATGACCGGCCCATCGGTGCGGTGCGGGGGGCAGGACGCGGGCATGCGCAGCAGGCGAGGCCAGAAAGACAAAAGCCGCTCGAGAGCGGCTTTTGAAAAATGGCGCGGCTGGCAGGATTCGAACCCACGACCCCTTGGTTCGTAGCCAAGTACTCTATCCAACTGAGCTACAGCCGCGCAAGACCGCCAGTATAGCACAGCTTTGGCGCCACCTGGCGATGCGTCCAGACAGGGTCTGGTAGTGGATGGTTCACCACTCAAGAACTTTCTATTCGCACTCAAGCGTGCTAGAGAGTACTAGGGCGTGAGTGCGAGGTAGAGACTTGGACCCAACCGATGGGCAGATCTTACATCGCCGCACTACACTGAATCAACTTCAAATCCGTTCTTGGGAATTGAACCCAAATCCACAAGCCAAGATTTTTATCACACAGAGAGATCTTTCGTCTCACCGTCCAAGAGGTTGTGCGTCTTGGCGACAACCTCATGGGAAGCAGCCATCTGCCCAATTTGATGCAATGCCAACAATGCGAAGAATCCGGCAGCACGGATGACCTCAATCACTTCTGCTGGTTCGTAATTTGGCTCGATAGAGCCCGCCTTCATTCTGCGTGCCACCTGAAGCATGCCAGCATGTGTGTAACTGTTCATGGCCTTCCAGACCTGTTGATGGATGCCTGAAAGTACTTTGTCTTCAAATTCCGGATGGGCTTCGATGGCATCGATCAGTTCCCAGAATTCTTGCTTGATCTTGTCAGAGTCAGTGAACCGTTTGAGTTCTATCGGCGTTGCACAAAGTCGCAACCATGTGCCCCGGACAAACGCCTCAAACTGCGCCCGAATCAATGCGAAGGCAGGTCCATAGATCCGCGCAGTTGTCAGATGAACTATTCCGATTTGATATTCGATTGCCAAGTCAAACAAGGCCCCAGGGACTCTGATGCCATCCACAGTCTTGATTTCAAGACCATCTTGGTTGTGGGCGATCCAGTCTGCCAGATCGCGAGCATTCTTTAGGACTGGATCGAGATCAGCCAACGTTTTCATCGCAAAAGCACCCTCAGTTGCAAACAACTCAAGTGAATTGTACAATACAGAGTAAATTTACTCAGTAGTGTGCAAATGCCGTACAGTCGCCCTCATCTAAAGACGCTAAAAGCCAGGCTCAATGAACCTCCCAAGTTCATGATCGTTGTAGCCGGACCGCGCCAAATTGGCAAGTCAACCATGGTCCGTCAGGCTCTTGCCGGGCGACCTTCTACCTTTGAAGCTACGGATCAGTCCTCCACAGTGACTGTTGACCCATTCAGCGATGCGCCCAGCACTACTCAGGCAGAGCCAGGGGCAAAAGCCACAGAAAAATGGATCATCGAGAGGTGGACACAGGCTCGAGCCAAAGCCCGATCACTGCCCCCGGGGCAATTCCATGTTCTGGCCATCGATGAGATCCAGAAAATCCCAAGATGGTCAGAGATCGTCAAAGGGCTGTGGGATGCAGACCGAGCTGAGCAAGTTCCCCTGCACGTTGTGCTGCTGGGGTCATCGCCGTGGCTCATGCAAAAAGGGCTGACAGAAAGCTTGGCTGGGCGCTATGAGCCCATCCACATGTCACACTGGTCCTACGGCGAGATGCAGGAGGCTTTCGACTTTTCACTGGACGAGTACATCTACTTCGGCGGCTACCCAGGTGCAGCCAGCTTGATCCGTGACGAAACACGCTGGCGTCAGTACGTCCGAGATGCACTGATCAAGCCCAATATCGAGAGTGACATCCTGCAGATGACCCGGGTCGAAAAGCCTGCACTCTTGAAGAACCTGTTCGAGCTGGGCTGCGGCGCCTACTCAGGGCAACTGGTCGCCTTGACGAAATTGCTTGGCCAACTACAGGATGCAGGCAACACAGTCACTCTGGCCCATTACCTGGATCTGCTCTCACAAGCGGGCTTGCTGACGGGCCTGCAGAAGTACGCGGGGCAAGAGCTGCGCAGGCGCGCATCCCCTCCCAAATTCAATGCCCACAACACGGCACTGATTTCAGCTCAGGCAAAGTACACGTTCGAGCAGGCACAAAACGACCGCACGTACTGGGGACGCCTGGTTGAAAGTGCCATTGGCACACATCTGATCAACAACAAGCCCGAAAACTCCAGCCTGTATTACTGGCGCGAGAGCCCCAGTGAGGTGGATTTCGTTCTGACCTATGGCGAAAAATTGCTTGCTATCGAGGTCAAGAGCGGGGATGACTATGTAGCGCCCAAAGGCCTACAGGTCTTTGCTGAAAAGTTCAAAAATGTCACCCCAATGGTTGTGGGAGCCGATGGCGTTGCCATTTCCGACTTCCTGCTGCAACCGGTTGAAAGCTGGATGAAGTAAATGGTCTTTGTCCCCCGTAGCGTCAAGCAGCTCTCCCAATTGCCCGACGGTGGAACCGACACCGAAGCGGTGGGCTTGGAATCGCTAAGGTCAGTCCCAGCATGGGTGTTGCTGGGAGAACCTGGTGCAGGGAAAAGTGAAGCCTTCAAATCCGAGGCCCAAGCTGCCAGTGGCCTGCATTTGACGATTGCAGAGTTCGTTTACAGCGACATCGATAAAGCCTGGAAAGAGAAAATCCTGTTCCTTGATGGATTAGATGAAGTACGTGCGAGCGCCACAGCTCAATCCATCCTTTTTCAAGTCAAGTCCAAGCTAAGGAAGCTGGGACTGCCCAATTTTCGGATCGCCTGCCGTGCAGCAGACTGGTACGGGCAATCAGATCTAGAAGAGATGATTGGGGTGTCGCCGAACGGAGTGCTCGCGATTTACACCCTGGAGCCGCTGACGGCAGCAGACATCAAGCGGATTCTCGAAGGCAACTTCAACAGGTCTGACGCTGAGGACTTCATCGCGCAAGCAGAAACTCACGGAATCAACGCCCTGCTGAGCAACCCCCAAACGCTTGGATTGACCGTCAAAGCACTGGGAGGACAGACTTGGCCAAGCAGTCGAGATGAGACATACCGACTTGCATGCGAAGCCCTCGTTCAAGAGGAAAACCGAAAGCACCGGGATCAAACCCGCTTTCAGCCAGTTCTCACAGGCACTTTCTTGGAAGCTGCTGGCCAAGTATTCGCTACTTTGCTGCTGGCAGACAAGTCTGGTGTCGCACTGGACCCATCAGCTGAAAACGACCGATTCCCTTATTGGAAAAATCTTGAGCCGAGCTTTCCAGAACAAGCGGCCTTGACACTACGCACCGCCCTCTTCGTGCCGTCAATTTCCAATGATCAGAGACTAGAGCCAACACACAGAAGTGTTGCCGAATATATGGCCGCCGATTGGCTGGGAAAACAGATCGACTCACGCGGGCTTCCGCTGAAAAGAGTGCTCAACCTCATGCTTGGATTTGACGGTAAGGCAGTAGCAGGGTTGCGAGGTCTGTACGGCTGGCTGGCACTGAAAAGTCTCAAGGCACAACAAGGATTGATCAAGAATGATCCACTGACTGTTGCCCTCTACAGTGATCCCCAACCAATGGATGTGGAAGCGAAGAGGTTGCTTTTGCAGGAAATCTACTTCCAGACTCACGCCAACCCGTCGGTACTTTGGGATCTGCGAGGTGCAGAAAATCTCTCTGCGCTCTTCCAAGCAGAACTTCGAGATGAGTACATGGCGGCACTGCAGGACCCCAAACGAGATGATTCCACACAGACCTATGTGGTTTTCATCCTCAAGGTGCTCAAAAAATCAGCATCCCAGACCCAGCTGACCAACGAACTGCGAGTCGTTGCAGCAGACGGCACTCGTTGGGAGCGAGTACGGCGACTTGCCCTCGAGGCATGGCTTGAATCCGGCGTAACTGATAGTCAAGCAATCGAATTTCTGGATCACCTGAATCAAGGCAAGATTGCCGACCCAGATGAAGAACTCACTGGGATCTTGTTGGGTGAGCTGTTCCCCAGAGCCATCTCTACCTCACAGATCCTGAGCTACCTTCATCTACCGAAAAGCAAGATCCTAGGGATGTACCAGCACTTTTGGGCCTATGAATTTCCCAAGACCGTTCCTGAAGTCAATTTGCCTTTCGTGCTCGATCAATTGGCACAACGCAGCGACTTGCAGTCGTTGAACTGGGTAGAGTTTCACATTTCGCGTACGCTGGCCGCACTGGTTGCTCGCGGTGTTCAAGTCCATGGCGACCGAATCCCTGACACACAACTCTTTACCTGGCTGCGCATTGGCACTGATGAATATGGCGAGAGACGGCATGAGCCGGAGTTCCACAAAACCATCACTCAATGGCTAATCGATAGACCCGAGCGCTACAAAGGTCTCTTAGGCGTTTGCTTCGAACGAAATGAAGCGAACCCATCCCCGCTCAATGGCTTGTTCAATGACTCACAGATTCTTCGTGGGATACCGGCTCCTACAGACATTGGACTGTGGCATTTCCAGAACGTCGACTGCACCTCAAACGAGGCCTTGTCCAAAGAGCACCTAGCTGAAGCCTTGCGTTCCTTGTGGTCCGATCATCCTGCGCCAGGGCTCACTTTTGAAATGGTTCTGGAATGGGCGGGCGATGACCCAATAAAAAGTAGCTGGTTAGAACCTCTACTCACCTGGGAAATTCCAGAATGGCGGAAGGCTCGGAATCACTCCAATCAGCAACATCAGCTCGAGCAAGCTGACATCAAAAGAGAACGAAGCGTCCTCCTTGCGACCAAGCTTTCAGATATCCGATCAGGGCAAGCAAATGCTGCACTGATGGGCCAATTGGCTGGGGTTTGGTTGAATCGGTACTCAGACACGCGTGGCGAGACACCGCTCGATCGGTTCAAGACCTACTGCGACAACTATGTCGATGTATACGAAGCCGCCAAGGTGGGCATGCAAGCCTGCCTTAAGCGCAGCGATCTTCCTTCCATCAAGGAAATCATCGATCTGCATCTGAAACAGCAAGCCCACTGGATTCGCGCTGCATGCTTGCTTGGCATGGATCTGAGCTGGACAGAGAACCCAAGTGCTGTCGATTTATTGGATAGCAGCACACTGGAAAAAATGGTCTGCTTCCGATTAACCGATGGCACTGAAACGCCCCCCGAGTGGTTCTTGCATTTGGTCAGTAACATGCCCGAGCTGGTGTCAAAGGTACTGATCACCTACGCTAGTGAGAGCTTCAAAGCTCAAAAGGAATACGTTGACGGGATTTATCCGTTGGCCAGGAATGCAGAGTACAAAAAGGTCGCTCGCCTTTCTGTCCCAGCTTTGCTTCTCAGCTTCCCAACTCGAAACAGGTCAAATCAACTCAATCAGCTCAATTCATTGCTAAGATCTGCGCTCAAGTATGAGATGCCTGAGCTTCCAGCCATAGCGGCCAAGAAGCTCAAGCTCAAATCCCTTGACCCAGGCCAGCGGGTGTACTTCCTCCTCACGGGGATGCTCATAGATACCGAACAGTACCAGCAAAAGCTCTGGGACTTCGTTGGTGAGTCTTGGCAACGAATACAGCACATCTCAGATTTTCTCGGCAACCGTCTGAGTGACTTGCCCATGGATTTCACCTTCAGCGCCAAAACGTTCGGAAAGCTCATTGAAATTCAAACGCCGTTCGCAGAAGTTGACTGGCCAATGGGCGGCGGAGCAGTTAGCCAGGCAATGAGCCTGGGCGACCATGTGAGAGGCCTCATCGGCAAGCTGACCGCACAAGGCACCCCGGAAAGTCTGGAAGAGATCAACCGACTTCTAGAGCTCCCTACGCTAGAGAAAATCAAACGCCATCTGCTCAGCAGCAAACACGAGGTCATTCAGAGGCTACGGGAAAACACATTCAGCCATCCCACACTGCCCAAGGTAGCCACGATTCTGAGTAACAAGTCTCCCATCGGACCCGCTGATCTGCAGGCCATTGTGCTGGACCGTCTGGACCAAATTGCAAAGGAAATTCAAACAAGCAACAGCGATCTTTTCCGTCAATTCTGGACAGAGGGCCCCAACGACAAGCATAAGTCAGAAAACAGTTGCCGTGATGCATTGCTTGCAATGCTCAGGGGTCAGCTTGAGCCACTAGGCATCGATAGCCAGCCGGAGTTCGACTACGCCGCTGATAAACGTGCAGACATTCGGGTTTCGTATCGAAATACGATTGTTCTCCCAATTGAAATCAAAGGTGAATGGCACTCGGAGCTTTGGACAGCCATGCAGAGCCAGTTGATTCCACAATACACACGGCTGGCCGAAACAAAGGGCTACGGAATTTTCTTGGTGCTTTGGGTTGGTGGATCGGAACAGAATAGAGCCAGAGACGGAGGGAAAAAACCCATTTCGCCATCAGAGCTTGCGTCGAGACTCTCAGCATGTATCCCCAAGGAATCTCAGCGCCAAATAGCCATCCGCGTCATTGACATCACAAAACCACATTGATCAATCGCTGAGCACTTGCAGTACGAGATAGAGGTGATGTCAGGATCCAACTTAATTCACGGGCTAACTGCCAACGCCTCTTTGCAGGGCCGTTACTTCTATTGCGTTGCACATTTGGCCGTATAGGGCGTTCTACCAGTTGCTCTCGGGCATGAACAGCAACGTCTCAGCCTATGACTTCTTTTTCTTCACCCGGGCGGGCTTGGCCTTGCGCCACAGCCCCAGGATGTCTCTGTCGCTGAGGTCATTGGCGTCCATGACAATGTCGCCTTTGAAAGATTCAAGGTAGTCCTCGACGGAGTGGCATACCTCGAGGAAGGGCTGATTGCGCCGCAAGGCCGTACGGAAGCTGGTTATCGCCAATATGGCGCTGACACCTTGGATCGACTCAGGGCCATTCTGCATCTGAAGGAACTCGGGCTCACGCTGACCGAAATTGCACTGTTGCTGTCTGATCTTGATCAAGGCGTCCTCGATGAGCAAGCGGTGCAGCGACTGGCTAGAGAAGTGCTCACTAAAATTGATGAACGAATCGGTGGCCTGAACCTAATTCGCAGCTATGTGGCCCCGGTTGCTGTAGGCGACATGAGTGTCTTGCAGGACCAAGACTGCAAGTTTCTCGTTGAATTCATGACCGCTTTGTCAGCCCATACCCTGATGGCCACCCAAACTCCCCCACTTATGGCCACCTCAAACTCCCCCACCTGAATTGATCGGGGACAGGGTCTCAACGCCGACACCGTCGGCACCTGTGGGCAGGACGCATGTTCTGGCTTTCCTCGAAGGAAGGCCAAGGAGTGAATGTCTTGAAACCCAACCAACGCGCCACCGTCATCACGCTGCTGGAGCGCAACACCGCTCAGCGCGAGATTGCCCGCATCACCGGCATCGACCGCAAAACCATTCGCAGTTACCACCAGCGCTGGCTGCTTGACCCCGCAAATTCCCCCAGGGTGGCCACCGGCTCTGAGGCCGTGGCCACTCAAATTCCCCCACCCTGGCCACCGGCTCCAGTCTCCACAACATCGAGCCTGTGCGAAGTCCACCGCGATTTCATTCAGGCCCAGTTGCTTTTGCGCCGCAACGCCATGGCCATCTATCAAGACATGGTCGATGACCACCGCTTTACCGGTGCCTACAACTCCGTCAAACGCTTTGTGCGTGCCTTGCGCAAGAAGGCACCCGAACAGTTTGACCGCCTGTCATTCCTGCCAGGCGAAGAGATGCAGGTCGACTACGGCGAGGGTGCACCGACCTTGGTGCCCGGCACCGAGCGCTACAAGAAGCCCCGCTTGTTTGTCGCCACACTGCGCCACTCTCGGCGCAGTTTCCGTCGGGTGGTCTGGAAGTCCAGCCAACACGTTTGGGCCCAATTGCACGAGCAGGCGTTTCGCTACTTCGGCGGCTGCCCCCAGTACGTGGTGCTGGACAACCTCAAGGAGGGCGTGCAGAGGCCCGATTTGTACGAGCCCGAACTCAACCCGGTGTATGCGGCCATGCTGGACCACTACAGCGTAGTGGCCGACCCCGCCCGCGTGCGCGACCCCAACCGCAAGGGCACGGTGGAGCACGCCATCGGCCACACCCAGGCCACCGCCTTGAAGGGCAAACGCTTTGAATCCATTGAGGCCCAGAACGAGTTCCTGGAGCACTGGGAGACGAATTGGGCTGCCAAACGCATCCACGGCAGCGAGCGCCAACAGGTGCAGGCCATGTTCGAGGCCGAGCGAGCACACCTCAAGCCCTTGCCCCTGCTGGGCATGCAGTACTTCACCCAAGGCGTGCGCACCGTGTGCGATGACAGCTGCGTGCGGGTCGATCACAGCAGCTACGCCGCTCGCCCTGCGGCCATCGGCTCCATCGTGCTGGTGCGCATCTTTGAGCGGCGCATCGAGATCCGGGATTTGCAAGGCGCTTTGCTGCGCACCCACACCAAAGCCGAGCGGCCCGGCTCGGTGGTGCTGCCCGCAGACGAGCGGGTGTTCAACCCATCTCGCGAGACGCGGTTGATCTTGCGCCAGGCCAAAGAAATCGGCCAGCACGCCAGCCGCCTGTGTGAGCTGATGTTTGCGGCCGAGGGTCGGGTGGGTCAGAGAAAGCTCTGGGGCATTGTGGGTTTGACCAAACGCTACCCAGCCCGTTGCATTGACAGCGCCTGCGCCCAGGCTTTGGCGCAAGGGGTCTACAGCTACAACCATGTCAAAACCTTGAGCGAGCGCTTGTTTGCCTGCGCCATGGCGGCCATGGACGAGGCCGCAAACGATGGCCATGACGGTGGTGGCAGTGGTGGTGACCTCGTTCAATCAGACCCCCTGGCCCAGCAGCATGAGCTCATTCGCCAGGGCGACGAGTATGCGGATTTGTTCACCCATGCGGCCATGATGGCCAGTGCGGCGGTGAGCCGGGCCATGGATGCGGCCCAAGGCGAGCAAGGGAGTCAATCATGAACATGACGGAGATTGACAACACGTTGCGCCAGCTGCGCCTGTCGGGGATGCAGCAAACGCTGAGCACCCGGGCGATGCAGGCCCAGGCCAGCCAGGAGCCGTTTCTGGAGACCTTTGCCGCCTTGCTGCAAGACGAGCTGGAGCGGCGCAGGTCGGTGCTGCTGGATCGCCGATACAAACGCTCGGGGCTCGATGAGAAGGCCTCATTGGCGGACTTGGACTGGCGCTTTAACCCCAAGATACCCCGGGCGGCGTGCTTTGAGTTGCACACCTTGAAGTTCATCACCGAAGGGGCCAATGCGCTGATTGTGGGCAAACCGGGCACGGGCAAAAGCCATGTGGCCAAGGCGCTGGCGTACCAGGCCACGCTGCAAGGCTATGACGTGCGGTACTTGGAGGCGGACACCGAGTTTGCGCGGTATGCGCTGGCAGGTAGCCAAGACAGGGCGAACATGCTCAAAGAGTGGGTCAGGCCGGATTTGCTGATCGTGGACGATTTGTTTCTGGCCAGGCGAATCACGGCAGAGGCGGCAGAAGTTTTGCAGGCCATTGTTCACCAGCGCTACAAGCTGCGCCGAGCGTTGGTTGTGACATCGAACCGGGTGGTGCAGGACTGGGGCAAGTATCTGGGGGATGCCACGATGGCCAGCACGATCCTGGACAGGTTGATGCACCGCTGCGCGATGCTGGAGTTTGAGGGCAAGAGCTACAGGCTTAAGGAGGCGGCGGCACGCTTGGTCGTCAATCCGGAAACGTCATAATCTGACGGCGCTGCCTGGGGGAATTTGGGGTGGCCACGGGTGGGGGAGTTTGGACTGGCCATCAGGG
>JACCDH010172970.1_pt1 | contig 12343 bp, 11 predicted proteins | sample 7442481 | NCBI WGS metagenome assembly JACCDH01 (sample SAMN15323433, study PRJNA562643) | freshwater metagenome | isolation source: river surface water | place: USA:Blue River Watershed | collected 2017-08-15
GTTTCGTCATTAAATGAAGGAATAACATTTTGGTCAATTGAACGTTCAGATTGTGCTGTGATTTGCTCAAATTCAATATCTTCAATTTCTTTTCCTGAACAAGTAGTTTTAATAGTTGAAACAGGTATTCCGCAACTTTCAATGTCTTGTGTAATTCTTAAAATAGAGTCAATATAAACAGGAATAGTTTTTAAATAATTAAGGTTATTTATTCCATTAATGTCAACCGTTAAATCACTTGTAATTTGATTAATAAACATTGTAGTTTTAAAACCAGGATTTATTTTAATCATTAATCTTCTACGTTTATTTGCTCCACGAGTGAATTCAAGTTCTGACCGAATATTAGCAACCAATTCACTAGCGGCGTCATCATCGTTGGCTAATTCATCAAATTGTGTTTTTAATTGTTCGACAATTTCAGAAAACTTATAACCTTGATCTATTTTTTCAATAACAAATGCTTCTTGACTATCGCGTTTATTAAAATTAGAAACGCGTTTAAATCTCATTAAAATGCCTTTTTTGAAATTAGATGATTCAATACTAAACGCACTGGATACACATCCTACCATTTTATTGATATCGATTATTTTTGTAATGTTGTATGTCATGTGATAATTTATGTCTCTAATTTCAACGTTTTGATTATAAATAGTGTCAAACAATGGTATAATTAGTCCACTTTGTTCAAAAAAAGGCCTTATTTGTTCAATCAATGGATTTACAGTTTGTTTAATAATTTCATCAATATGTTCAAATTTGTTATCACTTTCAGATAAAAGAACAGGACTAGAAAACGATTCTTGAGGATAGACATTAATGACTCCAGTTTCTTCGAATTCACATACCATATAAACTAACAAATCGTTGTATTTAACATTAGTATAAATAGATACACTACGTGTTTTGCCAATTGTTCTCATTAATTTATTTATTAATGCTTTTTGTAAATGTGGTATTTTTCTTCCATCACTTGTCATTTGAGGTGCGTATAATCTATACATGTTTTCTTGTCGAGTTTCAGGATTATATTTGATTAAAGGAAAAATGTTAGTTGCATGAATTAATTTAAATATAACATCAATTGGTATTTTAATTGAATATTCAGGATAAATAGAAATTTTGATATAATTAATTCCAGTTTCCATAAATTTTTGTGAAAAAGCATCACTTTTCTCGGAATTTTGATAAATTTCATAAAACATGTCGATATTATTGAAGTATTTTTCAGATACTTTTTGATTTGTTAGTTCAATCAAATTATTTTTTTTATTTCTTAAAGTTTCTTCATCAGTTATTCCATCTTGAAATAAAAATGGGAAATATAATTTAGACATATAATCAGTTGAAACGTCATTTAATTCAGCAACATTAAATACATCATTTGCTAAACATAAATAAATAGTGTTTTTAAATATGTCGCCAGTTTCTAGAAGCAAATTAGAGCTAAGAGTACTAGTTTCTTTTCTAGAACGTTCTAATAAGTTATCGAATTCATTAACTAAAAATGGATTTGATATAAATGGATATTCATTTTCAAAAACCATTTTTTGTCCAAGTGGAGTCGCAATTAAATAATTTTTTTCATTCAAGTCTAATTTAATAATATCGTCAAAATTATATTGTTCTTTATTTAAAAACGTTTCAAAATCAGCCAATTCACCATCTTGTTCATACAAATTAAGAAGCAATTGTTTCAATCTAATTTTAGTTAATGGCAATTTGTCATTTTGTGTTAAATTTTGATATATGGTTATAGGATTAAGTTTTTCATCTTTTAAACAAAAAAGATATAATTCAGACATGGATGCTTCTTTATTAATTGCTTCAAATATTTTGAGTTTAATAGTTCCAATATTGTCATCAATGTGAATAGATTGGTTTACAAAAACAACATCAATTTTGTTTTTTCTAATGAATGATAATTCATCTTCATCAAATATTGGTGAAAATATTTTGTTAGTTTGTTCATTGTCATTAAATATATCAAAGTCGTCAAAATCAGTGTCTAAAGATTTGGAAAAAACATAAATGACTTCAACTTCTTGTTCATTGATTTTATGTATTTTAAATATAGGAAATTGAGACATATATATAATGTATTTATTATTTTTAACTTCTAATAAAATTAGAATTATATTAGAAATAATTATTTTGGTTTTAATTTATGGTTGCTTGAATTAATAAGTTCTTCATCTGTAACATACCCTTGTGTCTCATTCATCTCACAGTTGTATGCTTCTTGTAAACAACAATCACATGACCATGTTACTTTGTTTTTCCATTTTTCAGATAAATAAGCTACCATATTTTGTGTTGAATTTGTTTTATTATTTCTTATTCGTTGTTTGTCTTTCTTTTTAGACGTCTTTTTGTTGTCCATAAATACATAAAATTAGTTGGTTGGCTTTAAATTGTTTTTTAATATATATTTTAAAGTAACTTAAAGGTTACTTTCGCTTAAATGTCGCAATGCTTAAAGGTCGTAATAAGGATTATCAGTTATATCCATTCCACAATAAGGCTCTGGATTTTGTTTATAGTCAATTGGGTTGTATATATTTGCCGACTTTGCTTGTTCTAATAAAAACTTAAAGTTTTGCCAAAACTCTTGTTTATGACCTTCTGACACGGTCATTATATGTGCAAGTTCGTGTATTGCTACAAATGTTAATGTATTTATATCTATTAATTTTCTACCTTCTTTTGTCTTATTCAAACAAAATGCTAATTTTTCGCCTTTATTTTCACTATATGCTGTATATTCACTTGTTGGCAATGTTTCTGACACTTTTGATGGATTAAATTTCTGAACTAATCTATGAACTCGTTCATCATCTGGAAATTTTTTGCCACAATACGCAACCAAATCCTTCATTTTTTGAGTAACTGTAGCTAATAAATTCGCGGCCTCTTCCATTTTACTACGTTCTCTTACACAATATTTTTCTCCATCTACATCTGAAATGATACATTTTAAATTATAAGCATCTGATTCTCTATATATTTTTAATCCTACATATAATACAAATCCAATTATAATGTATATTAAAATACTATGTTTGTCTATATCAATCATAATATATATAAATAAAACAAATTATTAAAAAATTGAAATTTTTTGTTCCACTACAACTATTTGATATAGATTACGATAGATAGAATGAATATTAATAGACGCGTTTTTAGACCTAGACAAACCCAAGTGACAAATCATGCTGTAGACAAAGACGGTTTTATTAATAATTTTAATCGGACAATAGATAAGATTGAATTAGTTTCAGAAGAAAATATGTTTAGTCGATTATTAATTGCGTGTGATTTTCTTAAATTCGTTTTAAATACAGATAAATATAGAATGCCTATGCATTTTGATTTAGCTAGTAAATTAATTTTATCGATGAACGGTTCGAAACGTTCTTACATTTTAACAAGAATATTGCTTTCTAGAAATATGATTGATTGTTCAACAATAACCCAACAAAATGTAGACAATTTGATATTGTTGTTGAATTTAAAAGAAAATAAGATAAAAGAACAAATAAATGAAATGTTTTCAAACTATAAAAGAATCAAATCATTTAATAATTTTAAACCAAGAGACATTTATCCAACGCATCCATATGAAAAATGGCCATCTTTGTCAGAAGAACCTCCTTCAAATATTAAAAATGCAAATTGTAATTATAAACCAAAAAGCGAAACAAAAGAAAGAGCATTCACTCCCGAAAGAGTTAAAGATACTGCTTCTTATAAAAATAATTTAAATGAAAATATTGAAAAAATTCCAATTAATGAATTACGTTTGAAAATAACAAATAAAGACATAAATAATTTGTGTATTGGAAATTATGAAAAACATTTGTCAGACAATGACTTCTTAGAAACACTGGGAATGAATAAAGAAGAATTTTATAATCTACCTAAATGGAAACAAACTAACATAAAAAATAAAGCTAGTTTGTTTTAACATATATTAATGGATTTTTAGTTTATTAATTTTAATTTTTTTATTTAACATTTGCAACATTAAATGTTTAAAAATATTATTTTTACTTATTTTCGATATCTTTAATTTTGTCATAAAGAATGTTGTAACTAGTAGGGTTTTTTAATTTGCATATTTCATGTGAATCATTATAACAATGAATAGTTCTAGCAGTACCTACTTTTAAACAATCATTCATGTGTCTCACCCATATTATGTTTTGTTGATTTATATAAGTGTTATCATCAGTTTTTATATACGATGTTTTGTCGTCCATTATATGTATTATATAGCATGTTTTTATATCATTAATGCTATATAATTATATAGTGCTATTTTAAATATTCATTGATGTAACTATAATTAATTTATTGACCTCCCTGACCAATTTCAAAAGGACTTCTAAGGAAGTCTGGTGTGATTGTGCTTTGGTTCCATGGTCCAACATTGACTTGTGGATTTGGCGGTTCAGATCTAATTTGCAAGTTAGCATTTCTTAATGTTTGTCCAACAGTGTCAATTCCAATATGATAACCGGCTTTCAACAAATTAATGTTAGCAAGGTCTCCTTTTCCAGCAGGATTTAATTGTGCCCATTGACTGTTAGTGTCTTTTGGCAAAAGTTCAGAAGGATCTTGAGGCATGTCACCGGAAAACCCAGCAGATGAACCTCCTCCAATAACATCAGAATAAACTTCGTTGCCTGATTCTTGGGCAGGTTGTGGAGTTGGTGTTGGATTATTATTGTAAGCAACATTTCTTTCTTGTGTCATCATTTCACCTCCAACAGAACCCTTAGACATAAGATTACTGAACAACATAGATAAGCCATATAATACGATTATAGCAATCATAGCACCTCCAATACCATATTCATTCCAGAGTTTTTTTAAATAACTACTCATTATATAAAATTAGGGATAAAATATTTTTCAGATTATTAATTAATAAAATTAATAGTCTGTTTAATTTGTCTAAATTGTTTTAAAAACTATCATCTAAAACTTCCGCGTTTAAAGATTCGGTTTCTGAATCAGAAGAGTTAAAATCGCTGTCGCTTTCATCAATGTCATCCAACATATATGTTTTCTTAATGTTTTTCATTTCAAGATATGCCTGAAGTGCGTTTTTTTTAGCTTCTTTTGCCTTTTCTCTAGCTTTTTGATATATTTCATAATATACTTGATTTGGTTTCTTAAGAGTAATTGTTTCTAAATTATTGTCAATAGTAGAAGACAAATCAAATTCTGTTAAAATGCTATTATCTTCAATTTGTTTTTCTTCTTCATCAGGTTCAGGATTAACTTCTTCAATTTCTAACATTATATTGTTTTGTTTTGGTTCAGTTTCAATGTCTAAATTAATAACAATATCGTTTTTATTTAAATCAAGTGCCGATGATGACATTTTTGTTGTTAGTTCTTTGACTGAATTGTTTATTAAATCATCTAAATCTATTTCTTCTTCTTCTTTTTCAACATTGTTTAATGTTTCATTTTTTGAAATGTCTTTTTTGTTAGAAGTTGTTGGTCGTTTAATGAAACATTCATTAAGAAATGGGTCAGGTGAAACAACCATAGATTGCTTAAGTTCAATTTCAATTTGAAAATTGCGTGATGTAAATTTGATTCCTTGTATTTCTAAAATGGAAATAAGTGTTTTGTCAGGTGTTACATCTTCTATGTTTACAATGTTATCAGTTTCGTCATATATTTTAATATTTGGCTTAACATTTACTCGCATTAAATAGTATTTTCCTGATTTAAATATTTTAAATGGAGAAGTGAAAGCACTTTCAATGTCATGTTTTTCTAATTTAGTTTCAAACCAATTTTGTCCTTTTGAATAAATAAGTTCTTGACATTTAGCTTCTAAATTTTCAATCCAATTAATAAACACAGTGTCATTGTTGTCAAACATTAAGTCAGTATAAGTTTTTTTTCCATTTTTAACAAATCCTTGTTTTGTGAGACTTTTTGGCGTTTGTATAAATATTTGTTTGTTAGTATTATACATGATTCTTGTAAAATATGCTCCACCTGCTAATGTGGATGGTGGTCCTAAATATAATTTAGAAAAATCATAATCCATAGTTGGTTCAATAACGAGATTTGGGTCCATTAAAAATGTGGAAGATAATTAATAAAATTATACAACGAAATAGTTGTTGATGAATTAGTGAATTGTTTAATTCTTAAATTAGTGAATTACTTAATTCAAATTAGTGAATTACTTAATTCAAATTAGTGAATTACTTAATTCAAATTAGTGAATTACTTAATTCAAATTAGTGAATTACTTAAATAAAGTTATTCTTCTATATTATTTTTATCAATGATTATCAATGAAAGATTCATTAATAAAACAATGTTTAGACATTTTAAAAACAGAAGATGTCAGAAATGAAATTAAAATATTGTTTTCACCTGTAACCGATCTTATATTATATGAAATTTATCCTTACATATACATCATTATATTTCTTGTTTTCTTGATATTTATACTTATTTTAGCTAATCTTATACTTTTGCTAACATTATTGCGTAATAAATCCTTCTAATAGTATTTTTTCTAAATCTATGTATATAAATGGCAAAACATCGTAGTCATAGACGAAGAAGACATTCTAGAACACATTCCAGACGTCATCAACGAGGAGGAGCTCTTGATGGAAACCCACCATCTGCTTGGGGATGGGGATTAGGCACTTTAGGAAATGGATGGACACAATTTATGAATTCTCTTTCATTGCAACCTGGACAAAATTTAGGAGCCAGTCAAAGCAATGCAATTGTTCCTGTTGGAAATCCAAACGCACAAACTGCAACTGGAAATATCGGACCTAATATGACTGGCGATATTCCTAAAGGAGGCGCACGTAGACGTCGACGCACTTGCAAACGTGGCGGAAATTTAGCACCTGTTATTGCTCAAGCAGCAGTCCCTGGCGCATTATTAATACTTAATCAAACTGCCAAACGAAGACATCGTAGACACAAATAAGCATTTGAATATTATTCCTTTAAATTAAAAATTATATATTATTTTTTAATTTACATATTTAACTTTTCTCTTTCAGCAATCAATAATTGAAAATCTTGATTAAAATTTGACTTATCTGTTTTCGGTGGATTAGATGATGTGAAAAAATCACGACCTTTTTTATGTACATATTCATCTGGAACATTTTGTTTCAACATTCCACCTAATCCATTATTATAATAATTGTTTAAATTACTATTCATGCCTAAATCATCTGACGGAAAATCAGATGAATAATATTCAGATGTATATTCTTCATGTTCAAAACCACGACCAAACGCATCAAAGTCTTTAATTGTCTCCATATTACGAACATTATTCACGTTTCTATTTTGAAAAGAAAGTTGATTATAATCTTTCCAATTAAGTTGTCCTCTTAAAATGTTTTCATTCTGATTTTGATTCTGATTTTGATTCTGATTTTGATTTTGATTTTGATTCTGATTTTGATTTTGATTTTCAACTGTTTTCTTTACATTTTCACCTGCTTCATTTTCTAACAATGCTAACTTCATCTTCTTTTCTTTATCTTTTTCAGCATTCACCTTTTCCTTCATAATGTATTCTTCAACATAATTTTTAAGACCATCAAGTGACCCTTCTAAATTATCAAAGTTCTCAAACAATATTCTACCAACTTCTGCTGGTGTAATACAAGGATGCAAATTGTGAATAATGTTCAATTGATCTTCCGTCAATTTTGTATCATATCTGTGTTCAATGATTTCAATCATTTGACTATGATCAGTAAAACCAAATCTGCTAATTACATCAATGCGACCAGGTCTTGTAAATGCTTTATCTAACTTATCAATAAAATTAGTAGTCATAAATGTTATTCTTCCTGGCGTTTCTAAAACACCATCAAATAAATTTAATAAAAACGATAACGTAATCTTTTGATTTGAACCTTCATCCTTCTTTGGTTCTATTTGAGCCACATTGTTTCTACCACCAGTCATAACCATTTTTCTACCATTCTCCAATTCAGCCAACGCATATTTTAACTGTTCTACTTCATTCCTTAACTCAGCATTCTTCTTCGCTAAAATTTGTTCTAACGTTTCACTTCCACGGTCTAAAATAATTTCACATTGACAATCTACATCTTCTAAAACATAAATACGTTTATTTATTGGAATAGTGTACGTTTCTGTCTTGCCATTTTGAGTAACATGCAATTGTTCACTGTAAAACAAATTTTCAAGTTGAGTCTTAGTCATTGTGTCAGACAAATGAATGTTGATAATGTGTCTTTTTAATTCATTCGCAATACATTTAATCATAGACGTTTTTCCTGAACCTGGACTTCCCGAAACCAATATACCTAATGTATAAGGAACACCCTTGTCGTCATACCATGCCTTATTGTCTCTGAAAAACTCAACACGCTTTCTGATAATATTAATATCTTTTCCAAATAAATTCTTAAATGACCTATTAGTTACAAATTGTTTCATTGTGAAATGTAAACATTCTGGTGTTTTTGTGTGGTCTATCTTTCCATTATTGTCCTTATAAACCGAAAATGGGAATTCACTGAAATAATAAATATTGTTTCCTAACTTATTAGACATCTTAATCATATAGTTCTTAACTATTCCATCTAATTCACGTCTCAATTGTTCCATGTCCATTGTATATGAATAAATATCAATGTATCCATAAGACTTTTCAGATGGATTTGAAGACGATACTTCATCTGAAACAATAGGATTGTCATCTTGTTTAATGGTAGAATCTCGATCAACATTCACTGATTTATTTATTTGAGAAACAGAAGAATTTGATAATTGAGCATAAAGACCTTTTGAAATCTCAATTTCATCATTGTAATTAACAGAGTATATGCAATTTTGCAACAAAATACATTTTGTGTGAGGCAAATGTGTCAACAAATCAATAATAGCATCAGATGTTGGATTTTTAGACGCGCTTTCTACTTTTACAATTATAGATGCTTTTTTTGTCTTTGTGATTACACCTTTTAAATTACTTATCAATTCTATGTCTTTTGTTTTATTCGAAATGTATTTGTCTAATCTAGCATAAAATGAATTAAATACATTTTTTATATGAAAAACTATTGTATCTATACATGAAACTACAATCATAAAAATAATAGTGTTAATGAATGAAGCAGACGTATCATTTTGATTTGTTCCTTTTACCATTGCCATTGTTAACATCATTGATTTCAAATTGTCTATCATTGCATTCCCATTCATATGAGGGTGCATAGTCATGTGATGCATTCCACCATTCATATTTGCGTTCATATTAATGTTATTATAAGAACAATAAACTCTATATTGTTTTTATATATTTTATAAAGATTATTCATCTTCTTGGATTTATTTCATTACAATATTATAACAAACCTTTTCTCTCTTTAATTCTTCTAAATTTGATTTAGAAAACAATGTTACACCTTTGAATGGTTTTGAATATTTGTTATATAAATAGTTTGTTAGTTCTTCTGTTCCAAAATCATTCTTTAATCTCATATTTCCTTTGTAATTTTTATCTTGAATGTGTTTGTCAATTATATCTTCTAACACATTTACATGCAACATTTCATATGCTGTATCCCAATGATGACTAGATGAAAAATGCCATTTATATGCATCATATGAATTATCTATCAAATATGAATCAATTCTTTCGCCTACAAAAACTAAAATATTTTTTATGGAAGCACCAAACTTTGGATGATTTTGATATTTTTTTAATTCAGAAAAATCTTTGATTTTTATTTCAACATTCTTAAATAAATTAACTCCTTCTTCAATTTTATTTATTTCTTTTTCGTATTCTTGAATGATGAATGGTGCAACATAATTGCTTTCATATGATGGTGTATCTTCTGAAATAAAATACAATTCTATTCCATAGTCTTGATTAATTTCTAACATGTACGAACTTGCTTCAATATTGTTTGTTCCATAACCTTCAATAATTTCAGCACGTCGAATATCAATGTCATTATCATTGTCACTGTCATAATTTGGATTGTATCCAATGTCGTCATAATTATTATTGACATTATTGTCATTATTGTCATTGTTGTCGTCATCATCATTATCTAAATCATTATCTGTATAATATCTTTGAAACACAATTTTATCTTCAAAGTTAGTTCTGTCTTGTTCATTGATGCATTTTCTCTTCAAATCAAATTTGCTCCATTCTGTGTTTAGTTTAAATAATTTATTAAGAAAATCATATTTAGAACTTAAATAATCGACATTAATGCCTTTTTCTTTTTCAGATATATATTTTTCAATAATAGTTGAAAAATGTGTTTCAATGTTGCGTTTTCTATCAGTAGTTGGTTTGTTTTTTTCATAATAAATATCTCTAACGTTTAGTTTGTCTACATCATTTGCAGATGAAAATGATTTATCTTTATTTTTAAAAAACATGTTAGAAATTACTTCGTTCTTAAAAAAATAATCAAGTTTCCACACAATATGTCCGAATTTTTCTTCAATAGCTTTTCTATCAAATGATTGAACATATAATGTCAACAATGCTTTAATGTGTTTCAAAAACTTTTCATCAACATCTAAATAGTCCATAAAATTGTAAATATGGCTTAATTTAATAAAAAATCTTTCAATGTTTGCTGTTGACATTTCACTAATTATGTTTTTTTTGTCTGCTTTTTGAAAACTTAACAAGAAATCAATAAGCAACAAATAATTGTATTTTTTGTTGAAATATTCTTGTGGTTCAGGCATAACAAAATTATCATGTAAATTCATTTCTTGGAATACATTTAAATAAATGTTTATATCTTTAATATTTAAATCAACTTCGTTGGAAGATTTGTATAACATGAATGATTCAATTAACGATTTGTTAAAAAAATTCTTTCTGTCAACAGACTCATCTTCTTCCAATTCGTTTTCATATAATACTTCAATAAATTTAGATGTATTGATTATAGTAGTCATGAATGAGATGCATTATTATGTTATGATTTCTTTATATCATTTACACATATTTTGTTAGTTTAGTTCAATTTGTTAGTTTGTTATACAGTTATATTTAGAATATTTTTTGTAAAGTATAACTATAATTGATGGAGTTTGAAAAGAAGATACAACAATGGATTTTAATAGATGACCAAATAAGAACGTTAAATGAAAGAATGAAAGACTTGCGTGAAAGAAAAAATAATCTTTCTGAAACTATTAATGAACATGTAGAGACATCAAATCTTTCAAATGCGTCTGTTAAATTACCCGATGGAGGAAAATTAAAATTTGTAAAAGTTAAAGAAACGCAACCACTAACATTCAAATATTTAGAGACATGTTTATCAGAAATAATAAAGAATGAAGAACAAGTAAAAAAAATAATAGAATACGTTAAAAATAAACGAGAAAGCAAATATGTACCTGAAATAAAGCGAATGTATGCCAATGTTGAAGAATAGGTGTTAAAATGTAAATTGTAAAAAGCAAATAGTTAAAATATATATTATGACAAATGGGTAATATAAAGAATTAATTTATATTACAATAATGTATATGAACGACGAAGATTACTATGAAAATGAAAATGAAAATGAAAATGAAGAAGTAGATGAAGTGTTTGATAACAATGAATTTGTATTTACTAAAAAAGATGGTCATTATGTTGGAGGAGGATATAAATTGAATTCTTTGTTTTTACAAAAAAGTATTTCACCAATGACAACGTTAAATGGTGAAAATAAATTAGGAGGTGGAACAGAAAATGTATCATATCCTTTTGAACATTTAGCTGTTCCAGCTGGTTTGTTTTATATAAATCAACGTTCATTGAACCCAAAAGAAGGTGTAGTAGAACATATGTATTCAAAACATGAAGTTTTATCAGATGATATATTTGACAAATTGTTTGGTTTGGTGGAAGTTGATAAGAAAAAAAGGAGAAAAACTCGCAAACATACTAACAAATCTGGATTAAAAAAAACTCGTAGACATAAGTAATGTGTATGTTTATTGATTTTTAATTATTAAATTAATTCATTTTATAATTAAAATTTATACATAATATTTTCCTTCAACTCCACATTTTGTTTTATCCATTCTACACAACAATGCGTCTTCATATTTTATTTCTCCTGTAACCATATTTTGATTTCCAAATAAACTACATTTTCCAGTGCCAGGTTCACGTTCATAAATTTCATCAATAGGATAATTATATTTATGTTTAACATAATTTAAACAATTCATACAAAGTTTGTCATTCTTTTTCACAAAAGTTGTAAATGATTTTATCGACATAATAACTAACAGTAATAAATATTGTTTA